>TBL_comb47_HYPODRAFT_10003730_pt1 | contig 17913 bp, 21 predicted proteins | sample TroBogypolimnion_40_FD_10682 | JGI IMG/M metagenome (IMG submission 10682)
AGTATGCCCACAATCCTGAACGGATCGCCAACAGGGCCTATGCTGGCCGTATGGGAAACGGCGACGAAGCATCAGGAGATGGATGGCGTTTTTGTGGTCGCGGATTAATTCAAGTTACCGGTCGTAGCAACTATCAGGCCTTTGCTGATAGCTTACAAATGAACATAGATGATGTCCCTGCATTCTTAGCTACATTTGAAGGTGCTATACAATCAGCGACCGCATTTTGGGAAACCAATAATCTTAATCAGTTTGCAGATAGTTGGAACATTCGAGAGCTAAGTATTAAGATCAATGGTGGAGAATTAGGATTACCGGATCGTATTGCTCGATGTAACCATGCACTTCAAGTATTAAACACGTAATTATGACAAAAGCATTTTTGTATCGTTGGACTCAAAAATCTACAGGAATGTGGTATGAAGGTTCGCGGACTGCCAATGGTTGTCATCCAGAAGATGGATACATTTGTTCCAGTAAAACTGTAGAACCTATGATTGTAGAAAATCAAGAAGACTGGACAAGAGAGATATTAGTTATCGGCGAATCAAAATACATTCGCAAACTCGAAGAAGTAAGACTTACATCTATTGACGCAAAAAATGATCCAATGAGTTACAACAAAAATAATGCCAACGGTAAATTTACTACTACAGGTATGCCATCTTGGAGTAAAGGACTCACAAAAGAAACAGATAAACGTCTTGAAAATTTATCGAAAAGTACTAAAGGTAAACCTAGTGTGCTCAAAGGCAAAAAATGGGGCAAATATTCAGTTGAACGAGTACAAGCGGCTGCTAGCGCATTAAAAGGAATAGAACCTTGGAATAAAGGACTTACTAAAAACGATCATAACGGTCTTGCTAAACTTGCCAAAATACAAAATACACTTGTTGCAGAAGGTAAACATAACTTCTCAAAACTAAAAGGTATTCCTAAAACTGAAGAACAAAATCAAAAACAACGTAAGCCTAAACACGCAGGACACGGTGCCAAAGTATCTGCGGCACGTAAAGGTAAAATATTTTTGCCAAGAGTATCTCGCATACAGGATCGTAAAGAAATGGATATCGGTAACTTCAGTAAATGGCTTAAGCACCAAGGGAGCGCATAATGCTAGACATCATTATCAAATATGCTGTTGGTGGGTTTCCAATTTGGATGTGGCCTGCCTGTGCTGGTGGTAGTGCTGTGGTATATTTCTTATTCCACGTTCTCAGCGCACTGCCTCAAGTTAAACCCTGGTCATTTTTAATTAAACCAGTCAGTGCTATTGTGCTTATGATTAGCATTTTTATGTATGGCGGTGCTGGTGTAGATGCCATTTATAAAGAAGCGTTCAAAGAACAACAACAACAATTAGCGTTAGCTCAACAAGCAACTGATAGTGTTACCGCACAATTACAACAAGCTCTGGCCAATAATCAACATTTGGTTGAAGGTCGTGCCTACGGCGTCAAGCAAATCATTATTAAAGATACAGCTAAAATTAATGCTGATTGTAAACGGATCAATAATGATGCTTGGGAAGACTATAATCGTGCGGTAAAAAATACAGGTAGCAAACAGTTGCTGCCCAGTTCAGTCACTGTGACAGGAGCACCCGCAAAATGAAACGCTCAATCGTTATTTCATTATTTTTATTAACAGCCTGTGCCGGTAACAAGGCCCCGATGATTCCTAAATGGCCAGATGCTCCTGCTGATCTACAAACTCCTGCACAAGATTTAACACCATTGGCACCAGAACAACATAATCTGTCTGATTTAATTGCCAATGCCAATGACAACTATGCTCAATACTATGTTTTAAAAGAAAAATATGAAGGATGGCAATCATGGTATAATAGTCAAAAAAAGATTCAAGAAGGTCTTAAATGAAACGACTTTTGATAGCTCTGGGCATTTTAGCACTTAACGGATGCGTCGCTTACGATGCTTATACCCTAACTACCTTTGACTCAAATGAATATCAGTTAATGGCCCAGATACGTGTAGATGCCCGGCATTTTGCGCAGGGGTGTAGTAACCCTATTATGAGTCAGCCCAATGCTGTGGCCATAGCCAATGAAACCGAATTGTTTGTGGCCTACAGCGAATATTTGCCACACAATGCAGATGCTGTCAAGGCTGCCATAGCATTGAATGAAATTGCCCAAGGATTGAAAAATCGTTATAACGAGGGTGGTGCTGTTAGTCCATTATTTTGTAAGTTAAAATTTAACGGAATAGAACACAGCGCAGATTTAATACAAAGAACTTTAGGAAATAGACCAAGATGACCTTAGATGAAATTAACCAACAACTGGCCAATTTGGCCACATGTGGCGACCCACAATTTGCGCAGGCCGCACAGTATGTGGCACAGGCAACGCAGGCCGCACAAACTGGACAAATGACGCCACAAGAGTTGACCGAAACCCTACAGGACATGCAACGACAGCTAGACATTATACAAGACATGAGTCGCTTGCAATTTAAAGAAACCCTGAATACCGTAATCAATGGATTGATTACCATTGCTGGGGTTGCACTTTAATAATAACGTAATATACTAACATATAAATAGAAGCACTATGCCAAATAAAGTTTTATTCATTTTGAAACGTCGAGAAGATTATAATGCGGTGGCGCACAGTCCACTGGGACTTTCTACAGGTCTTTTTAACTCGGCCACATTTGTAAAAAACATGTTGGTCAATGCGGGTATTGATGCTGAACTGGAGGTGGCTGTTGACAACAATGACATTGATCGCCTGGTAACCCAACACCAGCCAACTCATGTCATCATTGAAGCCCTATGGGTAGTGCCTAGTAAATTCGCGGTATTAATTCCCCTGCATCCGACGGTCAAATGGATTGTTCGCTTACACTCCGAAATGCCATTTATGGCCGGAGAAGGCATGGCCATGGACTGGTTGGGTGAATACATCAAGTTTCCAGAAATTAGCATTGCTGTAAATGCTCCTAGAATGCTAGACGAAGTTCGCACTTATCTAGCAACTACCACAGATCATACTGAAGCAGAAACAGAAAGTCGCGTTTTCTATCTGCCCAACTACTATCCACAGACTTACGTCAACAAAGATCTAACGGAACACAATCGATATCGTGGCTACAAGTATTGGATCGATGTTGCCTGCTTTGGTGCTGTTCGCCCACTTAAAAATCACATGGTGCAGGCTGTGGCAGCTATCAAGTATGCCAATCAACACGGTAAGCAACTACGCTTCCACATCAATGCCGGTCGTATTGAAATGAAAGGCGATCCTGTGCTAAACAACCTACGCGGTATGTTTGAACACCTCAGCGGTCACGGACATCAATTGATCGCACATCAATGGGCAGTTAGAGAAGACTTTTTAGAATTATGTTCTGAAATGGACATAGGTCTACAAACAAACTTTAGTGAAACATTTAACATTGTATCAGCAGATCTGATCAGTCAAGGGGTTCCTATTGTGACCAGTAGAGAAATACCTTGGAGTAATTTTATATTCAATGCTCGCCCAACAGAAAGCGAAGAAATATATCATGCCATGACTAGAGCCTTGGTATTCCCCCAGGCCAATGTATGGCTACACCAACACAATTTGACCAGATATACCAATCGAACAGAACGTATCTGGGCCAACTATTTTAAAGGATAATAAAAATGAGTAAAAAACACAAAGTAAAAAAACATCAATGGATTGCCGGTATACTACATGTAACTGAGCATTTGTTTGAGTCGTTAGAGGAAGCCTTACATTTCTCTAAAAATACTATGGGACATTCAGTCAAGGTATACAACGAAAATGATCAACTAATACATCAAGTTTCTAATCAACCTACCGATACCTACGCTTAATCTATTGTAATAAATATAAAAATAATAATAACAATAAGGAGCACGTATGGCATTACTTGATTCAGTTTTAGGGCTGATCACTAAGACCCCTAAAGATCCTAACGCACCCAAGCCACCGGTGGGTAGTCGTTCAGAGCGCGAGGCACGTATTAAAGACAAAGCAGGTATGGTTATCAACGTATTTGCGTTGTTGCTTGCTGTTAATTCTTGGTATGCTGGAAGTTTAAGTTCCACTGTATTAAACAATACAATCAAAGCCAACGATACTTACAGTTTCTATCAGGCCAAATCACTCAAGCAAAGCCTAGCAGAAAACGCATTACATGATGCTATCCGCAATAAAGAGTCGGCATACGCAGAAGAATTAAAGAGTAAAATTGATCGTTACGAAAATGAACCCAAAGAAGGCAAACGGGCTTTAATGGCTCATGCTCACGAATTAGAACTACAACGCGACGAAGCTAAACAACGTAGTCCTTGGATTAGTTATGCTTCCACTGCCTATCAGCTATCAATCGTATTACTATCAGCAAGTATATTAGCTGTAAGTATGCCTTTGTTCTGGGGCAGTTTTGTTGTAGCAGGTCTTGGCTTGGTATTAAGTAGCCAAGGCGTGTTACTTTGGTTCTAGAGAAAGATTATGTCACAGTTAAGTGAATATAACCACTCCACAGACAGTGAGAAGAAAAAAGAAGATTGGATGAATGCCAAATGGCGTCCAATGATGGGTTGGATGTATATGTTTGTTTGCGTGTTTGATTTTGTTCTTGCTCCTATAGGCTGGACCAGTATTCAAGCATTATTCCATGGTGGTATTAATACACAGTGGCAACCATTGACCTTACAGGGCGGTGGATTGTTCCACGTTGCTATGGGTGCTGTCATTGGTATTAGTGCTTATGGTCGCACCAAAGAGAAATTAGAAGGTGTAGCTGGTAACAATCAACCAATGGGCACACAATATGTTCCGCCAGGTGGTATGCAGGGTGGCATGGGCATGAACAATGGTATGGGTGGCATGAACTCAGGAATGGGTGGAGGATTTAACAATGGCGGCGGATTCAACTCAGGTTCATCAATGGGCAGCGGCTCAGCATATGGCGGCCCTTCATCAGGAGGATTTGGCAGTCCAGCACCAGCATTTGGTAGCACACCGGCTCCAGCATTTGGCTCATCCCCTGCGCCAGCATTTGGATCCACGCCAGCACCAGCATTTGGCACACCACCAACACTAACAACAACACCACCACCAGCGGCAAGTGGTAAACCAAGCGGGCCAGCACAATCGTTCCCAGCACTATAAAGGATAATAAAATGAGACTATTTAATTTCGTAGCATGGACAGGTATTTGTATTTTGGTAGCATTTGCGGCTCGCTCAGCACACGCAGAAGCAGTAATGCAGAAAGTGTGTCACGAAGATGCCAAAACCAAAAAAGAAGTATGTAAAACAATTAAAACACACAAAAAGGTTGAAGGAACTCCTGTTACAGAAAAGGCACCAGCACCTGCTAAAAAACCAGCCAAGAAGTAATTCGCAGCACCCCAAGCAGACAGTATAATTAATATGCTGTCTGCTTTTTCTTTTATATGACTAACCATTATCAAACCCTGGGCGTTGATCGCAACGCTACTACAGACGAAATTAAACGAGCTTATCGCCGGCTAGCCAGTCAGCACCATCCCGACAAAGGCGGGGATAAAAATAAATTCCAAGAAGTAGAAGAAGCATATCGAACCCTGGGCGATCCTACTAAACGACAGCAATACGACAATCCTCGCCCACAATTTAATGGGTTTGAATTCCAACACCAGGGTCCCGGAGGGTTTGATTTCCAAAGTATATTTGATGTGTTTGGTGCAAGATTTCAACAACCGCAACGAGCACAACGAGCACAAATGACCTTGTGGATTACCTTACAAGATGTTGCCCAGGCCGCCAGAAAAACAATTAGTGTAGGGACTCCGCATGGCACACAAGTTGTAGAAATAGATATACCGGCCAATATTGACGATGGCAACAGTGTTCAATATTCGGGCATTGGACCAGGTGGAATAGATTTAATTATTACTTTTAGAATTCATCCTAATCCCAAATGGTCTCGTCAAGGACCTAATCTAACCGTGGAATATGACGTTAACGTATGGGATCTTATCTTAGGCAGCGATGTTAAAATTCAAGATATTTTGGGCAACCAACTTAGTTTAACCATTCCACCAAGGACTCAAAGTAAAACTACATTTAGGCTTAAAGGTCGAGGATTAGGACAACAAGGTAATTCGCCGGGCGATATGTTTGTTCGGGTAAATGCAGTTATACCTAACCATATTCCCGAATCATTAATAGAAGCTATTTCCCAAACTCGTCAACAATAAATAACCATATAGATTGCAATTTAATTCTGACAGTAGTATAATAACAATAAGGTTATACATTAAAAGGAATCCATGCAAAACAATCCAGAAATTGAACAAATAGTTGATGCCGCGGTTAAGATGGCACGTGACCGTCATCATGAATATGTAATGACAGAACATGTGTTGTTATCATTGATTAGGCATGAACCGTTTCACCGTGTGCTAGAAAAGTTTGGAACAGATGTTGTTCGATTGGATCAAGAACTTGATAGTTATTTGTCTACCCTAGGAACATTAGTGTCAGCCAACGATGTTCAACCTAAAAAAACTAATGCTCTTGAGCGGGTGTTCAATCGTGCCCTGACACAAGTCCTGTTTACTGGACGTAGAACAATCAGCACATTAGATCTTTATCTAGCAATGATGAGTGAAACTAATAGTCACGCACATTACTTCTTGTTAAAGTATGGAGTCCACAAGAAAGAGTTTTCAGACTTTTATCAAGCAAATTACAAACAAAGTGATGTCAAGTTAACTGACCAACAGGCTACGGAAATACTTAACGAACACTGTATCAACTTGTCAGAGCTAGCTAAACAAGATCGTTTGGAGCCAATGATTGGTCGTAGTGCAGAACTTGACGAAATGATCACTGTGTTAGCTCGCAAGTTCAAGGCCAACGTGTTAATGGTTGGAGATCCTGGTGTAGGTAAAACTGCTATCGTAGAAGGACTTGCACAAGAAATGGTAGCTAATCGTGTGCCAGAGTTCTTAAAGAATCACGAACTATGGAGCCTCGAAGTAGGTAGCCTGCTTGCCGGATCAAAGTATCGCGGTGAGTTTGAAGAAAAGTTCAAGGCAGTGATCACTGCTCTCGAAACCAAAAAGAACTGCATCCTATTTGTTGACGAAGCCCACACCATGAAGGGTGCTGGTGCTAGTAGCCAAAGTAGTTTAGACATGGCTAATATGTTAAAGCCTAGTATTACCAAGGGTAGTTTAAAAGTTATTGCTTCAACTACCTGGGAAGAATACTACGAGTCGTTTGAAAAGGATCGTGCGCTTATGCGTCGATTCCATCGTGTGGGCATTGATGAACCAGATGAAACAACGACTGAGCAAATTTTAATTGGACTTAGCCCACGATTAGAACATTTCCACAATGTTCTTATTGATACAGCCGCTATTACAGCCGCAGTGCATTTGTCTGGACGTTATATTCATGATCGTAAAAATCCAGATAAGTCAATTGACTTGTTAGACGGTGCTTGTGCTAAAGAACGTGTTAAAGATCAAGGTAATGTAACTATTACTAAAGAAATGATCATGGAGCAGTTAAGTCGTGTAACTGATGTTCCGCTAGATCGACTAGAAAACGAACGTTCAACTAAGATTGTAGAATTAGAAAGCAATATCAAACAAAAGCTCTATGGACAAGACGAAGCCGTAGATCGTGTGCTCGAGCGTGTGTATATTAACTTCTCTGGCATTGGCAATGCTAAACGTCCTATTGCCAGCTTCTTGTTCCTAGGACCAACAGGCACAGGTAAAACAGAACTAGCTAAATTGCTAGGCGAGCATCTTGATATGAAGTTGCTCAAGTATGATATGAGTGAGTATCAAGAAAAACATACAGTATCAGCGTTAATTGGTGCGCCTCCAGGTTATGTTGGCTTTGAAGACGGTAACCTAGGCGGCGGCAAGTTAATTTCAGACGTAAGCAAAAATCCATTTAGTATCCTGCTATTTGATGAAATTGAAAAAGCTCACCCTGATGTTATTAACATTATGTTACAGATGCTTGACGAAGCCCGTATCACTAGTAGCAATGGTAAAACTGTAGATCTTAAGAACTGTATTATTATCATGACCAGTAACTTGGGTGCTAGAGATAACGAAAGCAACAATATTGGCTTTGGTCAGAGCTTGGAAAAGACTGGTAGTGAAGACAAAGCAATGAAAGAGTTCTTTAAACCTGAGCTACGCAATCGTATCGACTGTGTATGTAAGTTTACTAAACTAGATACTTTGGCCGTTAAGAAAGTTGTTCTTAAATTTGTCGACGAACTTAAAGATAGTTTAATGAATAAGAACATTCGCTTAAACTTAACAGAAGCAGTTATTGATATGTTAGCTGACAAAGGCTACGATAATAAGATGGGTGCTCGTCCGTTGGGTCGTAAGATTGACGAGTTAATTCGTGTGCCGTTAAGTAAGAAGATCTTGTTTGATCGACTAGAAAACTGTAATATTAGTGCTATGATGGTCAACGACGAAGTTAGTTTTGTAATTGAACCACCTATGCTTGCTCCTGTAGTTGACGAAAACGGGTATATTGTTCTTGACCAAAACGGCCCAACAATTTAAGTCAGTTGTTAAGGATCGGTTATTTTATAATCGATTCCGATACAGCATTGGCTTTCAGTTAGACGAAGCAACTTGTCTTCGTGATAGTCTGGAGCAAGATTGTATTAATCGTATGATTGAACGTAGAATTGCTTGGCGTGAAATATCACAACAAAGATTTGCTGGTAACATTAAATCTACGTTATTTCCTGGTGCCGCAACTATACTTGCTCGCAGGCAAAAAGAAATAACTGAACAGACTGTTGATAATTTACATAAGTTAGCTAGTTTATTATTAACAACGCCGGCAGATTTTAAGTTAGTTGTTAGTGTTGACCAAGGATATGTTTATACTAATGATCTCGCATTAATTGATCAAATAACTACGTTACCGGGTATAACACAAAAGTCTTATAGTCAAGCTGTTATTTGCCGTCCTCGAGATACTATACAATTAAAAGATCCCAAGCATGAGTTTCGTAGTTATTTTAAAATAACCAAAATAACTCAAGAGCAAAAAGATCACTTAATAGCATTTTTAGCAAATCAACCAGCAGTTAGATTAAGTCCTGCATTAAAACACTGGACTACTGTGCCATTTAATCGAACACAAGATTACTTTTTTGTGGACCATGATGGAATGGCCTGGTTAACCATGCTAAGTTTAGTGCGCCCAGGTCTAATAAGAAAAACTATGCAGATAATCCAGGCTAAATAATACACTATGGCAAAAATTAACGAACAAACTTTAGTAATCACGGTTAGCCAATTGGTTAAAGATGACACTCCTACACAGGCTCTTTTAAGTGAGGATGTTGTAGCTCAATTGGAAGCAGTAGTAGCTGAATTAGCTGGTGCTGGCACATTAGTTGAAATTAAACAGGCATGACCGCATACACTATACAGACACTAGTGCCGCCGTTACAATATGGTGTTCCATCTGATCAATATGCTGGTGGTAATATCTATGTCGGTAATGCGATTCCTGCGGCCAACTATTACGGCGGACAAGGTGCTATTCAAACACTAACTGCCAACGTATCTAGTTTTCAAGGTAATATAGTTTTAGAAGCTACACTAAATGATCTTCAAGAATCTGCTCCTTGGTTTGAAATAGGCAAAATTGTTGCAGCTAATGCTGTTACACAAATCACTTCAAACACTGTAATTGGCAATTTTACTTGGTTACGAGCAATCGTAACTGATTTTGCCGCTGGTAATGTAAACACTGTAACCGCTTCATACTAAACAATGACAAATACTGTAACAATTTCTTGTATGGTTAATATAAATAACCCCGCCGCCTCTTTGGGATTTGAGGCCTGGGTTGACGATACTAAATTTATCGACATTGATCATGTCACTGCTCAACAATTAATTTCTATGGAAATACCCGATGTTGATGCCGATCACGAATTACGTTTTGTATTAAAAAATAAAACAGATAAACATACTCAAATTGACGAAAATAATAAGATTATTTCTGACTCTACATTAACTATCACTGATTTATCATTTGATGAAATTAAACTAGGTTATATCTTGACTGAGTTAGCGGTTTATACACATGACTTTAATGGCACCGCAGAAGAAATTCAAGACAAATTTTATGGAGAAATGGGCTGTAATGGCACTGTTAGTCTTAATTTTTCCACACCTGTATACCTTTGGCTCTTAGAGCACATGTAACCATAAATATATTACAATGAACTATCTTGTAATATATCCCGGCAGATTCCACCCTTTTCACCTAGGTCATAAAGCCAGCTATGATTGGCTCGCCCGGCAGTTTGGGGAGAACAATGTCTACATCGCTAGTAGTAGCGTCCAGGATCCCGAAACTAGCCCATTTACCTTTGCAGACAAAGTAAAAATGGCCACCAAACTAGGCATTCCTAGTGGACACATTGTCAATGTAAAAAATCCTTATCAAGCAAAAGAAATCACTGATAGTCTGTCTGATGAAGAAAAACGCAATACAGTTTTAATATTTGCTGTCAGCGAAAAAGACGCTCAGCGTTTTAACTTTGCTCCTAAGAAAGACGGCACACCCGGATACTTACAACCTGTGCCTGAAAATAAAAAGTCAATGAAGCCAATGACTAAACATGGTTACGTCGCTATAACTCCTACAGTAAACTTTAAGGTCAAAGGTGCAGATGCTAACAGCGCCAGTCAGATACGTAAACTTTATCTAGATGGTAATGCAGCAGATCGTAATCAAATTATCACTGATTTATACGGTGCACCAGACCCTGAATTGCGAGATATATTTGATCAACGTTTAGGCGCCGATCAGCCTGAAGAAGCTGTTATCTACGGACAAGAAGCAATATTTGCCGGCGACAATCCTGTTACAGTTATGCGTGAATCTCGCAGTCAAAAGCTAAAAGAAAACATCGAATTTATGCGCGAAAAAATACGTGCTTTAAAAGAACGGCAAGACTATATTGATGAATATAGGCCTAGGAAAAAATAACCTAGTGTGTTAAACTCTATTAAATATCTTACACTTTAATAGAGGAACACATGGCTGATAACCAAGACGCACAACCAACAACACAAACCCCACAGGCACCACAACTACAGCCTGGACAACAACAAATTCAAGTAAACGTTGACTATTTAAAAACTACCCGTGTGCATATTTGTATGCCATGCTATGGTGGCATGTTAACAGAATCATGCTTTATGAGCTATATCAAATGGGCTAATACTTGCCGTCAATTAGGCATTGATTGGACTATGGAAACCATGACAAACGAAAGTTTGATCAGCCGCGCTCGTAACACACTTACAGCCAAATTCCTGTATAACAAAGACTCTACTCACTTGATGTTTATTGACGCTGACATTGGCTGGGAGCCATGGCACTTGTTAGTCATGCTTAATGCACAAAAAGATGTTATCGGCGGATTATACCCAATGAAATCATTACCAGTTAAGTGGTGTGTTAATGGCTTTGAAGGTGCAGAAACATCAGAAGACGGCACCCTACAAGAAGTCAGCAAAACAGGCACAGGCTTTATGTTAATCAAGCGTGAAGTATTTGAAAAGTTAAATGCTCACCCTGCTACTAAACCTTTTATGAATGACATTGGTTTGCCCGCAGAGTTAAACCCATTTATGAAAACCTACTTTGACACAGCAGTCCGTGAAAATCGCTATTATAGTGAAGACTGGACTTTCTGTGAAAACTGGCGTGATCTAGGTGGTAAAGTTTGGGTAGACAAGCGTGTTCTACTCAAGCACACAGGAACTTATGTATTTGACTTCCAAACACAAGATCAACTGTATAAAGACCTGCATACATTAGCCTTGCAAAACAATGCGGCACTTGGCCCTGTTGTTTTAGAGTCTAATGCCGCACCTGCAGAGCCAGCAAAGCCTGTAGAAGCTAAAGTATTAGCCAGCAAGAAAAAGAAAAAGTAACAATTTCTATGTTATCGAGCAAGGGCCGCTAAGTTAGCGGCTTTTGTTTATCCGGTAAATACTATCATGAATATTCAAGAATTAGACGCCTATAACCTTGACGACGCTGTTAAGTTCAATGATCAACTAAATCCTAAACTTTGGGATGCTAGCGAGCATTTAAAGCCAGAAGTTCGTGCTCGCTTGTTAGAAATAGCCGAGGACTTTAAAGAGTTTTTAGGACTAAGTGACTTAGAAGTTAAAGATATTACCATAAGTGGTAGCAACGCCGCTTATACCTATACACCTAATTCAGATATTGATTTACATATTGTAGCTGAAGTTCCAGAAGATGAAGTATATCGCGAATTATTTGATGCTAAAAAAGGTCAGTATAACGACCAACACAATATTACCATTGGCGGCAATGACGTAGAACTATATGTAGAAACTGCTGGCAAACCTCCAATTAGTCAAGGCATGTATAGCGTCCTAAACAACGAATGGATACAAGTTCCACGCAGAGTTAAAGCTGATGTAGACGACACTAGCACTAAGAATAAATTTGAATCAGTGGGTCGTGCAATCGAACGTGCTGTTCGGTCAGGAGATCTAAAACGCATGGATTGTTTGGCCAAGAAGATTAAAAAGATGCGTCAAACTGGATTAGAAGCACACGGCGAATTTGGTCCTGAGAATCTAGCATTTAAGATCCTGCGTAGTCAAGGTAAGATCAAAGAGTTATATGATGCTCGTAATGCGGCCAAAGATCGTCAATTAAGTTTAAAAGAAAAAGTTGCGCCGCGCCCATTTAAGTATGGATTTAAAACCCCTACAGTGGTTGAAGCTTCTCCTGTAGTTGAAGAAGAAACAGCTCAACCGACCGATGAAGAAATCCTAAAAGATTTTATTCGTTTCTGTGTTGAAGAATTAAAAATTAAACAAATGCCGACTATTAAGTTGCGCAAGGATCCACAGTGGCCTGTTATCCATAGCACATTTGGTCGTTATATTAATGACAAACATTTATTAGAAGTAGCCTGGGGCGGACGTCATATTATGGACATCCTACGCACAGTGGCACACGAATTAACTCATCGTCATCAACACGAACGTGATGGTGCTAAGATGGACAATACAGCCGGCGAAACTGGTAGTCCCTGGGAAAATGAAGCTAATGCCCGTGCTGGCATATTGATGCGTGACTATGCTCGTATGCATCCAGATTACTTTGCCATTGGTCAAGCAGAAGATTTAAAAGAACAAGAAGTAGACGAGGATCTTAAAAGTTCAGCAGTGGCTGCATTAAGTGCCTGCATCATCGGAGGTGGCAGTCTCAGTGGTTGTGCTACACAACAAGGCATGCGACCAATGGACGCCGCTCGTGTTCTTTACAATGCCAAACAATACAACAGCAATGTATTGCGAGCTGATGTTGCCCAAGAGCTAAACAATTTTATTCGTGCGCAAGGTGGCAATGCTAATGCACAAAATCAAAGTGGCCTGTATCAAATACAACGTCGCACACAAAATGAATCTGTTAACACACCACAAACATTTGGCGTAGCCGGTCACAAAGTTGTTTGGGAAGGTGATTATTTTTATATCTACAAAGATGGAAAATTAATTTATCGTAGTCCAACTCCTAGACAATATACCAAAGAAAAAATGCTAAAGGCAGCAGAATTAGCTATTGATCATATCAATGATACTAGTATGGCTTATTATAAATCTGCGCCTGGGCAAGGTGTTGATGCCGCTTATAAAAAACTACAACAGGTTATTCGTCATAGATTAGACAAAGGCATGAATGTTGAAGGTCCAGCTATTAATCAGGAAGTAGCAATTACCGCTAGAGACTTTGGAGTTAGTGTTAAAGATCTTTTAAAGAAATGGGCCAAAACAAATCCTAATAGATATATGAATACGCCAGAGTTGTATGCTGCCTATCAAAAATTTAATGAGTATTTTTCAAAGCGTAGTAGAATGGATACTGCATTTAATAATATGCGTATGCAAGGCGGTTACAATGCCTGGATGCGTAATCAAATGGATGATTATATTAATAAACACAGCATTAAGATTAAAGAATCAGCCAGTGGTTACATTCCTACAAAGAAACAAGCTAAAGATCCACGCTATTCAATGGCACTTACTGTAGATATCAAGCCCGGACAGGTTGGTAAAGAAGCCAACAAATTACGATTACGAACAGACAGTCAAGGTCATCCACAGGTGGCTAATCCAAATGGCCTGTTTGAAAAATTAGCATTAGAGTTGACACAGTTTAAGAAAAAAGACACACTAGCCAAAGCAGCCGAACAGTTGGATGAAGTTAAAATGTCACCATCAGCTTTAATGAAATGGGCCACTAGTCCCGAAGCCAAAGGTATACAAGCTGGGTTTGAAGCTGAACTGATTTTCCGTGACACCAACAGTGGCGATGATGACGGTGGCGATATGGAACCCGACTACGATCAGGACGAACGTTGCCGTAGTATCCAACAAATCATAGACTTCTTCCAAAATGGCGACTACGGTGGAATGAATCAGCGACAAGAAGCCCGCTTGCAAGAAGGCCTTGACGAACAGTATTACGAGTGGTATGACGAGCAAATGATTCGGGCATTTAAAGACGAAGCCGAGGACCTGATTAAAAAGGTTCTAGTTGACGAAAACGACTGGGACGAAGACAACGAAATTCAGAAGCAATTAGAATTGTTAAATTTGTCTGATGATGAAATGAATGCCATTATTCAAGCCGGCGAAAAGGCTCCTAAGTTTACTAGTAGTAAAGAACAAATATTATACGCAGAAGCAAATCCATTATACGACAAGTATTTGGATGCGCAAAATGAAGCAGAAGGCCTGTTAGATGAGCTAGTTCAAGACAGTATTCGTGCGCAGGATAAGTTTTACGATGCAGCCTTGGATGATTTCCGTGATGGCTTTTACATGGATGACGATAGCGGATTCTTTGATGATGTAGGCCTACGTTGGATGTCGGATGTTGCTAACAATTATGACCTAGACTGGCCTTACATGACCGGTGGTGGTGGCAACGACGGATCGCGTGATTGGGAAAGCATTGGCGACAGCTTGCACACGGCTATAGATATGCCAGTCAAAGTAAGCAGCAACTACCACAGCACAACACGCAAGCCTGGTCTGTGGATTGTAGAGCCAGATTCAAGTTTAAGTCCAGATGATCGTGAAGACTACGGTTTGGAAATTGTAAGTCCTCCACTACCGCTATTAACTGCTTTGGAAAAACTACAACAAGTTACCGACTGGGCCAATGGTCCAGGTGATGCTTATACTAACGATTCAACTGGCTTACACATGGGTGTTAGTGTTCCATACAAGGGCGGTGATGTTGACTACTTGAAACTTATTTTGTTCCTTGGCGATGAATACGTATTACAACAGTTTGGCCGTGAAGCCAACACATATACCAAATCAGCTATGAAGAGCATGCGTGACAATATCAAGTCAGGTCGTGCAGATCCCGCAGGCGCATTAAAACTCATGCAACACGGCCTACTCGAGCTAGCACAAAAAGAAATACAAAAAGGTGTTGGACAGGGCAAGTATACAAGTGCTCACATTCAAAACGGTTATATTGAATTCCGTAGTGCCGGTGGCGATTGGTTAGCTGAGGAATCAGCTGACCCAGAAAAATTAACCAGCACCATGTTGCGTTACGCTCGTGCCATGCAGATTGCTGCAGATCCAAGTGTTGATCGTAGAGAATATGCTAAGAAGTTATATAAGTTAGTTGCCCCCGAAGGTGACAGTCAACTGGCCCTATTCAGTCAATTTGCCGCGGGCGAACTCTCAGCAGAACAACTTAAGAAGCGTTGGGCTGAAAAGACTATTGGCACTGAAAAGAAAATGAATCAGCGTTGGCAATTATTCCAATTTGATAAGATTGCTGACCAATGGTTGCCTGTGCCTGGGCAAAGCTATAATGGCTACTCCGAAGATGAAGTTAAAAATCGAGTGTGGGCCAAGTATGGACGCGAAGCACTGGACTCAGGCGAATATGAACTACGCAACATGAGTGAAGACCAGCAGTGGGAAGTCTACGATGTAAACACTGGTGAGACACTTGAGATTGTTGCAGGTAAAAACAAAGGCGAAGTAGCCGACAAAGTCTACGACAAGTATGTTGAACAGGGAATTGGATTTAATGTTCGCCCATACGAAGATCCGGCTACAATGACTCCTCGTGCCAAGTTGGCCAAGCGTATTACTCAACCAAAGCCGAGCGACAATGGTCTGAGTCAGTGGAAAGTTGGATGTCACGCATACGGTCGTGAGATTCTCCGAGCAGCAAATGAAGAAGATGCTGTAAAGCAGTTTAGCAAAAAGCATAATATGACTCCATCTGAACTAATACATGCTACAGGATTTGTTGTGGAATTAGTTAAGCCCACGGATGCAGGTAATGCACAGGCCACTAACGAGCGTGGTGTTCCTTATTGGGAAGTATATGAACTCGAAACAGGACATGTTGTCCATACTTTCCTAAGCGACGATCTACCAGACGCTGTCACAGACGCATACAATTGGTTAACCAGCATCGGTGCTGAACAACCAGACCTGTTTAAAGTGCGTCCTAAAATAAATGACAGCACTCCGGTCAAAGATATTGCACCCGATGTTGCTCAGAACTTTGGAGACGATTCAATGGCCGCCTACGAGAGGAACAGTGATCGCATTGATGCTATCAGAGCCGGACAAAATGCTACAGACAGAGTAGGGTCCTGGAGCATATACGATGTTACCTTGGGGCGTGAAATCAGCAGAATGACCGATGTTCCGTGGCAAGAAGCCAGTGATCGTGCCGATATGCTCGAACGCAGCACTGGACATAATATGTCGGTCAGAGGGTTATCAGCATGAGAGCCGTAGAATTTATTCTCGAAGAGTTCCAACCAAAGCCCGCAACATTTGCCGACGGCACTCTCAAGCTGAGCCAGCACTTGCAAAATCGTAGTGCCCAGCGAGAAATTCCCATGGCAGATATCATGAAGGTCCTACAACGACTTGAAGCCTTGCGTGGCAAAGATTTAAGACAATTACCCCCAACCAGTTTTGTTGTTAAAACACCAGAAGGGTTTGAACTGGCCATAATTAAAAGTCAAAATATCAACACTAAAAAAATAGAATATGTAGTAGCAACAGTTCGTCAACGCCTAAAACCTGCGGCAGGACAACGGATCATATACTTGGAAGATTGGCAATGAGATTCTTTGAAATAGCCCGCATACCACAAAGCGAACTAGGTGACTGGGGCGATAAGGATACACTCGAGCCAATGACTACTCCGCCCAAGAATCGTCGACCCCTACCCGGTGGTAGTGGCTACACTTATGCTGTAAACCGAGGCGATCCCGAGTTTATGGAGATTATGATTTTTGAAGGTGACACATTGGCCGCAGAACTAGATTTATTTGCCACTCTTGACCCGTTAAAGACCTGGCGTGTTGAAACTGTAATAACCGATCCAGACTATCGTGGCAAGGGTTTAGGCAAAGCCTTGTATGGTATTGCTCTTAACATACTTAAACTTACAATTGAAGCCGGAGAAACACAGACCAAATTTGGACAAGCTATGTGGCTTATGTTAAGCAGTATTCCCGGAGTAGAAGTGCTAGGTTATGCTATGGAACCAACTGATAGGTATCGTCCAAGACCTGGCGATCAAGTGGTAGATAAAAATGATACCTGGACGCGATATACATTCCCTGTAGAGCCCGGTCGGCGTAGTATGCGTAGCACTAGATCCGGCACTGGTATCTATAGTAGCCAATATGTTAGTATGATAGCACGGTGGACAGGGCAATGAGATTCCAAGAAATCCTCGAAGCTGTAAAAACCAACCCTGGTACAAATTATAAACTATGGGTGGCATCAGTTAAGATCAAACAACCTAACTATGTGG
>TBL_comb47_HYPODRAFT_10003733_pt1 | contig 17899 bp, 18 predicted proteins | sample TroBogypolimnion_40_FD_10682 | JGI IMG/M metagenome (IMG submission 10682)
CCTAAAAACCGCAGTTGAACAAAAGCATAAAATCTGTAAAGATTATATTCTTTGAGCCGAGCCATGATTTTACCGCCCAAAGTTATTCACCCGACAGGTGAGCCAGAATTTACGCTTAAAAAGTCAGTAATAAGCGCACTGATTGCCGACACTTTTAATGGGAAAATACATATTGAGTGGGATCCCCAGGCACAAGTGACCACAATGGGACAGCTTGCATTTTTCATACAATATTTAAAAATTGGGCATCGCTTTATGCCTTGGGTTGAAGAATGTCCCTTGCTCTATACCAGTCCTAACGCCCCTAAAAAGATAAATGTGTTGGGTTCTTTTGTGCTGTCTATTTTGGCTGGGTATACCCGTTACACCCATATTACGCGCATACAAGGGGATTGCGTCAACGCTCCCTTATTGGGCATGACTAAAGTGGTGGGAGAAGACAGTGCACGTAATGCGTTGAAAGCCATTGAAGAAAATGCAGGCGTTTCCTGGCTGCAAAAGCATTTATACCAATCCTATAGTCCCTTGCTGGAGCTGCCGTGGATATTGGATGCAGATGTCACCATCAAAACCTTATATGGCCACCAAGAAGGAGTCACGGTCGGCTACAACCATCACAAGCCTGGGCGGCCATCGCATACCTTCCACACCTACATGATAGCCAATGTGCGCCTGATCCTGGATGTTGAAGTGCAAGCGGGCAACCGCAGCTCATCCGCTTATACAGCTCCCGGGCTATGGACATTGCTCGACCGCATTCCTCGTGCGCATTGGCCGGCCTTTATTCGGGGCGATTCTGACTGGGGCAGCGACACGATCATGTCCGAAGCGGAACAACGCGGAGTCGACTATTTGTTCAAACTCAAGAAATCACCTTTGGTGAAAAAACTTATCCATCAATATCATTGCAAATCCGGTTGGGTAAAAACGCACGCGGGCTTTGAAGCCTTCGCCACTGAACTGAAACTGATCACCTGGAAGACTGCCCGCCGAGTGGTGATCGTCCGGCGTCGATTAGGCAAAGACCGTGCCCAAGCACCGAGCAATGCCTTGCCTCACCAGTTCTCACTGGTTGAACCTGCTGAAGACCTGTCTGCATTCGAATACAGTGTCTTGGTGACCTCGTTGGACGCAGAGGTGATAACAATTGTCCAGCATTACCGTGACCGTGCTGATTGTGAAAACAACTTTGATGAAATTAAAAATCAATGGGGCTGGTGCGGGTTCGTTACCCAGAAGCTCGCCCCCTGCCGGTTAATAGCCAGAATGATTGCACTGATCTATAACTGGTGGTCATTGTTCGTCCGTTTGGTCGAAGCTGAGAAACATTTTGAAGCCATTGTCTCAAGGCCTTTGTTGTTAAATGGCGTGGGCAAGCAAACACAGCATGCTGGACAAACAACACTCACCATCACCAGTAGCCACGGTCGGGAGTCTTATGTGAAAGCGGCCTATACCAGGGTCTGTGCATTTTTTGACGAGTTGAAAGCAATTGCGCCGCAGTTGACTCCTTTGCAGTGCTGGTATCGAATTTTAAGTGAAGCAATGAAAAAATATCTGAAGGGGGTCGTCTTAAAACCGCCAAATTTAATAAGTTTTGAGAGCTAAGCGTCGAACATAACTTGATTTTCCTTGTCAAGTTAATGCTGATTTTTATTGGCAGGGATTTGTTCAACTACGGTTTTTAGGTTTATTGATTAGCACCCAATAATAATGCGTCCAACTGGAGTACTCATGATAAAAGCCCATAAAATAACCCAACCTGCTGCCGTAAGCCTGTCAAAAACCCCGACAGGCATTAAGGGGCTCGACGAGATTACCGGCGGCGGCCTGCCGCAGGGCCGTCCGACCTTGGTCTGCGGTGGCACCGGCTGTGGCAAGACCTTGTTGGCTATGGAGTTCTTGGTGCGTGGGGCGACGCAATTTGACGAACCCGGTGTGTTCATGTCGTTTGAGGAAAAGTTCGGCGAGCTGTCGAAAAACTTTAAATCTTTGGGTTTCGATCTGAATGAACTGGTGAACCAGAACCGGATTGCCATCGACTATGTGCATATCGAACCGAGTGAGATCGAAGAGGCCGGCGAATACGACCTGGAGGGGCTGATTATCCGCCTTGGCTACGCCATTGACGCAATAGGCGCTAAACGCGTGGCGCTGGACACCATTGAGGTATTGTTTTCCGGGCTGACCAATGAGAACATCTTGCGCTCGGAGCTCCGCCGCCTGTTCCGCTTCCTAAAAGACAAGGGCGTCACCGCCATCATCACCGGCGAACAGGGCGAACGTACCTTCACCCGCTTTGGTCTGGAGGAGTACGTCGCCGACTGCGTCATTTTCCTCAACCACACTGTCGACCATCAGGTTGCCACGCGCCGCTTGCGCATCGTTAAGTACCGGGGCTCTGCCCACGGCACCAACGAATACCCGTTCTTGATTGACCAGCAGGGCTTCTCGATCATGCCGCTCTCATCCCTCGGCCTTGATCACCCCGCCTCTACCGAACGGATATCTACCGGCATCGCAAGACTGGACGCCATGCTGGACGGCAAAGGCTACTACCGGGGCAGCTCCATCCTGGTTACCGGCACCGCCGGCACCGGCAAGTCCAGCCTGGCCGCGCATTTTGTCGATGCCGCCTGTCGGCGCGGCGAACGCTGCCTGTATTTCGCCTTCGAGGAGTCGCAAAAGCAGATCATCCGCAATATGCGTTCCATTGGCATCGATCTCGGTCAGTGGATCGACCAGGGTTTGCTGCAATTTCAAAACTCCCGCACTACGATATATGGCTTGGAGATGCATCTGGTCGTGATGCACAGGATGATTGAAGACTTTAAACCTGACATTGTCGTGGTCGACCCGATCTCCAACCTGGTGGCGGCAGCCAGCAAAGCCGAAGTTAAGTCGATGCTCTCGCGCATGATCGATTACCTGAAAATAAAACAGATTACAGCCTTCTGTACCGATCTAACTGCTACCGGCGGCACTTTGGATCAGAACTCAACCGACATTTCGTCGCTGATGGACACCTGGTTGCTGTTGCAAGTCTTGGAAACCAGCGGCGAGCGCAACCGTGGCCTGTATCTTCTTAAGTCCCGAGGCATGCCGCATTCCAATCAAGTGAGGGAATTTATCCTCAGCGACAGCGGCGCGCAACTGCGGGATGTGTATATCGGCTCCGGTCTCGTGTTAACCGGTTCGTCTAGAGTTGCGCAGGAAGCGCATGATAAAGCGTTAGCTCTGGAATGCCAACAGGAAATCGAACGCAAGCAGCGCGAGATCGAACGGAAAAAAACCTTAATAGAAGCGCAGATTATCGCCCTACGCACCCAGTTCGAGTTAGAGAAGGAGGATTTGGATCGGCTTATCAGCAGAGAACAACTGCGGGTTGAAACGTTTGCCTTTGACAACCTGGCGATGTCTAATTTGCGGCAGGCTGACGAACAAATTGAAGGCTTGACCGACCAAGGAGTCCCGCTATGACCAACACAGAGAACAACGAAATAGAACCGGTAACTGACGAGAACAAATGGACGCTCCGGCTTTATGTCGCCGGACAAACCCCCAGGGCCATCACTGCCTATGTCAATTTGAAAAAAATTTGTGAAGAGCATTTGCAGGGAAGTTACCAGATTGAAGTGATCGACCTGCTGGTCAACCCAACACTGGCCAAAGATGACCAGATTCTGGCTTTGCCGACGCTAGTGCGCAAACTTCCGGAACCGATAAAGAAAATAATCGGTGACCTCTCCAATACAGAGCGGGTTCTGGTAGGGCTGGATATACGGCCTATTCTTTAAAATCACGTCATTTGGGCTACCATTATGAACCATAATAAAGACACTGACACGCCACCACTCCAAGATGCCAGTGCGGCATTTGAACAGGCGCTGGAGGAAGCGGATCAAGACCACTATCTCCTTAAGCTGTATGTTTCAGGCATGACCCCCAATTCGCAACGCGCCATCAAGAATGTGCAAAAGATTTGTGAAGAATACCTACAAGGGCGTTTTGAGCTTGAGATCATCGACATCTATCAGCAGCCCATCTTCGCCAAAGATGGGCAGATCGTCGCAGTCCCTACACTGGTCAAGGAACTTCCACCCCCCTTGCGCAAATTTATCGGTGACCTGTCGCAAACCGAGCGGATACTTGCCGGGCTGGATTTACGCAAGAAAAATTAGCTTTTATAACAATAAAATCACGGATATGAGCTGGGCTTTTGCATTGGAAAACAATTAAATGGCAACGGACAACCGAACCCGCACGGAACTCTTAAGTGAAATAGAAACCCTCCGGCTTCGCCTTGAAGAAACCGAAGGCATTCTGTCCGCCATTCAGAGTGGCGAAGTGGACGCCCTCGTCATTTCCCGTCCGGAAGGGGAGCAGATTTTCACCTTGCAGGGGGCCGAGCATCCTTATCGCGTCTTGGTGGAAACCATGAGTGAGGGAGCGGCTTTCCTCACAGCCGATGGCAAGATCATTTATTGCAACAAACAACTGGCTGACCTACTGCAAGTTCCGATAGAAAAGCTGATCAACTCGCCATTGGCTGGCTGTGTAGCGCATCAAGACCAAGCCTTGTTCACAAACCTGCTCAACAATACCAACATCAAAACCAATCGGGCTGAAATCACTTTAAACACCGGGACGGGCAACAAGCTACCGGCAATACTTTCCTTTAGTGTTATCAACCTTGCAGACAATCCGTGTCTGGGCGTGGTGGTCACCGACATAACCGAGCGAAAAAAAGTAGAGGAAATTAGCAATACTGCCTATCAATATGCCCGCAGTCTGCTTGAAGTAAGTCTTGATTCCTTGGTGACAGTCAGCGTCGATGGCAAGGTTATGGATGTGAACGAGGCCACCATAACGTTGACAGGCATCGAACGCGACCAACTTATCGGAAGTGATGTCTTTGCTTATTTTACCGAACCTGAGTTAGCCCAGATAGGCCTTAAGAAGGCATTATCACAAGGCACTGTCATCGATTTTCCGCTGTCTATCCGCCATGTTTCCGGCAAGGTGACGGATGTATTGTACAACGCCAGTGTTTACCGCAATCCGCAAGGCGAAGTCGCCGGGGTGTTTGCGGCGGCACGTGATATCACTGCCCGTAAGCTAATAGAACAACAGTTGGCAACCAGTCTGCATTACACCCTCAGCCTGATTGAGGCCAGTCTGGATCTTATGGTGACGCTTAGCCTGGAGGGTAACATCATATCCGTCAACAAGGCGACAGAGCAGCTGACGGGGTTAACCCGCGCCCAATTAGTCGACAGCGACTTCTCTCGCTATTTTGTCAAGCCTGAGAAGCTACTCGCCGCTCACCAGGAAGCATTAACCCAGGGGTTTGTCATCGAAGTTCCACTCACTATCAAGCAGGGCTCAGGCGCTGTTGTCGAGGTGCTCTATAATGCCAGCCCCTACCGAAACCAAAGCGGTGCAATCGAAGGTTTACTGGGGGTCGCGCGAAATGTTACCGAGCGCAATAAAGCTGAAGAAAAACTCCGTCTCGCCGCCAGCGTCTTTGCCCATGCCTGGGAAGGCATTTTAATTACCACCACTGACGGCACCATTGTCAATGTCAATGAAGCGTTCACTCGTGTCACTAGTTACGGTCTTGACGAAGTAATCGGTCAGAACCCGCACATTCTCAGTTCAGGCCGTCAGGGCAACGACTTTTACGCTGAGCTGTGGAACAGTTTGAGTGAGAAAGGCCATTGGTATGGCGAAGTCTGGAACCGGCGCAAGAACGGTGAAGTGTATGCCGTGATGGAAAACATCAGCGTGGTACGCGATGCCCAAGGTAAAGCCAGTCATTACATAGCCATGATCTCCGATATCACCTTGCTCAAGGAGCACCAAAGCGCATTGGAGCACATCGCTCACTACGATGCGCTGACCAGTCTGCCCAATCGTGTCGTGTTGGCCGACCGCCTGCGTCAGGGCATGCTTCAAACCAAGCGCCAGGAGCACAAACTGGCCGTGGTATTTATTGATCTGGACGGCTTCAAGACCATTAACGATAACTACGGGCATAAAGCGGGCGACCAGTTGCTGATTAAAGCGACTGAGCACATGCAGCAAGTCCTGCGCGAGGGCGATACCCTCGCCCGAGTAGGCGGTGACGAGTTTGTCGCCGTGCTACTGGATCAGCCCTCTATGGCTGGCTGCGTACCCTTACTTAACCGCCTGCTTGCGGCTGCGGCCAGACCGGTGCAGTTTGGCAAGCTCAGTCTCCAGGTCTCAGCCAGTCTGGGGATAACTTTCTACCCGCAGGATGAAGTCATTGATGCGGAGCAACTGCTCCGTCAGGCCGACCAGTCCATGTATCAGGCCAAGCAAGCCGGCAAGAATTGTTACCACTTTTTTAACCTCGAGCTGGACCGGAACCTCCGTGGCCGTTACGAGAGTCTGGGACGTATTCGTCGCGCTCTGGACGACGGCGAATTCGTGCTGTTTTATCAGCCCAAGGTAAACATGCGTACCGGCGCCATCGTCGGTGCCGAAGCCTTGATCCGCTGGCAACACCCGGAAAGAAAACTGCTCCTGCCAGGCGAATTCCTGCCGGTGATTGAGGATCATCCGCTGGCCGTAGATATCGGCGAATGGGTGATCGATACAGCCCTTATCCAGATGGAAGCATGGCAGGCTGCGGGACTGGATATCCCGGTCAGTGTCAATGTGGGTGCCCGTCAATTGCAGCAAGTCAACTTCGTCGAACACTTGAAGGATCAGCTGGCAGCGCATCCCGGCATCAATCCAAGTCATTTGCAATTAGAAGTACTCGAAACCAGTGCACTGGAACTGGCCGGAGCCGCTCAAATCATCAAGACATGTCGGGAGCTTGGCGTGATGTTTGCTCTGGATGACTTTGGTACGGGCTATTCCTCGCTGACTTATTTAAAACGCCTGCCCGTCACCGAGATCAAGATTGACCAAAGCTTCGTGCACAATATGCTTGACGATCCCGATGACCTGTCTATTCTTGAGGGCGTCCTCAGTTTGGCCAACGCCTTTCGCCTCCAGACTATCGCCGAAGGGGTGGAGAAGATTGAACACGGCACCGTGCTGTTGCAAATCGGCTGTGATCGGGCACAAGGCTACGGTATTGCCCGACCTATGCCCGCCCACCTGTTGCCAGGTTGGTCGGCAGCCTGGCGGGCTGATCAAGCCTGGACTGAGTCGCCCTCTTACAGCCACGACGTATTGCCACTGATTTTTACAGGCGTTGAGCACAGAGCGTGGAGGATGGACCTCAAAAGTTACCTCAAGGGCGAGTCTGAAGCCCCGCCAACCCGAAATAATCTCCCGTTCTGTCGCTTTTGTCGCTTGCTGGAAACCAATGCGTTGATCCGTTTTAGTTCGCAACCCGCTTTTGAGGCTATTCGGTCCTTGCATCTACAAATGCATACCTTGGCAAAAGAGCTTTGTGAGCTTCATAACTCTGGCCGCAATCCCCAAGCGATGGCAAAGCTGACAGCATTCTATGGCCTACAGGATATCTTGCAGGAACACTTGAAGGAATTGGTTCAAGAATACCGGCAATAGCTTGATGAAGTTGAGGTTAACCACTTAAACTCGAACAGCTTAATGAGGACATAGAATTCAGAGTAAAAGACAATGGCTCCGGCATTTCTGAAGATCAACAACAGCAAATAATTAATGTATGTATGTCAATAAGATTAATAGCACCTTAAGGCTTTTTGATTAATATAAGGGATTTAGTCCAATTAAAGTCTGACAAGGTTATGTGGATATCTATCACTGGCAGTCGCGAACGACTGCAATCTGACGTATTGTAGTCGTTGGTTGGGAGCAACCATCTGGCAGTTGTTGGCACTTACCGGACGTTGACCTACGGTCTTTTGGGAAGGTAGTGTAAGATCGCAATATTATCTTTAAAAATGACACAAACTGTCAGAGTGGAGATTATCGACAGAACAATATTAGGTTGCCTCATCTAAATGTCCATCAGGAAAATCCGGGGCTAGACGTTTACAAATAAAATCGTTGGCGTAGCTGAGAGCGGGGGCAAACCTTTGTTATGGCGATACTCAAGGTCTTTACTCTAGAGGTGGAATTTCCTACGGAAAGCAGATTTTGGCAGCGTAGCAAAGAGTTCGTCTAATTCTCTCATGGGTATCTAACCTGATTTATCTGTATAGAAGTTAAGCATTGACGGCAGGGAAAAATTCTTGGTTCAAATGATCCATACTTGGCGTTGCAATCACCCGTTTAGCGGCATGTCGTTGTCAATAACAATACTGCCGTCGCAAGCAGGGTGATATAAGAAGCAGCTAAGTTCATTAGGCCGATGCGGTTGGTGTTTTTGACAGGGCCGCTGATGCGGTATAACGAAGCGTCCACCTCTGCTTTGATTGTTGTAACCACTTCTTTTGTGCTTGCCCGCATCAATTGTTCCATTGTCATTTTACTGGCATTTAGTGAGGCATTTAAAATGCGCTCCGCTTTTTCCTTGGCGTCAACGCTCCATCTGAGTGAAAGCTCTTCCAGTTCGGCTTTGTATTGATCCAGCAGGGCTTGCTGGGCTTTTTGGCTGGCTTGCAGCAATCGATTATTGAGTGTTTTCATGATCAATATGGGATCATCGCGGCCCAGGGCGATGCCATGCTTTACCGCAATTTCTTTGATCAATTCTTCCAGTTCACTAGCCTCATTCATTACAGTACTGCCGCGCTGTCCATTTGTGCAAACAACTGGTTTTTTATGATGGTTAGCCGTTGCCGGGTCATAATCGTGAGTGCCGGATTGGCCAGTGCTTCAGCGAATGTTAAGCGGGCTTGCAGCATATCGGCTAAGTCTCGACCATAGGTTTCTTTTTTAAGCGTCGGGATGTGAATGATCGCGGAAACGCGGCTTTTATTGGCCGTATAGGCTTTCATTTGTTCAAAGCTTTTACCTTCGCTTTCTATGGCGCCCCAATAGGGATTGAGCCAGACAATGAAAGTGGTTTCCTGGGTAAATTGCGTGGCGAGTTGTGCGAAGCCGTTTAAGGTATCCGTTAACGCCTGGCTGCCCGTTATCACGGTATGTATCACGAGTTCATGCCCCAGTTCCTGTAATAAAGAGGGCACCTGGTTACTGTTAAGGTAGTGCGAAAGCGGCACAAAGGAGCTGGCGCCGTTATCAATAATGACATCGTCTGTTGCTGGTGCAATCAGTTCAACTAAGGTATCAAAATTTCTCGGGTTAATTTCTTCATTCTCCAGGATGTGCAGGCGTTTAACGTTCAGCCTCTCAAAACCATGAAAGGTGGCATTGACCGGATCCGTATCGATACATAGCGGCTGTTGACCGGCATTGATTTTATATTGTGCGAGTAGGGTGGCTATCAGCGATTTACCGACGCCGCCTTTACCTTGCAAGATCATGTGTATTTTTGCCATTAGATTAAGTCCTCTTTATTTGCGATGGGATTGAATATAAAGCCGGGTAATGCCGGTGGCTTTTTTATACGGGTTTCCGTGTTATTGAGGCTTGCTTTTTGTTCTTGTTCTTGGGTTTTATGAGTTACTTGATTCACTAGGCTCGGCGTGGTCTGAATTATCAGCGCTTGCTTGGGTTTTAGAATCAACTCATTCGCATAGTTAACGAAGGTTTGGTAACTACAGGTGATTTTCTGTTGCGTGTGGAGGGTTCGGTAAATTTGTTTCAGGGCCCAACCATCGATCATCGCTTCTTTGATGTCGTCTCGTAAGGCCAGAAAGGCTGACCGGTTTTTAATGCCGGTGCCTTGCTGTTGTCTTTGCATTTCTGCCTGAGCAATCAGTTCCGTCAGTTTTTTTGACATGGATTTTTTCTTGATTGGTTATTGGATTTTAGCTTGATTTTTTCTTTATTTTTCCTGGATTATTGCTTTATTTATCCGTTATCTACGGATTTTTGCATTATTTATGGGGTTGACAAACAGTCTAATGGAAAATAAAGGAATAATCAATATAACGAAAAGAAAAAATAAATGTTATGCTTTGTCTTATCCAACTTTAAGTCGGGGCAGGATATGTGAAGTGCTAGCACCTGCGTAGCAGATACTCGCCCTTCACATCCCCTTATTCGCGCACAGCGCTCAACGTGAATCCTGCTCTGCGAGGCTAGCGGCTACCGCCGCTTATTTCTTAACAGGAGGCTGTGATGACACAAAAGAAACCCACCCGAAAGAGCAGTACCCCGATTGTTGTGCGGGTGACACCGGACGAAAAAGCCATCATAGAATCCTATGCCAAGCAAACTGGCCAGAGTACCTCCGCTTATTTGCGTTTGCTCGGCCAGGGTTATGTACCGAAAAGCATTATGGATTATGGCAAAGTCAGGGAGCTTGCGCGTATTAACGGTGATCTGGGGCGCTTGGGTGGGCTATTAAAACTGTGGTTGACCAATGATGTCAGGACGGCTCAGTTTGGCGAGAGCAAGGTGCGAGCGGTACTGGCCCGTATTGAAGACACCCAGAGCGCCATGCTTGACATCATGAAGGCCGTAGTGATGCCACGCGCTGAGCGGTAACTCTATGAACGTTAACTATAGCGGCTAAATTTTTGGGTTACGATGATAGCCAAGCATGTCCCCATGAAGTCGGTTAAAAAAAGCGACTTCGCCAGTCTGGTTAACTACCTGGCAGACGACCAGGCTAAGCAGAGTCGTGTGGCCACTACGTCGGTCACCCAGTGTGAATCGAATGACTTGCATGCTGCGGTTATGGAAGTCATGGCCATTCAGGCTATGAATACCCGCGCTGAGTCGGATAAAACCTATCACCTGATTTTGAGTTTCAGGGCCGGTGAACGTCCCGAGGACGACGTTTTAACAGCGATTGAGCGTGAAGTTTGTGTCGGGCTGGGCTATGACGGGCATCAACGGATCAGTGTTGCGCACGATGACACCGATAATTTTCATTTACACATTGCCATCAATAAAATTCATCCCAGCCGTTTAACTATTCACAACCCCTTTAACGATCATAAGACCCTTGGTCGCTTATGCACCGCCTTGGAATTGCACTACGGACTGGAACGCGATAATCATAGTGCCGTAAGGGTAGGCAGTGAAAACCATGCCCTGGACATGGAACATCACGCCGGCGTGGAAAGCTTATTAGGCTGGATCAAACGTGAATGCCTTGAGCAATTACTCGCCGCTACATCCTGGTCCGAACTGCACCGTGTTTTACAAGAACATGGTCTGGCCTTAAAAGAACAAGGTAATGGACTAGTGATTTGTGATCAGACCGGTTTGATGGTGAAGGCGAGTTCAGTGGCTCGAACCTTGTCGAAAACTAAACTGCTTGAGCGCTTCGGTCCTTTCAAGTCGCAGCCTGATGCTGATTCCCAATACCATCAAAATCACATTGATAACCACAACAAAAATCACAAACACCTTAAGGCCCAAGCACCCGTCAAGCACTATGCGGCAACACCTGTGCGAACGGGTATTGACACCACCTTGTTATTTAGTCGCTATAAAAATGAACAACAGGGCATAGCCGGGTATCGTGCCAAAGCAGGGCAGGCAGCCCGGGCCAAAAAAGCACGTTTAATTGCCGATGTTAAAAGTAAAGCAACGTTGAAACGTGCCACCATCAAGTTGGCAGGTGGTTCTCGAGCGGAAAAGAAATGTCTGTACGCGCTGATCAGTCATAGCGTTAAAAGCGAGCTAAAAACTATTAACGAACACTACAAGCAAGATCGTGAACGGTTACTAAAACAGTATCAACCCCTACAATGGGCCGATTGGTTGCGCCGCGAAGCAACGTCAGGTAACCCGGAAGCCTTAGCGGCCCTGCGTGCGCGTTTTAGTCGTGAAGCGTTTGGAATTAAAGGTAACAGTAACAGTAACACTGTCAGTGCGAGTGGCGGCGTATTACAAAAGACAGAGCTTAATGTCGTTCAGGAGAGTATTACCAAAAAAGGGACTATTATTTATCGTGTCGGTTCATCGGCCGTTCGAGATGAGGGTGATAAGCTTAAGGTCTCAAGAGGCGCCACACGTGAAGGTTTGGCAGCCGCCTTGTGCTTAGCGATGCAACGCTATGGTAGTCATATTACAGTGACTGGCAGCACTGAGTTCAAGGCGCAAATTGTTGAGGTTGCAGCCAACGCCAAGCTGCCCTTGATGTTTACCGATGAGAAATTAGAAGAGCAACGACTGGCTTTGATAAAGCAGGCAAGTACAAGACAACAGATGAGTACAAATATCGTAAAAGATACGAGTTCGGAAACCGAAGTAAATAAGTTAATGCCAGTGCGACAAGGTATTGCCGCTAGCGCATTAACCCCGCTCTCGTTTGCTGCCGCTGATCAGTACATTCAAGAACGTGAACAAAAGCGCCTAAAAATACTCGATATTTTGAAACATAGGCGATATACTAACGCTGACGTTGGGGTTATGGCGTTTATGGGTGTCAGACACAGCGCAGGCGAGTCCTTGGCACTTTTAAAGCGCGATGAGGTGATCTTGGTGATGCCCATTGATGAAAAGACCGCCCAGCGTTTGAGTCGTTTAGCCATCGGTGATCCCGTGACCTGCAAAGGGATGGGGATCGTTAAAACAAGAGGCAAAAGCAGATGAAAGACAAATTTAATAATGCCGTCGGTCCACAAGTCCATACCCGAGGGGTTGTCGCAACATGCAGTTACGCTAAAATGTCAATTGACAAGTTAGATGCTCTATTATGCAAAACGGGTAAGTTTCCCCCGCTATTTGACAGTTGAGTTTATTATTTATAGCCTAAGCACTCAATCCTTAAGGCCTGAAGCCAGAAATGTTACTCATGAATAATGCCATTCCTCTTCGATTTTTCGACTTAATAATTCTCCTGTTGATAGGAGTCAATCTTATGTTACCCGTACAGGCTGAAGATCTCGATCATCACCCTCTGCGCTCCATTCAAGTGGAGGGCAATGGTCATGTTTCAATTCCTCCAGACAAAGCGGATCTAACCTTATCCGTCGAGGTTCAGGCCAAAAGCGCGGAAGCTGCCCACGCGCAAGCTGCAGCAGTGATGACCTCACTTATCAACGCTGTCAAAAATGAGATTGTGGCAGATAAAGATATTCAAACCCGCTACGTATCCTTGTCCCCGATTTACAGGCAGGATACCGCTAATAGGATCAATGGCTATCAACTCTCTAATCAAATAACGGTATACGTACGCGATATTGGCAAAGTGAGTGCTATCATCGATACTGCAGTAAAAGCGGGCGGAAATCAGGTGCGTGTTCAAGGTATAAATTTAGGTATTGATAATCCTGAAGTCGCACTCACTCAAGCCAGAGAAAAAGCTTATGCCAACGCTCGAACTAAGGCTGAGCAATATGCCAAACTGGCAGGGGTAACTTTAGATCGAGCCATACATATCAGTGAAGGTGCTGGAGCACTCCCTATTTCAACGCCCTACTCAGAGATGAGTCTGCTGAAAGGAGTTGTTGGGGCAAGCGCTCCCACACCTATACAGATAGGTGAGCAAGAAGTTTCAGTCACAGTTAATGTTATTTTCGGGGTTGAATAAAGGATAACCCGATCTGAACTGTTTATAGTTTTAGCGCGAGATAACAGTATTTATAAAGTCAGTTTGATTTTGCACTTGATGTCTGTTTGTGACAAAACCCATGTAAGATATTAAACTGACTGTCAGGTGAAACGGGTTCCAATATAATATATTCACAACATCAATCCTATGAAAATTGTTCGCTATCTACTACTGACAGTAATCGCCATTACGGCTTGCACACAAAAGGGTGCGGATGCTCCCCGCTCAGATACTACGCCGCCTACCCACCTTAAAATCAATATTGAAACAATGGCAACGGGGCTGGAGTTTCCTTGGGGTATTGCCTTTTTGCCTGACGGTTCGGCACTGGTAACAGAAAAAGCGGGGCGTCTGCGCTTACTTAAAGATGGCAACTTATCGGCTCCAATTCCTGGTGTACCACGGGTTCTTTATCAAGGGCAGGCGGGCTTATTTGATGTGGCTTTACACACCGATTTTGCGATCAATCAATATGTTTATCTTAGTTTTGCCAAGGGTACAGAAAAAGACAATGCAACAACATTAATCCGTGCAAAATTTGATGGCAAAACCTTAAACGAGGTGACGCAAATTTTTGAAACGAATCCCCATAAAAAAGGCACTAACCATTTTGGCGCTCGTATTTTATTTCTGCCCGACAAAACGCTCCTCTTAGCATTAGGTGAAGGTTTTGATTATAAGGAAGAGGCGCAAAATCTGATGAGTGATTTTGGTAAAATCATGCATTTGAGAGACGATGGTTCTCCTATTGACGATCAGACGTTCTCCGCGTCAAATGACCAAAACGCAAAGAGTCACAAAGGTCTTTTCAGTTATGGTCATCGTAATCCCCAAGGGTTAGCTTTTGATAAAGCGACCAACACAATCTATGAAAATGAACATGGCCCCAGAGGTGGTGATGAAATCAATGTTCTGGTGACAGGCAAAAATTATGGCTGGCCGAAAATAACTTATGGCGTGGATTATACCGGCCTGCCAATTTCTGACAAAGTAGCCATGGATGGAATGGAGCAGCCGCTCTTATATTGGGTACCCTCAATTGCACCTTCTGGCATGACTTTTTACGATAAGGATTTGTTCGCGGATTGGAAGGGTGATTTATTGGTTTCTGTATTGGCAGGGGAGCAATTACGGCGAGTGGAATTAAAAGCCGGAAAAGTCTTAAAACAGGAGACATTTTTGACGGAACTCAAAACCCGCTTTCGCAACATTGCCACTGCTCCTGATGGCTCAATCTGGGTTTTAACCGATGAACCTGAGGGTAGGGTGCTTAAACTAACGCCAAAGAGATAAAGCGGTCAAGGTGTTTTGATTAGCCAAGTGCCTGTCTGCTTGGTTAGTAAAATCAATGCCGTATAGATATCTAAAGATAGTTTAATGCAACAGTTTTAGTCAATAAATGTTCACCTTTATGTTTTAAGTCATGAAATGTGAAGAAACCAATCAATTCCCTGTTCTGCTTCTCCCTGAGGTTAGAAGCGATTTATCCTATCAAATCAAAAACCCATCCATAGACATTAAATCCTGCTGGTTAGGCTGGTGTGCAGAACAGGCAAGCCCTAAGAATGGTCAATTTGTTTTTGATACTGGCACTTGGGAGAATCAACCCGGTGCACTCGGCTGGGAAGATGTCCAAAACCTAGATTGCGCCATCGTCGAACGCAACATAAATGATGACGCCATTCCCAATGGCCCAATAGAACGTGTAATTCAATACGTCGATTCCTTAGCTCTCTGTTGTCGCGAACGAGACTACCAAGCCGTCTTGCAGTATTTTAAACAGCATTTAAGTACAGACGATGGTTGATTTAAGTGATACTAAGGTATCGTAAAATATTGCGTTCACACTAAGGGTGAACTAAAATTTGATTTTTATAAAAGAGGATTGCTACTATGACGACAAATCTTGCCATTGATGATGATTTAATCAATGAAGCTTTAAATGTGGGGCATTTTAAATCCAAAGAAGATACAGTTATTATCGCGTTAAGGGAATTTATCTCTCGCCGGAAACAATTGGAAATTGTTGATCTATTCGGTCAGTTTGATCCTGATCCAGATTATAATTATAAGCAGGGCAGACACTCTTGAAAGTATTAGTGGATACTTGTATTTGGTCACATGCGCTCCGTTCAAAAAAATCGGAGTTTGAGGTTCTGGTAAAGAGTTTGGAAGCATTATTAGCCGATCAGCGTGTGTTGATTATTGGGGCTATCCGACAAGAAGTTTTATCAGGTTATAGTGATCTGAATAAGTTTGAAACTTTAAAAACTAAGCTGAATTATTTTGAAAACACCCCGATTCTCGATGAAGATTATATTACCGCAGCCAGGTTTTATAATGAATGCCGCCAAAATGGTGTACAGGGATCGCATATTGATTTATTAATCTGTGCCGTTGCCGTAAGATTAAACGCCCCAATATTCACTAGTGATAAAGATTTTGGTTTTTATGAGCAACATATACCTATCAAGCTGTATTCCAATTTAACTTGATGACAATATTAAAAGATGGAGTGCAATAGCTTCAGTTATTACTTATAGATGGTTCTTCTGTAGTATTGTTTACGACGGAACGAAAAGCATTAATTAATCATAAGCGTGAACATTTCGGCCCAGGGTGGGGCATTTACTGTGATTAGCCAAGTGTCTGTCTGCTTGTTTAGTAAAATCAATGCCGTATAGATAGCTAAAGATAGTTTAATGTAACAGTAATATTTGATAAAAATTCATTGCAACACAATAAACCAGAGTCGTTTGTTGGATTTATTTCGTCCAATCTTCAAAAATAAACTTTTTATGTATAGAATTTATCGAGCTGTAAATTTTATCTGCACTGACTAATATAGTTTTATTCTCCAATGCTGTTGCAGCGATAATCAAATCAACGGTATGTTTTTTTATGTTTTCATTATTAATGGATTGTAATTCTTTAAAACGTTTTTTTAATTCGCCAAAAGCTTCAGAGCCATGAACTGAAAGTGGTAAGATAGTAAAATCTTGCTTAATTTGCGCAATTGTTTTTTTAATGGTGAGTTTTATGTTGTCTGGTGAATTTGCAAAAGCATATTCAAATTCATAGAGAGTTAATACAGATATAAATATGTCGTCATCCTCTCCTAAGGAAAGTAATTTGTTTATTACTTGGTGATGATTTACAGAGGATGCATTATAAATATCTGATACCACGTTAGAGTCAAGTAAATACTTCATTAATTCTCTTTGAAATTAATAGACTTTGCAAAATCTTCTCTGTCTTGATTAAAAATTGGTGTATGGTCGCTTAAATCAAAAGATCCTTTCTCAATACGTTGTACCATTTTTTTCCATCTTGAAATGGGTTGTTGAATTGCTTTGGATTGCATTTTTAGTTTTTCTTCAAATTTGATCACTTGTTGATTCACTAAGGCAGTAGGTAAGTCGTCTGGAATATTGATTGTAATTTGCATGACTGAAATCCTAAGTTGAGTTTTATAAGATTACTTTGTTTTATTCTATTAATTCTAATATAAACTAACTTTTTTACATAATAAATCGGGCAGAAAGAAGTTTATGTTTGTTTATTGATTTATTTGGGCAATCCGTATCATGATTGTGATTATAAGCTTTACGTTCCAAGTTCTTAACAATTATTAAAAGGTTGTCTTAAAATTTAAATATCGGATAGTTCAGTTTTTATTTCTATGAGGGGGCGTTAAAAAGATTATATTCATCACATTTAGGATCAATTAAAAAGGTGATATTCCATGTTGATTTTAATAAAAAATATTTTTTGACTTTTAGGGTGGAGCTTTTAAATAGTGCAACGATTTTGCAACTGTTCGTAATGTCATCATGGCTGTATTAGGCTTATTTACATTGATTATTAATTTTGGCAAACGAATAACTAATTGATTTATATGATGTTGGTTGTTGTATGTGGGATTGTGATTCCGGTTGTCGCGGGTTCGAGCCCCGTCGTTCACCCCATGTGATTTAATGACTTACGTCATTTTCTTGTGTAGTATAAAATCCCCCTGTAGTTTGTTGTCTCATAAGTGTAGAAGACCGGTCTTTTTTGGGTAATCAGTTCGACTACCAGTATTTTTCAAGCTAGCGTTCTCTGTGTATTTCTGAAGGTGATTACTGCTCAAATGAGCATAGCGTATGATGGCTGTGTAATATCGACGCGGGTATTTGCGAGCTATCGATACTTAAACTAGGGATTGCGCTTTCTACTTCTGTCTGTGTAGTGGTCAAGTTTTTTAAGACACAGAGATAGGTTGTTTAATAGCCATATTGGCTTCATAGTTATTGGGCGAGACATATCCCAATGTAGAATGTAATCGCTGACTATTATAGAAATTAATTATAT
>TBL_comb47_HYPODRAFT_10003734_pt1 | contig 17897 bp, 10 predicted proteins | sample TroBogypolimnion_40_FD_10682 | JGI IMG/M metagenome (IMG submission 10682)
TCGATGGGTGACGTGATGCTGCGCAGGCGCAGCTGCTCGGCGGCGGTCTCGCAGCCGAGCCGGGCCAGCTCCAGGTCGATGCGGGATTCCAGGGCCTTGGCTTCGGGGATGATCCTGCTGTCGAACAGGTTCTTCGCTCCTTTGGCCTCGTATTCCCGGCGTTCGAGCAGGGCCTTGGCGCGCTGCACCTCAAGCTCTTCAAGCCGGCCGTACAGCCGCCCCAGGAGCTGCCCGGCCTTCACCGGCTCCCCCTCCTGCACCGTCAGGTCCACGATGAAGCTGGAGACCGGCGCGCTCACCTGGGCCTGGCGATAGGGCGCCACCAGGCCCTCCACGGGCGCGGCGGCCGTCGCGGCGATGGCGCATGCCAGCGGGAGGGGGATGGCCAGGAAACGAAGGGGGCCCATCGCTTCAACCCTGAAGGGAAGCCGTGGGCACGCCGGTTCGCCTGGTTTGCCGCTTTTTCCTGGGCTTGACCGGAAGGATCCGGATTCCGCCCGTTTCCGCGGCCAGGGTGACCACCAGGGTGCCCTTGGCCATTTCCGCCCGGAGCGCGTTCGCGATCCTCGCGGGCAGCGCGTCCAGCTGGGCCTCCAGGGGGCTTTGCCCGTCCTGGGGGGGGACGTGATGGTGGATGGACAGTTCCATGGCCTGTTCAATGCTGTCGAGCCTCTTGTTCATCGGTGTTCTCCTGGTTCAGTGCCGGTTCAAGGGTGGTGCCGGGAAACCCTGGTGAAAACAGCCAATTCTGGTATGCCGTGATCATTTTTCAGGCCCGGCGTACGGCGGACAAAGTGAAGCGCCCGGTGCGGAGGGTCCCCGCGCCGGGCGCCGTTCATGCCCCCTTCCCCGGGGTCCATCCTGCGGACGGGGGAAGGGCCGGGACACTAGTGGAAGTAGATGTTGTCCATGTAGATGTTCTCAGCAGCCGAGGTGACGAACTTGAGCTGGCGCAGAGTGGTCGGATCGAAGCCGGCGCCGTTGAAGGAAAGATTCAGGTCCGTCCAGGCATTCTGGGTGAGGGTTCCGGAAGCGATCGGATTGCTCTCCTGGGTATCGTTGGCGTCGATCGGGATGATGGTGAAGGCGGTTCCGTCCGCGGTCCAGTAGCTGATGTGCAGGGTGGTCTTCCCGGCGATGGAGATGGGAGCGGGATTGGTGTCCGTGGCGTTCCCGTCGGGTCCGGAGATGTCGACGCCCTGGTAGCCGATCAGGTTCATTTTCCAGATGGATGCCGACCCGGCCGTGAACGGGGCGATGGAACCGCTCTGGCCCCAGTTGGGATTCCAGTTGCCGACCGTGATGGGGACGTAGGCGTTGGAACTGTCCCAGAGCATGATGTAGCTGCCGGCGGTCAGGGTTGGCGCGGCTGCGCCGGTAGCCGGGGAGCCGCCGGAAGGGGTGGGGAGCGGAGGCGCGGACGGCCCGGAGGCGCCGAGGAAGGTGATGGGGCCCACGTAGTAAGTCAGGTCGGCCGAAGGGCTGACATTCCAGTCCGGGAAGATGTCCACCTTGTTGAAGGTGTACGCCGGGTTCAGGGCGGCGGTGCCCGTGGACTGGTTGGCCATGTCGAAGGTCAGGGTCTGCCAGCCGGCGGCGGCGGTGACGGTTTCGGTCTCCACCGTGTGGGTGGGGTCGTTGGCATCCTCGACCTTGAGCTTCCAGTCGATGCTGGCGGGGGAGTAGACCACCGCGGTCAGCTTGGTGTGGGACGCGGTGAAGGGCATCGTGCCCACGGAGTCCGCGTAACCGACGGAGAAGGTCGTGCCGGCCCACGTGTTGGCGCCGCTCGTCTTGATCACCCGGGCGACGGGGGTGGAGGGGCCGCCCGCGGGAGGCGTCGGGAAGTCGAGGGTGGTGGCGGCGCCGCCGAAGTCGCTGGCCAGGTAGGTCAGGCCGCTCGTGTTGAAGTCCACCACGGCGTAGGACGTCGCCGCGACGCTCATGTCATAGGTCTGGCTGGCGCTGGCCGCGGCGGTGTTCAGGTTGCTGCCCGAGTCCTGGAACGACCCGACGGGGACGCTGATGTTGATGGTGCCGGAGCCGCTGGCGGGGGGCGTGACGACGAGGGTGTAGTGGGTCGCGTCCACCCTGGTCGCGGTGGCGGCGGCGGTGCCCACGTTCAGGACGACATCGCCGGCGGTGAAGCTGGTGCCGACGTCCTTGCTGAAGGTGAAGGTCAGGGTGAAGGGGCCGTTGACGGCGGTGCCGCTGGTGCCGCTGATGGCGACCGTGGGCGGGGTGGCGGTGACCACGGTGTTGTAGGCCTGGGTCACGCTGGCCGCGGCGGTGTTGGCGACGCCGGCGGCGTCGGTGAAGGCGCCGGCGGCGACGCTGATCTGCATCGTGCTCGCGTCGTTGGCCGTGGGGGTGACGACCAGGGTGTACTGGTTCGCGTTGACCCTGGTCGTGCTGGCCGCCGCGGCGCCGTTGGTCACGGTCACGTCGGAGGCCGGGAAGGCGCTCATGGGCTGGCTGAAGGTGAAGGTCAAGGTCACCGGGCCGGTGGCCACGGTGCTGCTGGTGCCGGTGATGACCACCGCCGGCGCCGGGCTGGTCGTCCCCGAACCAGGACTGGACGAGGCGGACCCGCTGCAGCCGATCAGCGTGGCGGGCAATACCGCAGCCACCACCGCCAGCGTGATCAGCATTCCTCGCATACGCGTTATGGTCATACGATCTCCTTGGAAATGCACGGCCCATCGGCCGAATGGGTTTGATGGCGCAGAAAATCTCTGGCCCTTGTCGCCGCGGGCCGCATGACTTCCACCGAATTCGAGTGCTTAGGACGTTACAAGGTTGGTCTCCAAAAAGACGGAATGATATGTCCTTTTTTTGTATTTCAAGTTAATGTTTCGCTCACATACCCACGACAGTATTGATGATTTCCATATTTTTCTCCTGGTGCCCGCGGACCCAGCCCGCCCGGTCCACGACCTGCCGTGCCGGGATCGGTTTCACGGCTTTGTCCCCATGGATGCTCGGAAGGCAACCTGGAGCGACCTTGACCGTACCGATGCCGAAGTCTGGGTTCGAATAAGGAATTCCTATATCAATTCAGAGGAGTGTATGATCCTTTTTTATGCCCAGGAATCGTCATATCGCGCTGCTCGTTCCTGCCTCCGGCGGCTACAGCCGAGGCATCTGCAAAGGCGTCGCCACCTACGCCCTGGAGCACGAGGACTGGGTGATCTTCCCCTACGAGCGGGCCGAATTCATGAAGCTTCCGAGCTGGCTCAAGAAGGGCCACATCGACGGCATCATCGCCTTCATCTCGACGCCGGAACTGGGACGGCAGATCACCTCCCTGGGCGTGCCGATCCTGGACGTGCAGGGTGAAGGGAACTGCCCCGGCGCCCCCGGGATCGACACCGATCCGGAGGCCGTGGCCCGGCTGGCCGCGGACTTCTTCGTCCAGGCCGGGTTCATCAACTTCGCCTTCGGGGGCTACCCCGGCATCTTCTTCTCGGATCGCCGTTCGGCGGCCTTCTGCCGCTCCTTCGAGGCCCGGGGCCAGCAGGTGCACACCTATTCCCCACCGGAGAAGGTGTCGGCCGCCATCAAGCTCCAGTTCAAGGAAGTCCGGGGCCTCGAGTACGAGCCCGCCCTGGCCGCGTGGCTGGCCCATCTGCCCAAGCCGGTCGCCATCCTGGCCTGCAACGATATCCGCGGCCAGCAGATCATCACCGCCTGCCGGGACCTGGGGATCTCCATGCCGGCCGACGTCTCGGTGATCGGGGTGGACAACGACGAGATCCTCTGCCGCCTCTGCCGGCCCACCCTGACCAGCATCGCTCCGAACATCGAAGGCATCGGCCTGATGGCCGCGGAGATGCTGGACCGGATGCTGGACGGCGACAAGGTCGAACCCAGGCTGTACAACCTGCCCCCTTCGCGGATCGTGGAGCGCCAGTCCACGGACATCACCACGGCCCAGGACCCCATCGTCCTGGCAGCGTCCCGGATCATCCGGGACCGGGCCTGCCTCGGGATCTCGGTGGAGCAGGTCTGCGACCTGGTCCGGTGCTCCCGCTCCACCCTGGACCACCTGTTCCAGAAGCACCTGGACCGCTCGGTGGCCCGGGAGATGCTCCGGGTCCGCCTCAACCGCGGGATGCGGCTCCTGGAGAACTCCAGCCTGGGCATCGAAGAGGTCGCCCGGGAGTGCGGGTTCCTTTCCGCCACCTACTTCTGCAGGTTCTTCAAGCGCGAGACCGGCACGACCCCGGCCATGTACCGGTCGGGGATCTCCGCACGCTGAACGCCCGGGAAAAACCAGAAATGTTCACCCATTACCAAAAAAGACCATATACCGGTCTGATCGGCAGGCGCAACCTGATGCGGGCATCGCATTCGCGCGGATCCCGGAACGCCGGCGGGGAGCCATGGACATCAAGCAGGATCAACGCATCGTCCTGACCCTCGACGCCGGGGGCACCAATCTCGTGTTCGGGGCCATGCAGGGCGGCCGGGAGGTCCTGGAACCCATCACCAGGCCCACCCGCGGCGATGACCTCCATGCCTGCCTGGGCAATATCCTGGAGGGGTTCCAGACGGCCCGGACCAGCCTCGGCCAGGCGCCGGCGGCCATCAGCTTCGCCTTTCCCGGACCCGCCGACTACCGGAACGGCATCATCGGCGACCTGAACAACCTGTCGGGCTTCCGGGGCGGGGTGGCCCTGGGCCCCATGCTCGAGGACTGCTTCGGGATCCCCGCCTACATCAACAACGACGGCGATCTCTTCACCTACGGGGAGGCCATCGACGGCCTCCTGCCGGAGGTGAACCGCGCCCTGGAACAGGCCGGCAGCCCCAGACGCTACCGGAACCTGGTGGGGGCGACCCTGGGCACCGGCTTCGGCGGGGGCCTGGTCCACGACGGCCGGCTCTACCGGGGCGACAACGGCGCCGCCGCCGAGATCTGGTGCATGCGCAACAAGCTCGACCCGGAGTGCACGGCCGAGGAGGGCGTGAGCATCCGTGCCGTGCAGCGGACCTACGCCCGGCTGGCGGGCATCCCCTTCGCTTCGGCGCCCGAGCCCAGGATCATCCACCGCATCGCCCGGGGGGAGGCGCAGGGCTCCCGCGAGGCCGCGCTGGAAGCCTTCCGCCGGCTCGGCGAAGTGGCCGGGGACACCCTGGCCGACGTCTGCGCCCTGGCCGACGGGCTGGTGGTGGTCGGCGGCGGCCTCGCCGGCGCCGCCGACCTCATCCTGCCGGCCCTGGTGGCGGAGATGGGCGGCACCATCCGGTCGGCCACCGGCGGCGTGTTCCCGCGCATGGAGGTCCAGGCCTTCAACCTGGACGATCCCGGGGAGCGCGCCCGGTTCCTGGCGGGGGCGGCCTGCCGGGTGGCGGTGCCCGGCAGCGGCCGGATGGTGGACTACGACCCCATGAAGCGGATCGGCGTGGGGGTCACGCGGCTGGGCACCAGCCGCGCGACCTCCGTGGGAGCCTACGCCTTCGCCCTGGAAGCCCTGGGCTAGTCTTCGCCCAGGGCGCGCGGGGGCACGGTCATCAGCGCCCCGTCGCTGAAGCGCACCGCGAGGGGCGCGGAGCCCGCGTTGTAGGCGAGGTGGGTCTTCTTCCCATCCGGCCTGCGGAAGACCGAGAACAGCGCGGTGTCGGCGGTGACCGTGAAGTCGGGCGCGCCCATGCGCTGGAGGCTCAGGATCCAGTGCAGGGCGTGCGAGCGGGTGTCGCCCAGCTCCACCGCGCCCCAGCGGTTCCAGTGGGCCAGCGCGGCCGCGGGATCGGCCAGCGCCTGGTACTCGGCGAAGACGTCCTGCCAGATGTCGGCCGGGTCGGCGCGCCGGCCCCGGGCGGCATAGGCGGCCATCTGGGCGGGCAGCTCGGCCAGGCTGCGCTTCACGTATTCGGGATCGCGGCCCAGGTAGAGCGAGGAGGTGGTCATCGGCAGCAGGTTGATGCCCTTGATCTGGCGCGGCTCGTCGATCCACCAGGTGTTGTGCGCGTACTTGGCGCCGAACACCATGCTCGCTTCGGTGTTCCTGTACTCCGGCGCAAGCACCTGGCGGTTCACGTCGAACCAGTAGGTCTCGGCCCCGGCCACTTCGCTGGTGTAGAGCCAGACGCCCAGGTCGCGCAGCGCCCGGTCGCCGGTGGCCTCGCCCCACAGCACCAGCCCGGCCCAGGCGTTGATCGCCTCGCTCGAGGCCTCCTGGTTGTTGCCGAAGGGCCCCAGGGCGATGCCCGAAGCCCAGGAATGGCTTTCGTAGGGGTCGAAGTGGCGCAGGAAGGGGAACTCGGTCCCGCCGCGGACCGGCGTGGCGATGTCCGCGACCAGCAGGTCGACCATGGCCCCCCAGCGATCCTTGGCGGCCCAGGCCGGGTCGCGCAGCGCGATCTCGGCCATCGCCCGGATCCAGTAGCCGTAGTGGAAGTGGTGGTCGTTGACCTGCGCGACCCCGAAGTATTCCTCCGGGTAGGCGACCATGGTGCCCAGGGTCTTGGCGTAGCGGAAGTAGGTCTTGCGGTCCTTCCCGGAGAACCATGACTCGACCCGGTCCTTGATCAGCTTGAGCAGCTGGTCGCGGGCTTCGAGGTCGCCCTGCTGCTCGGCCACGTTCATCAGCTCGGTGATGCGCTGCAGGCCCTTGCCCTGCCAGTACGGCCCGGTGCCGATCTCCAGCATCATGGGCCGGGCCTTGCGCAGATCGTTCTTGATCAGCGAACGCAGCTCGGCGACCCGGTCGCCGTCCTTCACCCCGGGCCACCAGGGCACGAACCCGCTGTAGGTGGCGGTGGTGCTGAAGCCGGACGAGGCCAGCAGCCGGATCCGGCCGCGCAGGGTGTCGTAGCCCGGTCCCAGGCGGGCCGCGACCGAGGCGTTGCCGGACCACTGGTGCGGGTAGAGGCCCAGCAGCGGGGTGGCCCCGGGGCCCTCCATGGTCCGCGCCGCGGCCTCGAAGCGGGTCTCCACCTTGCTGGAGGCGGGGTCGTAGCTCCAGGCCACCCGGGTGTCCTGGATGAACGCATAGGCATGTTCGGTGAACAGCCGCAGCGTTTCGGGCCGGTCATCGGGCAGCCCGGCGGCGGAGAGGTAGCCGCGGTCCGCCGGCATGCGGGCGGTCCACTGCCGGCTCGAATCCTGCTCCCAGCGCACGCCGGTGGGCCCGAACAGCGCGTAGACCCGCCCCTGGAGCTTCAGCGCCAGCACCCGGGCGTCGGCGCCCTCGATCCGGACCGCTTCCGCGGGCAGGCTGACGCGCAGATCGCCGCGGGACACCTGGAGATACCCGTAGGGGCAGCCGTGGGCGATGGTCGTCAGCATCCGGTCGGCGCCCCGGGACTGGTCGATGTCGATGGACCAGTCGCCGGCCTTGGCCAGGCGCGCCGGTCCCGGCTCGAAGGCCGCCGGCGCGATCACCAGCGGGTCCTTGTGCAGGTAGTGGATCTCGGTGTCCTTCCGCTCGGTGGCCACCACCTCCTTGCCCGGCAGGGCCAGCTCCAGCCCGGCCGGCCCGGCCTTGAAACTGAGGGGCTGGGCGTAGATCGCCTCAGGCTTGGCGCTGAACAGCAGCGCCGAATACCAGCCGTTGGTCTGGGCGGCGGTCGCCAGCAGCGCCTCGGAGCGCATGGGGGCCGGCGGCACGTCCTTGTCGCCGCCCTGGGTGCTCAGCCAGTAGGCGCCGGCGCCGGCCTTGACCGTCTGGGCGAACGCCGGCAGCGGCAGCAGAAGGGCGATCATGACTGCCGGCCCGGCCCTGCGCAGATCTCCCACGTGCCACCTCGAACGCGTTTCCGAATCATGGCGGATGCGTTGCAGCATTCTGTCCTCCCTTGTCGCATCCCGGATAATAAATGATTGGGAATCCATGGGATGGCGTATACCAAAAATCACCAAAAGGAACGAAAAAAGACCATATACTTCCCCATTTTAACGTTCCAACCTTTGGACAGTCCTCTTTGAGCCTGTTCCCTTGATTGGCCCTCCGCCAATGGGCCTTCGGATGGTTGCGCTTCCGGAACGCCACCCGAACCATCCACCGGCAACCACGTCCAACCCGGTTCGCATCTGAATGGAAGGTTCCACATGCCCACCCAACCCTCCACCCCCACCCTCGATCGTGGCACCGGGCGGACCGCCCGCCGGCGCGGACTGCACCGCGGGATGCGGGTCGGCCTGGCGCTGGCCGGGCTGGCGCTCGGCACGGCCGGCCACGCGGACACCCTGAGCTACGGGCCCTTCACCCTGAACGCCTTCGCCAAGCTGGAGGACGGCCGCTACAGCAACCAGGCGAAAAACGTCCAGGTCTATCCCAGTGCGACCAAGCAGCAGAACTGGGGCGACCTGCTGGCCGCCAACGCCCAGTACGGCACCGAACCCACCCACGTCTGGCTGCTGCAGCCCTGGCTGGGCGCCAAGACCGACATCGGCGGCGGCTTCAAGGTCTCCGCCATGGTCAGCCAGCGCTGGCGCGGAGGCGACGGCTACCCGACCACGGCCGACATCCCCGGCTTCATCTACGAGGAGAACGTCGCCATCAGCCACGAGGACTATGGCCGGCTGGCGGTGGGCAAGATGGTCGCCCGCGGCTGGAGCGTCGCCGACTACCCCTACGGCACCAACGTCGGCCTTGCCAACCAGTGGGCCCAGAGCGGCGCCGGCTACGGCCTGCTCACCCGGGCCCTGCGCTATACCTCGCGGCCGTTCGACGTGATGAAGGGCGACCTGGTCATGGAGGCCACCTACGACGAAGGGGACACCGCCTTCAAGATCCACAAGCCGCGCTTCCTCGAGCTCTACGGCCAGTTCCACCGGGGCGGCCTGGTGGTGGACGCCATCGCCCAGATCACCCGCAACGGCAACCCCCAGGCCTGGGGCCATGGCCCGTTCACCAGCCTCACCCCCTTCCCGGCGGACGACAGCAAGATCGGCGGCGCCGGCCAGGGCATGCTGATGGTGATGGCCCGCTACGACTACGACCAGCACTGGCAGTACTCCGGCGGCCTGCGCTACAACCAGTGGAGCGGCGCCAACGCGGTGATCACCGTGGCCGGCCCCCCCGCCCAGTGGAACAACATGTTCAACGTCGACTGGGGCGGAACCCGGGACGGGGTGTCGAACCCCGGCTACTCGGCCCGCGAAACCGACGGCTTCGCCGCCGTGCTGCACCGCTGGGGCCCCTGGTCCGCCTGGCTCTCCGCGGAGATCCTCGGCAAGGCGTCGACCAGCAACCCCAGCGAGCGCGGCCAGAGCAACTGGGCCAACTTCGACGTGGCGGGCGTGCAGTACGACTTCCACCACGGGCTGACCTGCTACGGCGAAGTCGGCATGGTCCACTACGGCCAGCTGGGCCCGTCGCCGATGTCCATGCCCACCAATTCCGCGTTCACCGGGGTCGATTCGCGCGTCACGCGCAACGGCAACTGGATCGTCGTCGGCATCCTCTACGTCCTCTGATACCCAAGGAGCTATGTCATGTCGACCCATCCTATCGCTCTGGTGGCCCGCCCGATCGCGCTGGGGCTCGCCATCGCCCTGGTCTCCTGCGGCGGCGGCGGCAACGTGCCGGGCCCCAACATCAGCCCGCGCGCCCTGCCGGCGGACTTCTTCACCCGCAAGGCGGTCTGCTACGAGGGCTTCCGGAGCTACAACCCCTCCACCGAGACCGTCACCGACGCGAACGTCAACCAGGACCTCAACTTGCTGGTCGCGGGCGATTTCAGGCTGATCCGGCTGTACAACAGCGATGCCCGCTCCGCCCAGATCCTGCGGCTCATCCAGGCCGGCGGCCTCGACATCAAGGTGCAGCTGGGGGTCTGGATCAACAGCGAGAAGTACGCCCCGGCGTCCCAGGTCCCGGCCATCGAGGCCATCAACCAGACCGGCATCGCCAACGCCATCGCCCAGGCCAACGCCTACCCCGGCATCGTCGAGGCGGTGAGCATCGGCAACGAGTGCCTGGTCAGCTGGACCGACCACCCGGTCTCGTCCGCGCAGCTGGCCGGCTACATCACCCAGGTCCGCTCCGCCATCGCCCAGCCGGTCACCACGGATGACAACTACGTGCCCTATGCCGCGGCGCCGGCCGAGATCCTGAACGCGATCGATTTCGCCTCGATCCACACCTACACCCTGGAAGACTCCATGCACCCCGGCGTCCTGCCCGGCTGGCAGCAGACCGGCATCGCCCCCGCCTCCCGCGCGGCCGTGATGATGGCCACGTTCCTGGCCGGCACCCAGCAGCAGTACGACCAGGTCCACAGCTACCTGTCGGCGCTCGGCTACCATTACCCGATCGTGATCGGCGAAACCGGCTGGAAGGCGATCGCCTCCAACAACGAGCTGTACCGCGCCAACCCGGTGAACCAGAAGATGTTCTACGACGGGCTCAACGAATGGCTGGCCGCCGGCACCGGCCCCAGGAACATCTTCTGGTTCGAGGCCTTCGACGAGCCCTTCAAGGGCACCGACGACAACTGGGGGCTGTTCAACGTCGCCCGCCAGGCGCGCTACGTGGTCAAGGACCTCTATCCCTCGTCCCAGTGGGAATCGGGCACCAGCGGCTACACCGCCGCCAGCGCCAGCTACTTCGTGCCGGTCGTGCAGAACCCGGAGCCCGCGGCCAGCCGCTTCACCCTCTACGCCGAAACCGCCACCGCCGGCGAAGCCCGGCCCGCCCAGGCCCTGCCCTGGCAGGCCTGGGCCAGCGCCGCCTCGGCCGTGGAAGTCTCCAGCACCTCCGAGGAAGGCACCAAGAGCATGATGATCACGCCCGCCCCACAGTCCTGGGGCTGGGGCATGACCATGACCTACAGCAACTTTGCCGACGATCTCGCCGCCTTCGCCGGCGGCGCGCTCAACCTCAGCATCAAGACCACCTATCCGGGCCTGCTGCAGATCGGATTCGCGACCGGCGACGTGGCCGACCTGACCGCCTTCAACGCCCTCATCCCCCTCGGATCCGGCCAGTACGGCTACTACAACGACGGCGCCTGGCACAACGTGCAGATCCCCATCAGCGCGATCGTGCCCTGGGGGGTCGAAGGGTCGGCGATGCGCGACAACCAGGACAACGCCAAGCTGGACCTGAGCCTGGTCACGTCGCCGCTGGCGATCGTCGACATCTACGGTTCGACCGGCAAGGCCGACAACAGCAACATCAAGACCCCGATCTACATCGACAACGTGTTCTGGTCCAAGTGAGCCCATGGACCGGGCCGAAGTGATCACCTCCTCCGAACAGGGCTTCACCGTGGTGGGGCTCCGCGGCAGCGCCGCGGAACTCCGCATGGTGCCGGAACTGGGCGGCAGGATCATCGGTCTGCGCAGCCGGAAGACCGGCCGGGAGTGGTGCTGGCACCAGCCCCGGCCGGACTGGCTGTGGGCCAGCCGGGAAGCCGATCCGTTCGGTTCGGGGCCCCAGGCCGGCATCGACGAATGCGTGCCCACCGTGGCGGCCTGCCGGGTGAACGGGAGGGACCTTCCGGACCACGGTGAAGTCTGGTTCCGGAACTGGCCCCTGGACCCCGCCGCGCTGGAGGATCGGCAGCTCCGGACCTCGGTCGCCCTGACCGTTTCCCCCCTGGTCTTCGGCCGGACCATCCGGATCGGGGCCGGCGGGTCCTTCGTGTTCGACTACAGCCTGCGCAATGCCGGCCCCGAGGCCGAACCGTTCATCTGGTGCCTCCATCCGCTCAAGACCCTCGAGCCCGGCGACCGCCTCGAGCTCCCGCCCGAGGTCCGCAGCCTGCGCCTGAACGGCGGGCTCGGCGCCCCCATGGAACTGGGCGACGCATGGGACTACCCCGAGCCCTTCCCCGGCCTGCGCCTGGACCGCTGCGAAGTGCCGGGCATGCCCGGCGGCTGCGTCAAGGGCTTCGCCGGTCCGCTGGCCGAAGGCCGCGCGGCGGTGCGGAACGACCGCACCGGGGACCGCTTCGGACTGCGCTGGGACGCCGCCGTGATCCCGTTCCTGGGCCTCTGGATCAACCGCGGCCACGGCGGCTTCCACCACGTCGCCCTGGAGCCCGCCACCGGCGCTCCGGACTCCCTGGAGCACGCCGTCGGCCGGTGGCGGCAACACAGCGTCGTCCAGCCCGGGACCACCGCGCGGTGGTCCGTCACCATCGACATCGCGTGAGCAGCGCGGGCCCCGGCAACATGGGCCGTCATTCGTGGAGGGATTCGTGAGCAAGGTCGCAGGCGGTGCCCAGGCGCTGGAGAAGGTTCCCGTCGAAGACAGGCTGGGGTTCGGCGAAAAGGCCGGCTACGCGCTGGGCGACGCGGCCTCCAACTTCTACTGGAAGTCCTTCGAGTTCTTCATCATCTTCTTCTACACCGACGTGTTCGGCATCTCCGCCGGGGCCGTGGGCACCATGATGCTGGTCACCCGGATCATGGACGCGGTGGCGGACCCGGTCATGGGCACCATCGCCGACCGGACCCGGACCCGCTGGGGCCACTTCCGCCCCTTCCTGGTCTGGTTCGGGCTGCCTCTGGCCATCGCCGGGGTGCTCACCTTCACCACCCCGTCGTTCAGCAGCGGCGGCAAGCTGGTCTACGCCTACGTCACCTACTGCTTCCTGATGCTGATGTACACGGCCGTGAACATCCCCTACAGCGCGCTGCTGGGGGTCATGACCCCGAACTCGGTGGTCCGCACGTCGCTGGCCTCCTTCCGTTTCGTGGGGGCGTTCACCGTCGCGGTGGGCGTGCAGTACTTCACCCCGAGCCTGGCGCAATGGTTCGGCATGACCTCGGCCGCCCACGCCCGGCACCCGTTCCTGGCCCAGCCCGTGGCCTGGTTCCGCTGGTTCCTGTCCAAGGACTTCCTGACCCTGCCGTCGGATCCGGCCAGGGGCTGGCAGCTGACCATGGTCCTCTACGGCGTCCTGGCGGTGATCCTGCTGTTCCTCTGCTTCCTGATCACCCGCGAGCGGGTCGTGCCGCCGGAGAACCAGAACCCCAACCTCAGGCGGGACGTGCGCGACATGGTCACCAGCCGGCCCTTCCTGGTGATGCTCGGGGTGATGATCGTCATGATCACCTCCTTCGTCCTCCGGGGCTCCATCTCCGTCTACTACTTCAAGTATTTCGTCCACCGCAACGACCTGCTGGGGCCCTTCCTGGTCTCCAACGCGCTCGCCTTCCTGGCGGCGGTGATGATCACCCCCGCCATCGCGCGGCGGTTCGACAAGAAGGCCCTCTTCATGGCCGCCATCGGCGGCGGCGGCCTGGTCGTGGCCGCCTTCTGGGTCGTCCAGCCCACCGACATCCGCCTCATGTTCGCCCTGCAGATCATCGGCAGCTTCGTGCTCGGCTTCAATTCGCCCCTGGTCTGGGCCATGTTCGCCGATACCGCCGATGACGCGGAATGGCGCCTGGGCCGGCGGAACACCGGACTGGTCTTCGCCTCGGCGATCTTCGGCATGAAGATCGGCCTCGCCCTCGGCGCCTGGGTGACGGGCGGGCTGCTGACCCTGTTCGGCTACGTGCCGAACGTCGCCCAGACCAGCTTTTCGCTGCTGGGCATCCGGCTCTGCATGAGCCTCATTCCCGGGGCGATGCTGTTGCTCGCGGCGGTGATGATGAAGGCCTATCCCCTGGACGACCGGCTGATGATCCGGATCGAGCAGGACCTGAAGCACCGCAAGCTGGACCCGGCCGAAGCCGCGGCGCCGGCCTGAGGCGCAATCCCGCATCCGAAGACGCCACGCACGAGAGGCAGGCCCCATGGAACCCACGTTTGTCGCTGAATCACGCCTGAAGGACGAAGCTCCGCCCGCGACCGGCACCATCGTCGAGTTCGAGGGCGAACGCTTCTACCGCATCGCCGACTACGATTCGATGCCGCCCTTCCTCATGAGCCTGGTGAGCGACTCGGACCACTGGCTCTTCATCTCCAGCAACGGCGCCCTGTCCGCGGGCCGGAAGGACCCCGACCACGCGCTCTTCCCCTACTACACCGACGACCGCATCCACGACAGCCTGGACCAGACCGGCAGCAGGACCATCCTGCGCGTCGCCCGGCATGGCCGGACGTCGCTGTGGGAGCCGTTCTCCCGGGACTACGACGGGCTCTACCGGGTCGCCCGCAACCTCTACAAGAGCGTCTCCGGCAACATGGTCCTGTTCGAGGAGCGAAACCTCGACCTGGACCTGACCTTCCGCTATGCGTGGATGAACAGCGAGCGCTTCGGCTTCGTGCGCCGGTCGACGCTCGTCAACGACGGGCCGGAAGCGGTCTGCGCGGTCCTGGTCGACGGCTTCCAGAACGTGCTGCCGTTCGGGGTGGAGCGCCGGTTCCAGTTGGAGTACAGCGCGCTGGCCGACGGCTACAAGCGCACCGAACTGGTCGAGGGTACCGGCCTGGCGCTGTTCCGGCTCAGTTCCATCCCCGTGGACAAGGCCGAGCCCAGCGAGGCGCTGCGGGTGAACCTGGCCTGGTCCACCGGGCTGGAGCCCGCCCGGCGGCTGCTCTCGGTGGCCCAGCTGGCAGCCTTCCGGCGGGGCGCCCCGGTCCAGGAAGAGACCGATGTGCGCGGCCAGCGCGGCGCCTACCTGCTGAACGCCACCCTGGAGCTGGAGCCCGGAGCCCGGAAGGACTGGCTCATCATGGCCGAACTGGGCCAGGACGTGGTGGCCGTGCGCGCCCTGAACCGCCGTCTGGCGTCCGGGCCCGGCCTGGGTCCGGAGGTCCTCGAGGACGTCGCCCGCGGGACCCGGAACCTGATCGGCCTGGTGGCCGGCGCCGACGGGCTCCAGACCACCCAGGACGAGCTGAGCACCTGCCGCCATTTCTCCAACACGCTCTTCAACATCATGCGCGGCGGGATCCCCGGCGACGGCTACCTGATCCCCATGGACGATCTGAAGGCCTTCCTGGCCAAGGCCAATGCCCAGGTCGCGGCCAGGCACGCCGCCTGCCTCGACGCGCTGCCGCCGGCCATGGCCCACGCCGAGCTGCTGGCCCGGCTGGCCCGGGAAGGCGACCCGGACCTGGACCGCCTGGCCAACGAGTACCTGCCGCTCTCCTTCAGCCGCCGGCACGGCGACCCCAGCCGGCCCTGGAACACCTTCAGCATCCAGCTCAAGGACCGGCAGGGCCGCCGGATCCTCAATTACGAAGGCAACTGGCGCGACCTCTTCCAGAACTGGGAGGCCCTGGCCTGCTCCTACCCGGGCTTCATCGAAAGCATGATCTTCAAGTTCGCCGACGCCTCCACCGCGGACGGCTACAACCCCTACCGGGTGATGCGGGAAGGCTTCGAATGGGAGGTCAGCGATCCCCACGACCCCTGGTCCTTCATCGGCTACTGGGGCGATCACCAGGTGATCTACCTGCTGAAGCTGCTGGAAGCCTCGCGCCGCTACCACCCCGGGCGCCTGGCGGAGCTGCTGGGCCGCAGGGTGTTCGCCTACGCCAACCTGCCCTACCGGATCAAACCCTACGCCGAGATGCTGGCCGATCCCCGCAGCACCATCACCTTCGACCAGGACGCCCACGATGCCGCCATGGCCCTGGCCGCGACCCTGGGCAGCGACGGCAAGGCCCTGATGGGGGCCGGCGGGCCGAGCCTGGCCAACCTGGCCGAGAAGCTCCTGCTCGTGGCCCTGGCCAAGCTCACCAACTTCGTCCCCGAAGCCGGCATCTGGATGAACACCCAGCGTCCGGAATGGAACGACGCCAACAACGCCCTGGTGGGCTACGGCGTCTCGGTGGTGACCCTCTGCTACCTGCGCCGCTACCTCACGTTCTGCCTGGAGCTGTTCCGGTCGGCGGAACCGGGCGGGCTGGAGCTCGCCGCCGAGATCGCCGAGCTGCTGGAAGCCGTGGCCGGCGTCTTCGAGCGCCTCGCGCCCCCGCAGGGCCCCATCCCGCCCCGGGAGCGCAAGCGCATCCTGGACGCCCTGGGCCGGGCCGGCACCGAGTACCGGGCGAAGATCTACGCGGGGGGGTTTTCGGGAGCGCGGACCGGAGTGCCGGCGGCGCGGCTCCGGGCCTTCTGCGCGGCGGTCCTGCCGCAACTCGACCATTCCATCCGGGTGAACCGGCGCGACGACGGGCTCTACCACGCCTACAACCTGATGAAGGTGGCCGGGGACGGGATCGAGCTCCGCACCCTGTTCGAGATGCTCGAAGGCCAGGTGGCCGCGCTGAGTTCCGGCGCCCTCTCCGGCGCGGACGCCGTGGTCCTGCTGGACGCCCTGCGGGCCAGCCGGCTGTACCGGGCGGACCAGGCGAGCTACGTCCTCTACCCCGACCACCCCCTGCCCCGCTTCCTGGAGAAGAACAACCTCCCCGCCGGGGCGGTGGCGGCTTCGGCGCTGCTCCAGGCGCTCCTGGAACGGGGCGACGGGCGCATCGTGGCCCGGGACGCGGACGGCGGCGTCCATTTCAACGCGGACTTCCGCAACGGCGAATGCCTCAGGAAGGCCCTGGAGGCCCTGGACGGCCCGGAATACGGCCCGCTGGCGCGACAGGAGGGACCGGGCCTGCTGGACCTCTACGAACGGGTCTTCGACCACCAGTCCTTCACCGGGCGCTCCGGCACCTTCTACAAGTATGAAGGCCTGGGCTGCATCTACTGGCACATGGTGTCCAAGCTGCTGCTGGCGGTGGACGAGGTCCGCCAGAGCGCCGCCGGCGGCGACCCCGCCGTCCTGGCCCGGCTGCAGCGCCACTACCACGACATCCGCGAAGGCATCGGCGTCCACAAGTCCCCGGCCCTGCACGGCGCCATCCCCACCGATCCCTACTCCCACACCCCCGGGTTCGCCGGCGCCCAGCAGCCGGGCATGACCGGCCAGGTCAAGGAGGACATCCTCACCCGTTTCAGCGAGCTGGGTGTCCTGGTGCAGGCCGGCCGGATCACCTTCCAGCCCTGGATCGTACCCAAGGAGGAATTCCTCCACCTGCCGGCGGCCTTCCCCTACGTGGACGCCGAGGGGACGTTCCGGACCCTCGACCTGCCCGAAGGCACCCTGGCCTTCACCCTCTGCCAGGTGCCCGTGGTGGCCCATCGCCGGGGAGTCCCGGGCATCCTCGTCACCGGCCCGGACGGCGCCGGCCGCCCCCATGACGGCCTCGCGCTCGACGCCGCCGTCAGCGGCGCCATCTTCGGACGCACCGGCGCGGTCCGGCGGCTGGACGTGTTCCTGGGCCTGCCTTGATCCGCTGCTTCCTCACCGCCCGGGACGGGGGTTTCCGCCTCGCCGGCCAGGCACCGCCGGAAGCCGGCCCGGAGGCGTCCGGTCCGCCGGCGGTATGGGTGGATACGAAAACCACCTTCCAGACCATCGAAGGCTTCGGCGGGGCCTTCACCGAGGCGGCCGCGGCCACCTGGGCCAGCCTCGGCGGGACCGGCCGGGAGGAACTGCTGCGGGCCTGCTTCAGCCACCCGGACGGCCACGGCTATTCGCTCTGCCGGGTGCCCATGGGCAGCTGCGACTTCGCCCTGGGCAGCTATTCCCACCTGGAGCGGCCCGGCGACGACGGCCTCGCCTCCTTCAGCATCGCCCGGGACCGCCTGGCGATCATCCCCTTCATCAAGGCCGCCCAGCGGGTGGCGGGCCGCCCCATCAAGCTTCTGGCCTCCCCGTGGAGCCCGCCAGCCTGGATGAAGAGCAACGGCCGGATGACCCAGGGCGGCGTCCTCAAGGCCGAGTGGCGCCAGACCTGGGCCAGCTGCTACGTCCGGTTCATCGAGGCCTACGCGGCCGAGGGCATCCCCATCTGGGGCGTCTCGGTGCAGAACGAGCCGGCGGCCTCCCAGCGCTGGGAATCGTGCCTTTACAGCGCCGAGGAGGAACGCGACTTCGTGCGCGACTGCCTGGGGCCCGCCCTGGAGGCCGCGGGGCTGGGCGGGATCCGGATCATCATCTGGGACCACAATCGCGACCTCCTGGCCGAGCGCGCCCGGGTGGT
>TBL_comb47_HYPODRAFT_10003735_pt1 | contig 17897 bp, 13 predicted proteins | sample TroBogypolimnion_40_FD_10682 | JGI IMG/M metagenome (IMG submission 10682)
TACCTCCTCCACCTTGAAGGGCAAAACTGGATTTTTTTCTTGCAGGGACAGTAGGAGCACTTTCACTAAGCAAATAAGAAAGTGTAGGTCCTGCCATGATGTGTGCACTGATAACTTTTAGGTTTATCAGCCTCATACCCAACATCAAAGGCACTTTCAACGTGTTGACAGTTTGCGATTGTGTTCCGATGTCTTCTTTTTGAACGGCATAATAAAATTCCGGTTGCACATAAAATTTCCTCCCAAACTGAAAGAAGATACCTGCCTGATAGTTTGATTGTACCTGAGATGTAATCGAATTTTGATCAAGTGTTGGAGTTAGTAAATCCGTCCCTACCTTAGGACCGTACCAGAAAGTTGGTTTCTTTTTGGTTGGAGTTACCGTGGAAGATTGATCCTGAGCATAAGAAATGCTTGAAAAAAGGAATAAACCTAAAACAATAATCTGTAAAATCTTTTTCATAAGAGTTTCTTTTATTAAATTAGATTATAATAATCAAATATAACACGTATTCTTGTAAATTATTCTAAAAGGTGAAAATAATGTTATAAATTTACAAGGCTTACATTGATATTGGATTTTCAAGGACTTAAATTCCAATGATAATCATGATTGAATGGACTTTTTAAAAAGATATATAGCATATTAATCTACATTTATAATCTTTATACTATGGAATCTGATGATGAAATTACCCCTGTCGAAGTTTTTGCCGGAACAATATGGCAAGCTGAAATGCTGAAAAGTTTGCTGGAAAATGCTGAAATTGAAACTTTTCTGCAAGATGAAATTGTGGGAACACTGAGCCCATGGTGGGTTACTGCCGGAGGTGCGGGATCTGTAAAAGTTATTGTTTCCAGTTTTGATTTAGAAAAAGCAAAATCTATCGTTACAGAATTTGAAAACAATATCAAATAATATCTGTTCTTTGAGCAATTGATGATTTTCTTTAATCACCACAAATTAAAAAACACAATAGGTATGCCGAACAAAATTATGGATCCAATAGGAAAGCTTATGGGACTTCGTTATAAATCACATCCATGGCATGGTGTAGAATTGGGAGATGATGCACCAAATGAATTAACCTGTTTTATTGAAATGGTGTCGACGGATACCGTGAAATATGAAGTAGATAAAGTAAGTGGTTATCTTCGGATAGATCGTCCACAAAAATATTCAAATACTATTCCGGCGCTTTATGGCTTCCTTCCTCAGACATTGAGTGGTAAGTCTGTTGCTGAATACTGCATGGAACGGTCGGGTAAAACTGAAATAATGGGTGATGGTGACCCCATCGACATTTGTGTATTGACCGAGAAAACAATCTCTCACGGCGATATTCTGGTCAGGGCGATACCCATAGGTGGTTTCAGAATGTTGGATGGCAATGAATCGGATGACAAGATCATCGCTGTTTTGGCACATGATGCTGTTTATGGTTCTTATAAGGATATTAATGATTGTCCTCCTTTGGTTGTAGAACGATTAAAGCACTATTTTCTCACCTACAAAGATCTTCCTGGAATACATCGCAATGTTGAAATAGCACAGACTTTTGGTGCCGATGAAGCTCATGAAATAATTCGTCGTTCTATGAACGATTATATCGCAAAGTTTGAAGATCTGGAGTCTATATTAAGAGAGGTCTAAAAATTTGATTGTTAGGACTATTTAGTTGATCTGTATGTACCTGGTGATTGATTCATTTTTGATTTGAATAGTCGGTTGAATGTGCTTATATTTTCGAATCCGCATTCCAATGCTACCTGGTTAATGGATATATCTCTTGATACAAGTAACTGACAGGCATGTGTCAATCTAACTTTATGTAAATATTCAATAAATGTTATCCCCATCTTCTTTTTAAACCACCGTGTAAAAGAATTTGTAGTGTAATGACTCAGGGATGAAATTTCGTCTAAACTGATTGTTTTGTTATAATTTGAGTGAATATAATCAAGCACTTCACTAAATCTTTTGGAACTCCCCAACCCCTGATTCAAAGTGATAGATTTATCAGACATGATAAATATTTTTTCGCTGTCCGAATGTATATTTTCAAGTATCTCTAAAAAATTAATAAATGATTTGATGCCTTGATCTTTTACAAGATTCAGCATTTTTAGTATTAGTGATTTTTCAGGATTTGAAATATAAATGCCTCTATTTGCTTCGTTAAACAGTTTAAAGAAGTGTTTGCATTCAGGAATACTATTGAATATTTCTTTGGAGAACTGAATACAGACAGTGTCGATTCCTTTCAAGTCATCGTTAGTGTTTGAGATGTAATTATGAGGAATATTTTCGCCAATGATTATGATTTCATTTTCCTTAAAGTTACTTACATCGTCACCAACAAATCGGATACCTTCTCCTTTTACAATCAATACTATTTCTATTTCAGGATGATAATGCCAGTAAGATGAAAGCTTCGGGGTTACTGTCCTGAATATTTTAAAAGCTGATTTTGAAAGGTCACTTATATTTTTTTCATATTCGGGTTTCATTGTAAATATTATCTGATAACACCTCAAAGATACTTCATTTTGGGTAATATCGGAATAGATCAGGATAATAATGACAAACCAATTCCGTTACTATTACGCTAATTTTGTGATGATAAAGTCATTCATATTCCGATTTATCATGAAAACGCATATTCTTTCATTGATATTCTTCCTTTTCTTTTTTCAAGTATCAACGATAAAAGCTCAAAATAATGCTCGTTTTGTTAATGTATTCATTGGTACTGATGGAACTGGACACACTTTTCCGGGTCCCTCTTTGCCTTTTGGAATGGTCCAGCCTGGTCCGGATAATACAGATGCTGGCTGGAATAATACCAGTGGTTATCAATACAAGGACAGCATCATTTTAGGGTTTTCTCAAACACGCTTTAATGGAACAGGCATCAATGAAATGGGTGATGTAATGCTGCTTCCTTTTTCCGAAACCAGGAATGAGATTTTGCGAAATCTCTACTTTAAAAAGACTGAAAGAGCATCTGTCGGGTATTATACTGTTACTAAAAAAGATCAGGTGAAAGTTGAGCTTTCTTCAACCGAAAGAGTTGCCATTCACAGATATACTTTTCCAAATCAGAAGGCTAAAGTTTTGGTTGATTTGCAACATGGACTCCGATTTGTTATCGATCAGAAAAATCAAAAGGGGCTGGTACTTGAAAGTGATGTTAAAATTGAGAACAATACAACCATTTCTGGATATTGCTCCACTGCCAATTGGGTAAAAAGAAAATATTTTTTTACTCTCGTATTTGATAAACCATTTATCAAGTCAGAAGAATTACCAAAAGGATTAGTGGATAAAGCTCCAAGATACATTCTATCTTTTCAATTGGATAAAACCAGAATATTACAAGCCAAGATAGCTTTATCTTCTGTTGATGTGGCTGGAGCAAAACTCAATTTACAGACCGAAATGCCACATTGGAACTTCGATCAGGTGAAAGATAATGCAAGAAAAATATGGAACACCTATTTGGACAGAATTAATATTGAAGCGGATGGCAGACAAAAAGAGATCTTCTATACCTCATTGTACCATTTCTTCTTACAACCTTCAAATATTGCCGATGTTAATGGAAAGTATCGGGGCGCTGATGATATGATCGCTGTGGCGCCTAACAACGAATACTATTCCACGTTATCGATATGGGATATTTATCGTGGCGCATTTCCATTACTTGAAATTATCGCACCTGAAAAAATCAATGGCATTATCAATTCTATGATGCTCCACCAAAAAGCTGTCGGTTTCTTGCCGATATGGACTGCCTGGGGACAAGATAATTATTGCATGATAGGCAATCATGCTATTCCAATGATTCTTTCTGCCTTCATTAAAGGGTTTAATGGTTTCGACAAACATCAAGCGCTTAAGGCAATGATTGAGACCTCTACAAAAAGCCATATCAATTCAAATTGGGAATTGTATAATCAATTTGGTTACTATCCTTTTGATATGCTGGATAATGAAGCAGTATCCAGAACATTGGAAAGTGGATATGATGATTGGTGTGTAGCAAAGATGGCTGAGGAATCAGGAGATACTATCACAGCCCGGATCTTCTATAAACGATCAGAATATTTTAAAAACCTTTATGATCCAACGACCAAAATGTTTCGTGGGAGAAACTCCAAAGGCAATTGGAGAACCCCCTTTGATCCATTGATGGCAACCTCCCCATTGAACAATCCTGGAGATTACACCGAAGCAAATGGATGGCAATACTTTTGGACACCTGCTCAATATGATATAGAGGGTGTTGAGAAATTATTGGGGGGGAAAGCAGCATTTACCAAACAACTCGATGACTTTTTTACAATAGCGGCAAAGAACCCGGACAAATTCCTCGGCCAAGAGGCGATGATTGGTCAATATGCACATGGCAATGAACCAGACCACCATGTCATCTATTTATATGCATTTTCAAACACTCCAAAAGTTGGACAAAAGTATATTCACAAGATTATCCATGACTTTCATGACAATACCCCCAATGGATTGATGGGCAATGATGATTGTGGACAAATGTCTGCATGGTATATTCTTTCCAGTCTAGGTTTTTATCCGGTCAACCCGGCTACCACTGAATATATTTTGGGTTCACCACAAATTAAAAATGCAACCTTGAATTTAGCGCATGGCAGGAAATTAAATATTGTAACCCGTAATTACTCTACCGATAATATTTATTCTGATAAAGTTTTTCTGAATGATAAACAGATTGGTGTTCCTTTCATTACATATGATCAGGTTATGAATGGAGGAACATTAAGTTTTGAGATGAACAATAAATAACTTTAAAAACGGGAAGATGAAACTGTATTTGATGATAGGGATAATTAACTGTTGGCTTCTTTTGGCCCCTGGAACAACAATTGCTCAGGATAAATTGATGACTCAAAAATACCAACGCCTTTCTTTTGGAAGTATTAAACCTGCGGGCTGGCTGAAGGTCCAAATGCAAAAAGACATGGAAGGGTTCGTAGGGAATCTTGATAAACTGGTACCTGAATTGATCAATGACCCTATTTACGGGAGTGAGCGATTACACAAACAAAGTAAGTCTAAAGATCTGGGAAACCTCAAAGCAGGAGATGCTGGCGGTGATGAACAATATAAATGGTGGAATTCAGAAACCCAATCAAACTGGAGGGATGGATATATCCGGAATGCATTGATGTTGGGAGATAAGGCAGCGATAGAAAAAGTCAAAACCTATATAAATGGGATCATAGCTACACAGGATGAAGACGGATACCTTGGCATTTATGACAAAGACCTCAGGTATAAATTCACTTCAGAAAACGGAGAGTTATGGGCGAAAACAACTTTGTACCGTGGATTGCTGGCTTATTATGAATACACCAATGATCAAAAGGTTTGGCAAGCTCTTGTTCGTGCTGTTGACAATGTGATGCAGAATTATCCGATAAATCACTCACAACCCTTTAATGCCGGAAAAGATTTTGCAGGAGGTGTAGCACATGGCCTAACTTTTACCGATGTTCTGGACAGAATGTATCAACTAACAGGGGATCAGAAATACGTGAAATATGCTACTTTTTTATACCATAATTTTTCAGAAAATATCTCTTCCGAAAAAGATGCACAGTTAACCAACATTCTGGATCCTAAATATAAGCTTCAGACCCATGGCGCCCATACCTATGAGCATCTCAGACCTTTGCTTGTAGCTGCCTATTCCTCAGGAGACCCTACACTCAGGAAAGCCCTTGACATTTATATTTCCAGAATAAAAAAAACAACGACAATGACAGGTGGAGCCATTGGTGATGAATGGATAGCCGGAAGAACTGCAAATGCGACATACACTGGGTATGAGTATTGTTCTTTACAGGAATTGATGGACAGCTACTGTTCGCTTTTCCAAAAAAATGGTAATACAGCAGCAGCAGGACTCATCGAAACTATTTTTTACAATGCAGCCCAGGGATCACGAAACCCTGACTATTCGTGCATCGCCTATCTGAAAACAGATAACTCATACGAAATGATGGGTACAAAAAATGGAGAAGTCGAAACCGATAAGAAACAAACCCGTTATAAATACTCCCCTGCACATCAGGATGTTGCCGTTTGTTGTAACCCTAATGCAGGACGTATTACCCCCTATTTTATACAGAATATGTGGTTAAAAGAAAACAACTCCACATTGGTTGCGTCGCTTTTAGGACCTAATACACTGAAAACCTCACTATTAAACAGTCAAGTTAACATTGAAGAATTTACAGATTATCCCTATAAGAATCAATTTACCTTTAGAATTTCACTTGATAAACCTCTGGCTTTCAAAATTAAAATCAGAAAGCCTCATTGGTCTTCAGGAATCCAAACCAGTGAAAAATATCATCTGGAGAATGACTTTATGGTTTTTGAAAGGACTTTTCAAAACAAGGATGAAATCAGAATAAACTTCACGACCGAAGTGAAAATTCTGACTGATGACAATAATGAAAACTATTTTTCTTATGGCGCATTGATCTTTGCCAAACCCATTAATGCCAAATCAGAAAAAGGACGCATCTATGAGAAAGATTTTGAAGATCTTTACTATAAACCATTGGATTCTGTAAAGTATGGATTTATTGCAAACCATAATGCTAAATATCTGGAAGGCAAAATCTCTGTGAATCTCAAGAACCTCTCAACAGGAGCAATAGAAAAAAAAGAATTAATACCTTTTGGAAAGACAATTCTACGACAGGTGTCATTTAAATAATAACAAAATTTATAAAGTCAATCATACTAATCTCTTAGATTGTAATACAACCTAAAAAGAATTATATTTGTCTGAAAATAAACTCAAAGAATCATCTAACCCATTAATGATGAAAACTATTACCCCGATATTTTTAGTTTTATTTCTATTTACAACTTCAATACTACGAGCTCAAACCAACGACTTTTATGACGATGCCGAAACGCTGAAGTTCACAGTACCCACTGTTGAAATCCTGGGTGAAATCGCCAATCCGGGTAAGTGCAACCTCAATACATTGCCTCTCAGGTCCGTTATTGTCAAGGAAACACTATTACAGGATGGAAAAGACAAGTTTGTAGGAGCGTATCGTTACGATGGTTATTCATTGTATGATATTTTGAATGCATCAATTCTGAAAAAGAAAAATGAAGCTGAATTCCCTCCTATCATCGATTTATATGTTGAGATTGAGAATAATAAAGGAGAGAAAGTAGTTTTGAGTTGGGGCGAAATTTATTATCCTGTTCATCGTCATGAAATTTTGATCGCAACACAGGTTGCACGCATAGTTCCTTCCAAAACCAAAGAACTTTGGCCTTTGCCTTTAGAAGCCAGACTCATTGTGGCTCCTGATCTCCTGACACACCGTAACATCAGTAATCCAACAAAAATCACCGTGAAATCATATTCGGGTAAATATGAGATAACGAAAGGCATGAATCCGATGTACAGTGAGCATTTTTCGATTTCTGAGGATAATATGAAACCGCAAAACATCACCGCTTTACCAGCAAATCTATACAAACTTACCTATCCAACTGTTTTTTATGGAAGAGGGAAAGGTATTCATGGAACCACTCCATTTACAGGGGTTTTATTAAAGAAATTGATTTCGAAATACATAAAATTAGATGCCCAAAAACTGAAGACCGGATTATTTGTCATAGCAGGTAAAGATGGTTATCGCGCCGCATTCAGTTACAGCGAAATCATGAATCGAAACGATCAGGATGAATTTCTTGCTGTCCCTACTGAAAAAGATGCCGATGGAGGTGCTTTTCAGATTTTCCCGGCTGCTGATTTCTTTTCAGACAGAGCAATAAAATCAGTTGAATCGATTCATCTGGTGAATGAGAAGTGAATTATATAAAAACAGATTCAAATCTTTTATATTCAAAATATTTTTAGGGCCTGTTGATATAAAATTTAATAGGAGAAATCTATTTTATAGCCTTTAAATATGGACATTTGATTGTATATTTAACCTGGTTTAATTTATGGCAGTATGAAAAATTTATCTGGTATTTTACCTGCCTTTGTCGTCCTTATTGTTGGAATCACTTTGTCCATTTTAATTCAATCTAAGCGAAACGAAGCACAATTGAATTTAAAGAACCGCGAGATTGCATTAGTAATTGAAAATAAAACCGAATCAATCCAACATCAACTGGTATATAGTTTTTCTTCCATTGAAATTCTCCAATACCTATTTGAAAAAAGTGATCAGATTTCCAGAAAAGAGTTTCAATGTTATACAACCTCTATATTTCATGGAAATCCAGGTATCAAGGCAATGTCCTGGGTCCCCAGAATTAAAAATCAAGATAGAGCGATATTTGAATCAAAATTATCAAAAGAACTCAGAAAAGTTGGGTTTTCAATAACCCAGTTAACCAGCATCAATAAAACTATATCGTCAGAGGTAAGACCCTATTATTTTCCGGTTACTTATATTGAACCTATGATTGGAAATAGTACTGCAATAGGATTTGATATCTATTCGAACAAAACCCGTAAAACGACAATAGATGAAGCAATAGCCAAGAGATGCTTCCAGATTACACCAAGAATAAAATTAGTCCAGGATACTACGAGTTACGGCTTTTTAGGGGTAATACCGGTTTATCATTCTTTGGGTTTGGGAGAGATTTCTGACAAGAATAAAGAGTTGAAAGGATTAATTTCCGCAGTTTTTAAAACAGATCAATTAATCAATGATGCATTGGTCCATACCAAAAGCACAAATGTTGATCTGGTTATCTTTGATATTACAAACAACACCCGGGATTATATTTATGGAGTAAAGAAAACCATAAATAAAGAATTAAAGATTCAGAAAAGGGAAATACATGTGGCCGGTAGAGTATGGGAATTAAATTTTGTTATCGATCCGGTTTTTTATCAAATTATTGACCCTACTGGTTATCTCTTAGCTGGAATCTCCATTTCACTTCTTTTGTTTTTTGTGTTGCTCTGGCCGTTTTTAAAGGAAGAAAGAAACAGGATTCTATCTAAAAAACTAAAAGCCGAACATAAAGTAAGAGTCAAGACGGAACAGTCTCTATCGGAAAATGAGGAATATAACCGGGCATTGTTTACACAAGCTACCGTGGGGATGGCCCTTACAACTATGGATGGGAAACTTATCGACGTCAACCAGGCTTATGCTTCAATAATTGGTTACACGATAGAAGAAACAAAAAAGCTTACTTATTGGGAGATTACTCCGGAAAAATATCAGGATCAGGAAAATCAACAACTGGAAAGCTTAAAATTAACCGGACAATATGGCCCTTATGAAAAAGAGTATATTCACAAAGATGGTCATATAGTGCCTGTCAGCCTACAGGGTAAATTGTTAGAACGGAATGGAGTCAAATATATTCTTTCGAGCGTGGAAGATATCAAAGATCGAAAACGTGCTGAAGACAAAATCATTAAGGCAGCGCGTCTTTATGCATTTATCAGTCAAATCAATCAGGCTATCATTCAAATAAGGGATAAAGATAAACTATTAGAAGAAGCATGTCAGATTGCTATTGACTATGGCAAATTCATTATGTCATGGATCGGAAAAGTTGATGAAGAAACGTTGCTGGTAAATCCGGTTGCAATTGCAGGATATGAAGATGGATATCTCTCGAAAATAAGAAAGATCTCTTTCAGAGATACACCTGAAGGTAACGGGCCAACAGGAATAGCTATAAGAGAAGGAAAACATTTCATTTGCGATGACTTTGAAACCGATCCACGAATGCTTGTTTGGAAAGATGAAGCTTTGAAACGTGGTTATCACTCGTCAATTTCTCTTCCTCTTACTCTTTTTGGAAAAACATTAGGCGCTTATTCTCTGTATGCCTCCGTTCCTCATTTCTTTGATATTGAAGAAATAGATCTTCTGGATAAAGTATCTAAAGACATTAGCTTTGCACTTGAATCCATTGAGACAGAAAAAAAAAGAAAAGAAGCAGAAATAACCTTGCATGAAAGCGAGGAACGCTATCATCTTCTGTTTAAAGTGGCACCAGTAGGTATAGCAGTTCATCAGGACGGAAAAATCGTTTTCACAAATCCAGCAGGCCAAAAATTACTTGGTGCTGATTCTTATGATCAAATAATAGGGAAACCTATCACGGAGATAATTCATCCAGATAGTCTAAACGCTGCTTTGGATCGAACACAAAGAATGCTGGCAGGGGAAGAGGGTCTTTATCCATGTGAAGATGTTTATGTAAAAATAGATGGCACTCCAATTAACGTCGAGGTAATGGCAACACCATTAATGTATAACTCAAAACCTGCGATTCAGGTTATAGTCACTGATATCACAGAACGCAAAATAGCCAATGAAAAAATCAAAAACCTTAATGCGGATTTAGAGCGACGAGTTGTTGAACGTACTGCTCAGCTCCGGTTAGTCAACAAAGAATTGGAGACCTTCACCTATTCTGTTTCCCACGACCTTAAAGCGCCACTTCGGGGTATTGATGGATACAGTAAACTCTTGCTGGATTTATACGCCGGTAGCATGAATGAGGAGGCTCAATCTTTTATAAAAACGATCAGAAGTTCTACAAAGCAAATGAGCCAACTTATCGATGAATTACTGGAATATTCAAGAATGGAAAGGAGTACGATAAGGCAGGAAAAAATAAAAATCACAGATCTTGTCAATGCTATCATTTCACTTTATAAAGTTGACTTAAACGAATCTAAATTCTTTATAAAAACGAATATACCAGATGTTGAATTGCTGGGAGACTCCAGGGGACTTACCATAGCATTGCGTAATTTGATTGAGAATGCCATGAAATTTTCAAAGGGAAAGCCTAATCCGGTGATTGAAATCAATCTGAAAGAAAATGACACTTCCTGGATAATCTCTGTAAATGACAATGGTATCGGATTCGACATGAAGTACCATGATCGGATTTTTGAAATATTTCAGCGCTTGCACAGAGCAGAAGAATACTCCGGAACTGGAATAGGACTCGCCATGGTCAGCAAAGTAGCCCAAAGGATGAATGGTAAAGTTTGGGCAGAAAGCGTACTGGGAATAGGTTCAACTTTTTTTATTGAAATACCTAAATAATATTTTTAATATGTTATCTAAATATCCGAACAATCCAATTTTACTTGTTGAGGACAATCCAATTGATTTAGACCTCACCATGAGGGCCCTTTCATCCCGAAATTTAGCAAACCCAATCGAGGTAGCCAGGGATGGAGAAGAAGCTCTGGATTACATTCCCCGTTGGGAAAAGGGAGAACCCCTTCCTGTTGTCATTCTGCTCGATTTGAATCTACCCAAAATAAATGGGTTGGAAGTACTCAAAGCACTTAAAAGCCATCCGGATTATAAAACCATTCCCGTCGTCGTATTGACAACTTCTTCCGAATCATCCGATGTGAAAACAGCGTATCAATTAGGCGTAAACTCCTATATCATTAAGCCTGTTGATTTCGAAAAATTCATCGAAATGGCTAAACATATTGAATTGTATTGGAATGTGCTTAATAAGTCTTTCGAACCTATCTAAATAATTTTATATTATCTAACTTTAACCAGTTTTCACTTGATTAACCACTTTATAATTTAAACATCTATCGGTTCTTTGTATTTGATACCTATTCTTCAAAATTGATACTTCACAAGAAATTAAATAATAAGGTTATGAATATACTGCTTCTTGAAGACAATAAAAATGATGCCTATTTAACGCAAAGGAATCTTATCAGTTCTATTCCAGATTGCAATGTTGACATAGCCTCAACGCTGGAAGAAGCTAAAAAACTTATTCAAAAAGACTCAAAATACGATATTGCCTTTCTGGATATGAATCTACCCGATGGTAATGGTCTTGAGCTTCTCATGGAAATCAGGCGATTAGAATTGAAGTTAGCTGTTGTTATACTTACAGGGTCTGGAAATGAAGAGGTAGCAGTTGCTGCTCTAAAGGCGGGTGCTGACGATTATATAGTTAAACATGAAGATTACATTTCAAGATTACCTCAGATAATCGATTTTGCTATTAACAGTTTCAAAAACAGCCTCCGGACAAAATCAGAGATCATTAAAGTACTCTATGTAGAGTATCACGCGCTGGATATAGATCTTACAATCCGCCACCTGAAACAATATGCTCCAAATATCCATCTTGAAACAGTACCATCTGCCGAAGAAGCACTTGAACAAATATTCAAAAACGAAACCGGACCGAACCCATTTCAGGTCGTTCTGATTGATTATCGTTTACCAGGAATGAATGCCCTGGAATTCATTAAAAAGATCAGACAAGAACAAAAACTGAGTATTCCTATTATTTTGGTCACGGGACAGGGCAATGAACAAGTTGCCATTGAAGCACTCAAGTTAGGAGCCAATGATTATATGGCCAAAAATGAAAACTACTATTTCAGACTTCCTTCTCTGATTACCAATGTGTATCAACATTTTGAGCTAAAAAAACAGCAAGCAGCCTTAGTTGAAAGTGAATCAAAATATCGGTTACTGGCTGATAATTCGGCTGATGTAATTTTTGTTCTAGATCTTGATTTAAATTACACATACATAAGTCCATCTGTTAAAATCTTAAGAGGATATACTCCTGAAGAGGCCTTAAAACAAAAATTATCCGATGTTTTAACACCTGATTCGTTTAATAAAATAACCAAATTGATTGCAGAGATTATTGCAGAAAATAACAAAAACGACAAGAATCCTATTCTGCCCAAAATAATAGAACTGGAGATGATTGGAAAGGACAACACTACAGTCTGGACCGAAGTTAAAGCATCTCTCATAATTGATGATCAGGGAAAAAAGGTAGGTATATTGGGAGCTACAAGAGATATTTCAAAACGTAAACTGGTTACAGATGAATTACGCAAACATTCTCTTGCTGTAGAGCAAAGCCCTGTATCGATAATTATTACCAATACCCAAGGTAAAATTGAATATATCAATCATAAATTTACAGCCATAACCGGTTATACCTTTGATGAAGTTAAAGGAAAGAATCCTAATCTTTTAAAATCAGGATATACTTCCCCGGAACAATACAAGGAACTCTGGGACACTATACTTTCAGGCAGAGAATGGAATGGGGAGTTCTACAATAAAATGAAAAATGGTTCCATGATCTGGGAGTCTGCTTCAATCTCGCCCATAACGAACAATGAAGGACATATAACTCATTTTCTGGCTATCAAAGAAGATATAACCGAAAAGAAAAAGATACTGGAAGAGCTTATTAAAGCCAAAGAAAAAGCCGAAGAAAGCGATCAGTTAAAATCAGCTTTTTTGGCAAATATGAGCCATGAAATCCGTACTCCCATGAATGGTATCCTGGGTTTTGCTGAACTATTAAAACTACCCGAACTTACAGGTGAAGAGCAAAAATATTACATCGATATCATAGAGAAAAGCGGGCAACGTATGCTTAATATCATCAACGATATTATTGATGTATCGAGAATTGAATCGGGTCAGATGAATATAAATACCTCTCTCACAAATGTTAACGAACAAATGGATGACCTTTATACTTTTTTTAAACCTGAAGCAGAAAAAAAAGGAATACAAATAATACTTCAAAACAATTTGCCGGATCCAAAGGCTAATCTGGAAACTGATCAACAAAAACTGTATGCTATTCTTGCTAATCTGTTGAAAAATGCCATTAAATATACTGATTCAGGGACCATTGAATTTGGGTTTAATCTAAATGATGGGGATGTTGATGAATCTGCCGAAATGGAATTTTTTGTGAAAGATACAGGAGTTGGAATACCAAAAAGCAGACAGGAAGCAGTATTCGAACGCTTTATACAATCAGATATTCAGGACAGAAAAGCCTTACAAGGGGCTGGTTTGGGCTTGTCAATTGCCAAAGCATTTGTTGAAATGCTGGGAGGAAAAATATGGGTTGAAAGTGAAGAAAGAAAAGGGTCAACTTTCTTTTTTACCATCCCCCAAAAATATCCAAAAAAAGAAATATCCAAAAATTAATTTCAAAACAAGTGGCTCTTCGGGCTGTTACTTCTCCTTAAAATCGTTTAAATGAAAAAAGTTGCATTAGTCACCGGAGCATCATCAGGTATTGGAAAAGAAACCGCAAAATTATTGATACAAAATGGTTTTACAGTTTATGGTGCTGCCCGTAGGGTAGAAAAAATGGCAGATCTCAAAGATGTCGGAGTTAAACTTCTGGCGATGGATGTAACCGATGAGGTTTCGATGGTTACTGGAGTGAATGAGATCCTGCTAACCGAAAAACGGATTGATATATTGGTCCTTAATGCTGGATATGGTTCTTTTGGTGCACTCGAGGACGTACCCATTTCTGAAGCAAAATATCAGTTTGAAGTTAACATCTTTGGATTGGCAAGACTGATACAACTGGTATTGCCAGCCATGCGTGAACAACATTCCGGAAAAATCATCAATATCTCATCCATTGCAGGAAGTTTTGGTGAGCCCCATGGAGCATGGTATCATGCCACAAAATATGCGGTGGAAGGATTGAGTGATAGTCTGCGAATGGAACTGAAACAGTTTAATATCGACGTAGTGATCATCAAACCTGGCGCAATCCTTACTGAATGGAGTAGTATCGCAAGAGAGCATCTGTTAAAAGTATCGGGTAATAGCGATTATAAGATTCTGGCTAACAAGCATGTCGAAATGCTGGAGAAGTTTGACCAGAATGGTTCAAAACCCATTGTTGTTGCGAAAACAATTGTCAAAGCTATACTTTCCAAAAGACCCAAAACAAGATATGCCATCGGTGGAGGAGCAAAAATAATATTATTCGCCAGACGAATTCTTACAGATAAAATGTTTGATAAAATCTTATTGAAGATAATGTGTTAAAAACTTTATCTCTGACAAGATTGAAAAAACAATTCTGTTTCTCTATCGTTACTTTGTATTGACAGATACGATGAGGCCATCAACCAAATGTCCCAAATGTATGGCATTTCAATCTAATTGATTTGATAGCTTCTCTTTAGAAAATAAGCATGTAATGGAAACACCAAAAAATCAAACCATGGTCATTTTTGGCGCCTCAGGCGACCTGACCTACCGTAAATTAATTCCGGCATTGTATGCCCTTTACAATCAAAAAATGCTTCCCGAAAAGTTTCACGTCCTGGGTGTCAGCCGGACAGCCATAACCGATGAAGCATTCCAGGACAAAATGATTGAAGGCATCCGGAAATTCTCTGAAAACATTCACCTGAATGAAACACAAATCCAGGAGTTCATCACACACATATCCTACTTTCAAATGGATATGTCGTCACCTGATGAATATCTTCGTCTGAAAAATGCACTGGAAGAGATTAATACAAAAGAAAATACACAGGACAATTATCTGTTTTACCTCTCCACTCCGCCCAGTTTATTCAGTGTAATAGCGGGCAACCTTGCAAAAGCGGACCTTAACAACACTTCTAAAGGAATAAAACGACTCATCATAGAAAAACCTTTTGGCTACGACCTTGAGTCTGGTTTAAAACTTAACCGTCAGTTACATGAGGCGTTCAATGAAAACCAGATTTACCGTATCGACCATTACCTTGGAAAAGAGACGGTTCAGAATCTTCTGGTCATGCGTTTTGCCAATGGTATTTTTGAGCCATTGTGGAACAGGAATTATATTGATCATATAGAAATTACCTCCGCAGAAAGTATTGGTGTTGAAGGCCGTGGTGGTTATTATGACGGTTCTGGAGCGCTTCGCGATATGCTTCAAAACCACCTGCTTCAGGTCGTAGGACTCACAGCCATGGAGCCCCCTTCATCAATGGATGCCGACGACATCCGGAATGAGACCATGAAGGTGATGCATTCGCTTAAACCCATCAAAGAAGAAGATGTCGCCACTCAAGTCATCCGGGGACAATACACGGCTTCCCATGTGCGTGGAGAGTCTATTCCCGGATATCGTGAAGAGGCTGGAGTCAACCCTGAGTCAAGGACCGAAACCTTTGTCGCCATGAAATTTTATATTGATAATTGGCGCTGGGGAGGAGTCCCTTTTTATATTCGGACCGGAAAGCGGTTGCCCACTCGCGTTACCGAGGTGGTTGTCCATTTCAAACCTACACCCCAGAACGTATTTCAAAATGATGACATCTGCAAAAGCGGCAATCAATTGATTATCCGTATACAACCCGATGAAGGTATTTTACTTAAATTTGGGTTGAAACAACCCGGCACCGGGTTCAATGTAAAAACCGTCAACATGGATTTCCATTATTCAGAGCTTTCTAATGTCCATCTTCCTTCTGCTTACGAGAGGCTGATCTACGATGCGATGATTGGTGATTCGACATTATATGCCCGTGCCGATGCCGTTGAGGCTGCATGGGAATTTGTTGCCCCGATACAAAAAGTGTGGAACAGTGACCCCAATCAGAAGATTTACGGCTATCCAGCCGGCACATGGGGTACTGAAAATGCAGATGCACTATTTGAAGAGCAAGGAACCGGATGGAGGTATCCTTGTAAAAATCTGGCAGACGATGGCGAATATTGCGAATTATAACAATCAGGATTCCGATCCAACATTCAAAAATCTCATTACAATGAATCAAAAAGATATTATCATTTTACCAACTATTGAAAAACTGGCTGACTTCGTCGCGACACTGTTAAGTGAAAAAATAGCAGAAAAAAAGCAGGGAGAGTATTTGACAGTTGCACTTTCCGGAGGATCAACACCCAAAAAGATCTTCGAATATCTCTCTTCACATGATAAAGGGCTGGTAAACTGGAACAGGATCATGTTTTTCTGGGGCGACGAAAGATGCGTTCCCCCCGAAGACAATGAAAGCAACTATAAAATAGCACGTGTAAGTCTGTTTGAAAAGCTCCATATCCCGAAGGAAAATGTTTTCAGAGTATATGGAGAGGCTGACCCCGGTGCGGAAGCAGTTCGATATGGCAAAATCATCGCTGAAAAAGTAACCCTTGAGAATAATTTGCCCCGGTTCGATTTGATGACACTTGGAATAGGAGAAGATGGCCATACTGCCTCAATCTTTCCGGATAATACCGGATTATTTCATTCGCAGAACTGCTGTGAAGTCGCCACTCACCCCAAATCCGGTCAAAAACGCATTACGCTGACAGGCCCAGTTATCAACAATTCCAAAAACACACTCTTTATTGTAACTGGTTCCGAAAAAGCCAAAATTATTGCCGAAGTTCTTCGGGACGAAAATGAAACCATCTATCCGGCTGCTCTGGTCAGACCTGTGGATGGCTTGTTAACTTGGTTGCTCGATGCCGAAGCAGCCAGACTATTGCCAAAAACCCATTAATATAAACCTGAACATCATGAAAATAGGCATTGCATCTGACCATGGAGGATTTGAATTGAAACAGTTACTGAAAGAGAGACTGGCCAAATTGAATTATACTATTGTTGATTTTGGTAACGACACTTTTGCCCCTGAAGATGATTATCCTGATTATGTGATTCCTCTTGCACAAAGTGTTGCAAAGGGGGAGGTTGAACGCGGCATCGCTGTCTGTGGTAGTGGTGTAGGTGCTTCTGTTGCAGTTAACAAGGTGAAGGGAATCAGAGCCGCACTGATCCACGATCATTTTGCCGCACATCAGGGTGTTGAAGACGACAACATAAACATCTTGTGTCTGGGCGGTCGGATTATCGGAATTGAAACAGCAATGGATCTGGCACTGACCTTTCTGAATGCGGAGTTTACAAATGCTGAAAGACATCTCCGTCGCCTCCAAAAAGTAAATTCACTGGAATAAATAGCTATGAATGAATCAAAACATCTAAAATATATACCCATTGTTATATTTTAACCTAAAAAAGTAAAACATGA
>TBL_comb47_HYPODRAFT_10003737_pt1 | contig 17892 bp, 14 predicted proteins | sample TroBogypolimnion_40_FD_10682 | JGI IMG/M metagenome (IMG submission 10682)
ATTGAAGAACCAACCTCTTCTGGACGTAGATCAACGCGGACAACTTGGCCCTCGGTGACTCGTTCTTGAGATGTTCCAACACGGATAATTGCGTACATAAGGTTTCCTATCTTAGCGGATAATTCTGAGGGCAACTAGAGGTCTAGAGGCCAGTGGCGACAACAAATCCGCGACCGTCACAAACGGCACAGATGTTCGAAACTGACTCCAAAAGCCCCTCATTGACGCGTTTACGGGTCATTTCTACGAGGCCAAGCTCAGAGATGTCAAAGACCTGGGTGCGGGTCTTATCGCGTGACAGGGCCTGGCGAAGAGCTGAAGCGACAGCTTCACGGTTGGCCTTAGGTTCCATGTCAATGAAGTCAATGACAATGATTCCACCAATATCTCTAAGACGAAGCTGACGCGCAACTTCTTCAGCGGCTTCGAGGTTGTTCCTGAAAACAGTCTCTTCGAGGTTCGTAGTTCCAACGTTCTTTCCGGTATTGACGTCAACCACGGTGAGTGCTTCGGTGCGCTCAATAATGAGTGATCCACCTGAAGGCAAGAACACCTTGCGGTCAAGGGCACGGTGAAGTTGTTCGTGAACGAAGTAGCGCTCAAAGAGTGGCAGCTCTTCAGTACTGCGGTCGTAGTACTCAATACGGTCAGCGAGCTCTGGGTTGACGGCCAGCACGTATTCGCGAACTTTTTCGTACAGTTCGCGGTCATCAATAATCACACCGCGGTAGTCATCATTCAGCTCTTCTCGAAGTACGCGAACAGCTAGGTCGAGGTCTCGGTAGACGAGCCGTGGAGAATTTGACTTAGCAACTTCAGCTTCAATTGCTCCCCACTTTTCAGAAAGTGAAGCAACGTCACGTGCGAGATCTTCTTCGCTCACGCCTTCTGCAGCGGTACGGATAATGATTCCGTGACGCTCAGGTTTAACGGCGTCAATGATCTTGCGAAGGCGTCGACGTTCACCATCTGGCAGACGCTTTGAAATTCCGATTGTTGAAGAGTTTGGAACCAGTACCGCAAAACGACCAGGAATTGAGACTTCCTGTGTCAGTCGTGCACCCTTGGCCCCGATTGCGTTCTTGGTGACCTGGCAAACAATGGTCTGGCCGCCCTTAATCATTTCTTCAATGCGCTTGTTCTCTTGCTTAGTTTCACCCTCGATGTCTTCATCTTCAATTGAAATGTCAGCACGGTAGAGAACTGCGTTCTTCGGAATCCCAATGTCTACGAATGCAAGTTCCATTCCCGGAAGAACATTCTGAATACGACCAACGTAAATGTTTCCATCGATCTGGTTTGTTTCGTCGGCGGCTTTAGCAACGGTGTATTCAACCATTGAACGTCCCTCAAGGGTTGCAATGTGTGTTGCATCCTTAGCGGAGTGAACACACATGAGGTAGCGTCCCTGAGCTCGAGTGCGGCGCTCTCCGCCACGGCGGCGGTTCTTGTTGTTGCCCTTGCGACCTTCATTAGGAGTTGAGCTCCCCTCTGGTGCTGAGGCCTCAACTGGTGCGTCTACGTTGCGAGGTTGCTGGTTCTGCTGGCGAGGTTGTCCCTGGCCACCTTGTCCACCACGTCCACGACCCCCACGGCGGCGGTTCTTGTTGCCACCTTGACCCGGCTCGCGTGGAGTCGAGGGCTGCGGTGCTGGATTTCTAGTGTCGCCTACTTGAGGTGCTGGACGAGTATCGCCAATGCGGGGACTAGACGTTGATTCGGGCTGGTTGTTGGATTCGTCGGTCACGACGGGTACTCCTTGAGTTCTGTGGGTTGATGTAGTGCGCAGCACTACTGAGATTAAAAACGCCAGTGCTCTTTGCACCTACAGCGTTGGTATTGGTAAAGAAGGCGTTAAAGAACACGACGAGCAAGGTTAAGAAACCAAAGGATAAAACTCCAATTGCACTGGCGTGTACCACGGTATGTCCTCAATGCGTTGAGTTCCTGAGTGCGGGCACTGCGGAACTACTGCGTTCTTTTTGCGCAACTGTGCAGTATGCACAAATGCGACCAACGACTACAAGGCTACCTGACCCTAGGGCTTAGCCTTGATTCTTGGTTGAAACCGTTGAAGTAGTTGAATTTAAGCCCGGTGTTGTTGTCGTGGTGGTCGCTGCTGCGTGAATGACAGCTGCAACATTGGACTTAAGAGTTACTGGCTTTATCGGGTGCGCCACAAGGTAGTTAAACGCCTGAGCCACCACCGGTGCCGCAGCTTCAGCGCCGTATCCGCCTTCTGCAACAACACAGAGCACCACGTACTGCGGGTGAGCCACCGGACCGAAACCAACGAACCATGAGTTAGGAGAAAGCCCTGGTGCATTCGATGCTGTTCCAGTTTTTCCCGCAATAACAAAGTTGTTCATGTTGAAAGTTGCAATGCTTCTAAATGTTCCATTGGCGGTTCCATGAGAGTTGTTCACTACGCCAATAAGTCCTTGCAGAATTGGATTTCTAACTTTGGCGGGCAAGCTCACATGAGCTTGCACACGTGGCAGATAACGCCGAACCACTTGACCATGGGCATTGATGATCGCCGCCGCAACTTCTGGAGCGTAGCGAGTCCCTCCATTTGCAAAAGTTGCGTACGCGTTAGCAAGCTCCATTGGTGTCACTGCAGTTGTTCCTTGACCAAATGCCATTTCCACATTGTCACCGGTGTACCACGAGGTATTTGGGAATGCCTTCGGATTCGCATTATGAAGTGCAACACGAACTGTTGGTGAGTCAACGCGACCACCCGATTCATTTGGAAGATCAATGTTGGAGTAATTATCAAGTCCGTATTGCGCAGCTACATTTTGAATAGGAGTTTCGCCATATTTTGTTTGCTGGCTCCAAAATAAGTACCCCAAGTTATAGAAGTAGTAGTCCGACGATGCAGTAAGTGCACCGACCAGATTAATTTGTCCAGCTCCAGTCTTAACGTCATCATGAAAAACACATCCGTGTGCACCCTGAAGGCATCCCGGCACCGTAAATGCACCAGTGTCATTCACATAGGTGTTTGGAGAGAAAATCCCAGTTTGCATCATGGCGGTTGCGGTAATCATTTTGAAAGTACTGCCTGGCGTATAGACACCCTGAATGGCGTAGTTGTTGAACGCACCAACACTAATGAGATCCTTGTACTGCGAATTCGACAGACCAGTAATAAATGAATTCAAATCGAACGACGGATAGCTCGACATTGCAAGCACTTGACCGTTGTTTGGATTCAGAACTATCGCTGCACCATTAAGAGCAGGCGGCAACTTTCCTGTGGTTGGATCAATGCTTGATCTAACTTTTAAAATGTTCGCAGATAGGTAACCATCAAGTGCCTTTTGAAGGCCAGTGTCGATGTTTAGAACTACTGAACTTCCTATCTTTGGCTGTGTAGTGTGCGTTGCTCCAAGTATCTGTCCCTGTGCATTTACTTCCAGCGTTTGGCTGCCATCTCGACCTCGCAGATACTGTTCGTAATAGGACTCAATCCCAGTTTTTCCAATTGACGAGTCAGCCCGGTAGCCCTGCGAAAGCTGTGCTGGCGTTACCTGACCGATTGGACCTACGTAGCCAAGAACCTGAGCCCCGACATTTCCGCCATTGGGATAACTTCGCAGTGAAACATTCAGAACGGTCACACCAGGGAATTCACTCGGATGCAACTTGATGAACTCCACAACATTTGAAGGCGCGTTGTTAAGAATCGGGGCTGGTTGATACGGGTCATACTGAACGTTACTTAGGTCTGCATTAATCTGCGCAACACTCAAGCCGGTTAGTGATGCGAGTGCACCCTTAATTGGTGGAAACAGCGCCGCCTCAGCGCGAGAAAGTCGAATTTCAGTTGTTGTTGTGTTCGTAACCAGTGGAGCACCATTGCGGTCATAGATCACTCCACGAGTTGCTGGAATTGCACTTACTCGAAGTGAGTTTGCATTAACTGTTGCTACAGAAGCATTGTGCTCAAGAATCTGCAACATAAAAAGTCGCCCGAGGAGCAGGGCAAGAAGTGCCAAGAAGAATCCACCAATGATCTTCCAACGTCGCTCTGGACGCGTGCGAACCTCATCAGGTGATGCGACTAAGTCTCTAATACCTACTGGCTTTGATTCATTGATTGCTCGCCCACGTCCACGAAAGGGATTGATTGACTCCCATGGACGCCAAAGTCGAGAAAAGAGTGTTCCAGTCGGTCTGTTTCTCCAAGAGCGCTTCATCTGATCGCCCCCTCACCCAGTCGGCCAATTGAACGAGCCACTCGAATGACTGGACGAGACAGAATAAAAAATGCTGTGGCATTGACAACCATCATTGCGAGAACACTTCCACGCCAGAGTTGAAAGTCAATCGCAAAGAAACCAGCAAACGTGTAACCAAGTGGCGCCACGAATCCAGCACCAGCTGCAATAAGTGGTGCAACCCACCATGCAGCAGAATCAAGGTCTCCAACACCCTCTCTTCCGAGCCGTGACGTGGCATAACCAAGGATCATGCCAACCGCCGCAGTGAGCCCAAAGGGTGTTACCGAGTGCAGATCGAAAAAGACGCCAGCTCCAAGGCCAACTAGTAGCGCTAGAACGCTGTACCCGGCAAGTCCCATCGCCACGGGCCAAAGCCACACAAACATAATTACGACCCCAGCGAATCTCAGACCCGAAAACACAACCAGTTGAATCGCCAAAACAAACAGTGTCGCGATAGCTGCTGGAATCAGCTGTCTTCTCACGTAGAAGGCTCCCACAGCAGAACATCAACGTAGGTGAGATTTCTGAGGTCAGCCGTTGGCTTTAACGTCAGGTCAAATGTCGCAGCGCCAGGCGTAAGCGTTGCCTTAGAGACCGTTGCTATTGGTAGCCCTGGTGGATACAGCGAGCCGTTAAGTCCATCGGTAGAAAAGACTGTCCCTGGGGCCACATTGTCACTGAGCGGAACTGAGGTTGCTCCAAGTCCATTGTTGAGTCCATTGCCACTAATAATCAGTGATGAACTTCCATTACCGAATGTTGCTCCGATTGAAGAGTTGACATCAGTAATCAATCGAACAGTTGAAGCGTTAGGACCACTTGAAATTACAATTCCAACGAGTCCACCATTGGCGACAACTGGCATTCCAACGAGTACGCCCTGCTTGAGACCTTTTGAGATTGTGATAGACGCTGAGAAGTTCGTAGGTGAAAGTGAAGTTACCTGAGCTGCAACAGTTGGTAGTGCCCCAATAAACGGGAGATTTAGCTTTGTCGTCATTTCTGACAGTTGGCGTTCAAGCGACCACGCCTCGTTTGCGTGCAGTTCTGCAATACCAAGTTCATACCTGAGTTTTTGATTCTGAGCTACGACATCGGAGTAATTAACTGCACCGGCAAGAATGTGACCAATAGGACGAGCAATTTCACTTACCGACCAAGAAAATGGAGCAACAACGACGTTCGCAACTCTACGCAAGTTTGCAACAATTCCACCAGACATGTAGAGGGCGACTAGAAGAACTAAAAAGCTAACGGAATACGTCCAGGTGCGACGTCGCTTGCGGTCGAAAGCCACGGGTTACCGCGAAGGGCTGGTCTTCAGCATGCGCGAGAAGGTTTCAAGTTCTTCAAGGCACATGCCACTTCCAAGAGCCACGCAATTAAGTGGATCATTGGCAACGATGATTGGCATGTTCGTCTCCATCTCGAGACGAGCTGCAATGCCGTTAAGCAAAGCCCCTCCACCGGTGAGCACAATCCCCTGTTCCATGAGGTCAGAAGAAAGCTCTGGTGGGGTGCGGTCAAGAGTGACCTTCACCGCATCAACAATCGCCTGCACTGGCTCTTCAATGGCCTTACGAATCTGCTCAGTAGAGATGATCACGGTCTTTGGCAGACCAGTCACGAGGTCACGACCACGGATTTCAGCGCGGAGCTCTTGTTCGAGTGGGTAAGCAGAGCCCAGCTGAATCTTGATTTCTTCTGCGGTGCGCTCACCAAGAGCTAGCTGAAATTCTTTCTTAACGTATGCAACGAGTGCTTCATCGAGTTCATCTCCACCAACACGGATTGACTGTGAGGTAACAATGCCGCCGAGCGAAATAACAGCTACTTCCGTTGTTCCTCCACCAATGTCGACAACCATGTTTCCAGTTGGTTCATGAATAGGAAGACCTGCACCGATTGCTGCGGCCATTGGTTCTTCAATGATGTACGCCTTGCGTGCACCGGCGTATTCAGCTGCTTCCATAACCGCACGTTGTTCAACGCCGGTGATTCCAGAAGGAACACAAATAACCATGCGAGGTTTTGCAAAGCGACGTTGGTGAACTTGGTGAATGAAGTAGCGAAGCATTTTTTCGCAGATTTCAAAGTCAGCGATAACTCCGTCTTTAAGAGGGCGAATAGCTTGGATGTTGCTCGGAGTACGGCCAACCATACGCTTGGCTTCTGCTCCTACGGCGAGCGGTTTTCCGTCTTTAGTATCAATCGCAACCACCGAAGGCTCGTTCAGCACAATGCCACGTCCGCGTACATACACGAGCGTGTTTGCAGTACCAAGATCGACCGCCATGTCACGGCCTAAGAATGAAAAACGCCTATCAACCATAGAAACCCTTTAACGAAGACACCAACAACGCCCTCTTCTAACTACAAGGCTAGGCCAAGACGGTGGCTCTCAGGCGGTAAATCTTTTTTAAGCCAGTTCTGGAAAGAAGATTCCTATTTCACGCTTTGCAGATTCTGCTGAATCTGAGCCGTGAATGAGGTTCTCACGCATTTCCGTCGCTAAATCACCACGAATTGTGCCTGGAGCTGCGTTCTTGGGGTCAGTGGCGCCCATAAGGGTGCGAACCACTTGCCACGTATCTTTAGGGCCTTCAACGATCGCAACGAGAACTGGGCCGCGGGTAATGAAATCTACGAGTGGACCGTAATAGGGCTTGCCTTCATGCTCGGCGTAATGAAGCTCGGCGGTGGCGCGGTCGAGCGTCATTTCCTTTGAGGTAGCGATTGTGAGTCCGATTGCTTCAATGCGACCAATGATTTCGTCACCAAGTCCACGTTCAAGCGCGTCCGGTTTGAGAATGATGAGGGTTCTATCCATACCCAAAATCTAACAGCCCTACGAAAGGTGTCTTGAAGCGACGTGCATCACTTCAGCGCGGACCTCGGCAACGAGATACAAACTTCCAGCGGCGACAATCAAATCTTCATCAGTTGAGTGCTCTCTCGCATACGCAAGTGCTGCAGCGACACTCGGGTGTTCAATGGCCACTCCCCCCGCATTTCGAACAGCTTGTGCAACATCGTGAGCGCTTGCAGCTCTAGGTGAATGAGGAGCACAGCAGTGAAACTCTGTGAACCCGAGTTCAACTAGTGGTGTCACCATGTCAATAATCTCTCGGCCAGTGAGCATTCCAAGAATGCAGCGTCGCGTTCCCTCAACATGAAATGCACCATCGAGTGTTGCAACAAGTGCACGAACTCCAGCAGGATTATGAGCACCATCGACAACAATCATTGGTTTGCGAGAAATAAGTTCCATACGACCAGGCATTCGCGCACTTCTGAGTGTCGCACGAACTACTTCCTCACCGAGACCACGCCCCAAGAACGCCTCAGCAGTGATAATTGCGGTTGCAGCATTTACGCCCTGATGAATTCCGTGCAGCGAAACCAGAACTTCTTCGTAGTGCTCATAAGGGGTTCGAAGCGTTATGGCACGCCCACCTAGTGCAAGTTCATTTCGCTCTAGAGAGAAGTCAGTCTCGATGGACCAAAGAGTCGAGCCCAGCTCACTTGCCTTTTTCTGTGCAATCTCTACAACAACTGCATTTGTCGTCGCCAAGATTGAAATACCACCAGTGCGGAAAATCCCAACTTTGTCTGACGCGATTGCGCTGATTGTTGTCCCGAGCACTGCTGTATGGTCGAGGTCCACATTGGTTAACACCGCAACATCGCTATTGATGACATTCGTCGAGTCCCACGTGCCGCCCATGCCTACTTCAATGACAGCAACGTCAACACCTTCATCAGAGAAGTGCAGCAGTGCTGCAACTGTAAGTAATTCGAAACGCGTCAGTTTTATCCCGGTTACTGATTCCACATCATTCAATCGGCTGAACAGTCCAATGAATGTGTCATCGTCAATTGGCTCACCGTTAAGTGCAATGCGTTCATTCACCGCGTGGAGGTCTGGGCTCGTAAAAGTTCCAACACGAAGTCCCGTAGACCCAAGGAGCGCACTCGTTAGCGTTGTAGTCGTTCCCTTACCGTTGGTTCCAGTGATGTGAACAGTTGGGTAATCGTTCTGGGGATCGGCCAACATTGCGAGCGTGTCAAAAATTGGTGCCAACGTTGGCAGTTCTTGACGATTGGGGGCTACGCGTTCAAAGTCAATGTGCGATTCAAGCCAGGTCAGAGCCTCAACGTACGACTCGAACTGCACTACTTAGCTCGCTCGACGGGTGCGCGTCGCCTTTCGCATTTCATAGTTTGGTGCAGTCTTATCACGCACAGAATCTGCAGTAACTACACAGCGAAGTACATCTTTACGACCCGGAACATCAAACATCGCTTCTAGTAGAACGCTTTCAAGAATTGATCTGAGTCCACGAGCACCAGTTCCTCGCTCAACAGCGAGGTCAGCAATTGCTTCTAGTGCAGGCTTTTCAATAACGAGCTCTACGTCGTCCATCGCCATTACTTGAGTGAACTGCTTCACAAGTGAGTTCTTTGGCTCCGTGAGAACGTTTATGAGCATGTCACGAGTCAACTGCTGAACGGCGCCAACGATTGGAAGTCGACCAATGAATTCAGGAATAAGGCCGAACTTCGTCAAGTCCTCAGGAAGTGCGTGACGGAATAGTTCCACATCGCCAGACTTCTTACCCTCAACTGGTGCGTTAAAGCCCATTGACTTCTTTCCGAGGCGGCGCTCAATGATCTCTTCGAGACCTGAGAACGCTCCACCACAGATGAACAAAATGTTCGCGGTGTCAATAGTGATGAATTCTTGGTGAGGATGCTTGCGGCCGCCTTGTGGTGGAACGCTGGCAACAGTACCTTCAAGAATTTTTAGAAGAGCCTGCTGAACACCTTCACCCGAAACGTCCCGGGTAATGGAAGGATTCTCTGACTTGCGTGCAATCTTGTCGATTTCGTCAATGTAAATAATTCCTCGCTCTGCGCGCTTGACGTCAAAGTCCGCGGCTGAAAGAAGTTTTAGAAGAATGTTTTCGACGTCTTCACCAACGTATCCAGCTTCGGTCAATGCCGTGGCGTCAGCAATTGCGAATGGAACGTTGAGCATGCGAGCGAGCGTTTGTGCCAGGAATGTTTTTCCACATCCCGTTGGTCCAAGTAGCAGAACGTTGGACTTTGCTACTTCAACATCGTCGTCATGCAGTGGCCCTGTCTGAATTCGCTTGTAGTGGTTGTAGACCGCAACAGAAAGAATCTTCTTAGCGTCTTCTTGACCAATGACGAATTCATCAAGGAACGATGAAATCTCTCGAGGTGTTGGGAGATCTTCAAGTACGAGTTCAGGACGGTCCCCGAACTCGTCAGCAATGATGTCATTGCAGAGGTCAATACACTCATCGCAAATGTAGACACTGGGTCCAGCAATGAGCTTCTTAACCTGTTTTTGACCTTTAGCGCAGAAACTGCACTTAATAAGGTCGCTATTTTCGCCAAACTTTGCCACGGAAAACCTCCGACACGACCTCCGCCTTGTTCCATCCTAGGTGGTGAAGGGGTAAAAAAATGGTACCTATGGACGCTTAGAGATCACTTCGTCAATGAGGCCGTATTCAACGGCTTGTGCTGCGCTGATGATGAAGTCACGGTCAGTGTCTTTAGTTACCTTCTCGACGCTTTGACCAGTGTCAGCGGCGAGCATTTCATTGAGAGTGTCTTTCATGTGAAGAATTTCTCTCGCCTGAATTTCAATGTCAGTTGCTTGTCCACCAACGCCACCCCACGGTTGGTGCATAAGTACGCGTGAGTGCGGAAGTGCATAGCGCTTGCCCTTGGCGCCCGCGCCAAGAAGTACTGCAGCAGCAGATGCAGCTTGTCCGAAACAGAACGTTGAAACGTCTGGCTTTACGTACTTCATGGTGTCGTAGATCGCAAAGAGTGCAGTGATCTCTCCACCAGGTGAGTTGATGTAGAGGTTGATGTCCTTGTCTGGGTCTTCAGACTCGAGGAACAACATCTGTGCACAGATGAGGTTCGCAATCGTGTCGTCAATACCAGTACCGATGAAGATAATGCGTTCCTTCAAGAGTCGGCTGTAGAGGTCATAGGCGCGCTCGCCTCGGTTTGATGTCTCGATAACTGTTGGTACGAGATAGTTCATTGCTTTGAAGTGTTCGTTCACGCCTCTACCTTATGCGTCTAAGTCTTGACTTTGGTCAACCTTGAGAAGTTCACGGTCAATTTCCACGCCATCAGGGTCAACAAAGGTCACGTTGTCGTTAAGCCAGCGTGAAGCTTTCATCTTTGCGACTTCAGCCTGGAAGGTAACAACTCGCCCAGAGTCACGGAGATTTTGACGAAGGATTTCTGGCTTCGTGCTCATTGCCTCTGCTGTGGAGATGAGTTCTTCTTCAACTTCAGCTTCAGTTGGCTCAATCTTCTCAGCCTTAACGAGTGCACGAAGTCCAAGGTCAATTCGAACTGCACGCACTGCGTCAGCACGAAGTGTTGCGAGCAGGTCGTCAGGCGTCTGGTTCGTAATTTGCAGGAATGTTTCAAGGTTGAGGTTCTGCTGCGAAAGTCGGTGTCCCAGATCGTGAAGTCGTTCGTTTGTTTCACTTGAAATCAGTAGGTCTGGGGCAAGTTCTTCAGGAACAAGGTCACTGAGAGCAACTAACACTGCGTCACGCTGTGACATTTGTGCTTCAACAACCTTCATGCGACGCATTTGAGAAATGATCTGCTCGCGCATCTCATCAACGCTCTTCCATTCAGTATTTTCTTCTACCCATGCATCATTAAGTTCAGGCATTACTCGCTCTTTAACCTGCTTGAGCTTGAGTTCGTACGTTGCAGTTTCTGTTGTGCCAGCAAAATTTCCGTTGAGTTTCAAATCTTCGCCAGCCTTAAGGCCAACAATAAGTTCGTCGACGCCATCTGTAATTACGCCTGAGCCAACCGTGTACATGTAGTCAGACATTTCAAGCGGATCAACTTCTGAGTCAATTTTCTGCATACGGATGTCCATAGTCACAAGGTCATTAAGCGCAATTGGACGATCTACGTCTTGAAGCTCGGCGTCGGCTTCACGGAACCTGTCAATCTGCTTTAGTACTTCATCATCAGTTACATTCGGCGAAGGAATTTCAACACGAAGATCACGGTGTCCTTTGATGCTTGCTTCAGGTCGTACTTCTACTTCTGCTTCGAATGTAAGTGGTCCTGATTCTTCGCCTGCGGTGATGTTGATGTCAGGTTGCCCGATTGGGTCAGTCAATGTGTCAGATACCGCGTGTGCATAAAAGTCAGGCATGGACTCACGAATTGCTTCTGCGCGAAGTGCTTCAACCCCACCGAGGTGAGCAATCAGTACGTTCTTAGGAACTTTGCCCTTGCGAAAACCTTTAATAGAGACCTGCTTAGACAGAGACTTGGCAGCACTCTCCATGGCGTCATTCATTTCGGTCTCGTCGACCTCAACGGTGAGCTTGATTCGGTTGTTTTCTAGAGTTGATGAAGTTGCACGCATAGGGATATAGAGCCTACCGGCTGGGAGCGAAATCTCTAAATCACAATGGGCATGGCCTGGCTAAACGCTTGAGCCATGGCCTTATCGCCTCGTACGTCAGTCGCTGAAGCGTTGAGAAAGGCTTCAGCACCAATACGTCCGGCGCAGCGCCTCCAGAAGAGGGCCACGGGAGTTGTTATCTCTAAAACTGGCTGTTCTTCAGTCATGTCAACTGCCATGCAACGACCGTCAATAATTTTGAACATAAGTAGTCGACCAAGACGGCCAATGAGATTTATCTGCACGAGCGTCCCCTCAGGAGCTTGCATCTTTTTACCCAAGATGTAAGGCACTGCTCCTTCGAAGCGGTTCACTACAACTTCTTCGCCGGTCCCATGATCATCAGCAGGTTGCAGCAGTGCATCGCGAATGTCTTGTAAGTGAATCCACGAATCGAAGATTCGAGTTTCTTGAAATCTGAAATGTGGCTTTTCGCCTTCTGGACTCCAGCCAACTTTTTCCCACGCATCTTCATCAAGCGCCCGTAACCGCTTAAGAGATGCTTTTGTAACGCTGGAGAATTGCTCAAGTACTTCAATGCCAGCGAGGTTTCGGTTCGCCTGAACGAAGGCTTCATTGAGTTCACCAATTTGATTTTTTACGTGGGCCGGCATCTCGCCATCAAACGCTGGAACTTCGCCACCTGAAAGAAGTAACTCAAATCCGAGCAAGTGACTCAAGATGTCTTTCACGGTCCAACCCGGACAAGGAGTCAATGCGTTGTATTGCTCTGGGGCGAGAGGGCGCACGAGACGCTCAATTTGCGTCCACGTATCTTCAAGTGAGTCAGTAATCCACTCGTAGGCCATGGCTCTCCAATCGATCTAAATGAAGCCTAGAGACTGGTCGCTTTCAAGACCAGTCATCTACAGCGTGTAACGTAGAGGTCTGCAGTTCACGGGAAGTAGCGCAGCTTGGTTAGCGCGCCTGGTTTGGGACCAGGAGGCCGGGGGTTCGAATCCCCCCTTCCCGACCATTAGCGGTCAGCGAATTGATCGAGCCACTGATAACAGTGTGGCGAGCGACAGATTGTACGAAGTAACACTCACCACGGTTGACTTCATTGCCCCTGAGCCAGGAATTGTCCAGGTAACCAGGCCACCATTTGCTTTGACTTGTGTGGCCCCACATTTTCCAGCAGCTACTCCAGCGCAATTACTCAAAACCTGTGCTGTGTGGCCATTAACAATTTGAGAAGAAATTTTTGTGTTGAATTCTGGTGTGCTCGCACATGTGCCTTGTGCTTTTTCAAAAATGCTTATGCCGGGCAGACTATTTCCAAATGTTCCACGGCCACCAATTGCAAAAACTCGTAGAGCCTTATCACTGCAAAGTGTTTTGTCGCTCAAGGTGAAGTGAGTGAATGTGAACCCTGCAAAATACTTTGGCTCATACGCGTTAAATCCCATGGTCGCACTGCTCTGAAGTTCGCTCAAACTAATTGCAAAATCAGAAAGCGTATTCGATGCAATCGCCCCAATTGGTTGGTTTGATGCACCACTTGTTATGAAGACGCCAAGAGACAGCTCCTGAAAATTTACTACGGAGCTTTTTGCAACATGCTGCTTTGAGGAATGTGGCTTTACACAAACGCTGCTTAGACCTGACATGTACGAAGTGTTGGTGCTTATCCCGTAGCAAAGTTGCGATGAGCTGTTATTTGTAAATGTAATAATTTCATGAAGAACGTCATTTCCAGGGATGCTGCCAATGTTGAATTGACATGTACTAGCTGCTTTATGCGAGCCTTGTCCTGCGCAGGAAACAATCTTCCCAAGGTGTCCCGATGCGTGCCACGTCCACGTAACGCTTGATGCTCCTGCACTCGAGGTAAGAGAAAGACTGAGGAGCAGTACAGCAAGGAAGGTTTTTATACGCATGCGCAAAAGACTAGGTGGCTACTAATCACTTGGGTGAAAGACTTTGGGTCAGAAGGTCACAATTTTTTGCTTACTGAGCACATTGCAATGTTGCGCTGGAGAGTGTGGCGGTTACTTCGAAGAGAACAGTGGGAGTTTGGTGGTCCATCCAGGAATAATTTTGCCAACCGGAGTTGCGAGCAAGTCTTCAAGTATTGATCCGTAGACATCTCGAAAGTCAGTAGTAACGAGCATGTTTCCAGTTGAGTCGAGTTGCGTCAGTGAAGGCTCGTCACCAATGAATCCACCAACGCCAGATTTGCCGGCAATAAAGACTGCGTTCGAAGTACCGTGGTCNGTGCCTAAAGCTGCGTTGGCCTTAACACGACGTCCGAACTCGGTATAGACAACAACCGTTACATCGTTTGCTCTTTTTGTTCCAGCAATTTGCGACATGAAGCGTGCTACTGAGTCAGTCACTCCCCCAATAAGTGCGTTCTGTGTGGTGACTTCATCAGCGTGGGTATCAAAGCCACCTATTGAGACTTCCCAAACTCTTGTGGGGGCGCCAGCACTAATAAGCGTTGCCACTGAATCAAGCTGCGAGTTCAGCGATGTGTTGCCTACATTTTGAAGTGCTGTATTAACCGGCTTCGGTGTTCCTAATGCAAGTTGAGTAGTTACAGTCCCCGCCATTTGATACAAGTTGGAAATCGAGAGTGCAGCGCTTTGTGCGGCAGGTGAAGCACCAGCCGTTTGCACCCCGAGTGCTTTGAACTGTTTCTGCGCTAAGCCACTTGGCAATTTGAAACCAGTTGTTGGCATCACTGACCCACTTTGCTTAGCTCCAGCAAATGCTGGTGGCATTGTTGAACCAATTGATACGGCGAGCATTGGATTTAGCGGCTGGGTATCAAGCCACCTGCCAATCCATCCAGTCGAAACTGACGTCGCTGGCGACGCAGTTTGCCAAATTGCCATTGATGAAAAGTGAGAAAGATTTGGTTTCGGGTAGCCAACGCCGCGAACAATTGTCAACTGATTTGCATTCCATAGCGCTTGGAAGTTTTTCATGGCTGGGTTGAACCCAAGTCCATCACTTAGCGCAAGTACTTTGGACTGGTCAACAGATATGCCAGGACGTGAGGAGTAGTACGTCGAGTCGAGGTATGGAACCAATGTGTTGAGTCCATCGTTTCCTCCGTACAGCGTGACCAGAACAACAATTGGAGTCTTTGAAGGCAGCGGTGATGCGGCGCCTGCAGCAGCTATTTCTAAAAGGCTGAGTGGCACTGATGCAGCCATTGCGCCAGCACCAGTGAGCTTTAGAAAATCACGTCGAGAGAACTCTTCACATCTCATGCGTTCACCACGTATTCAGGTGCGTTGAGAGCTAGCCAGGTGAGTCGAGCTGGGTCGCTCGCGACACTTGCTAGTGCTTGCTGTGTCGAAGCTCCCCACCCAGCGACTCCGAGCCACATTGCAGCTGCCGCGACACGCTGCTTTGCGGGAAGAGAAGAAATTGGAGTGAGGTCACCATTACTAACGAGATACTGCGAGAGATTGATTCGTTCTTGCGCCTGAGCTGCTCCTAACCAGAACTGATCAGGTGGCCATCCACCAACATTTGGAGGATTGAAGGGAGTGTTGCCCATTCGAGCAAGCGCACTAAATACTGTTGACTGAGTGGGAAGTTTGGACGGCTGAATGTTGAGCGCTCGACAAGCACTGACTAACCACTCAACGGGAGACTTTGGCTGCGCGTGAAGTGGGTCACTGAGTGCAGAGTGATACACCAGCGCCTTCACGGCGGCGCCAATGTCTCGTGTAGCGAATGAATCGCTCAACGTTGCATCTGGTTGAAGGTTTGACGAGTCGTAGAAACGAAACCACAGACGCTGCGCAATGAAATCTTGGCAAAACTGTTCCTTGGTTAGAACGGCAACAGCATCTTGTGGGGAAAAAGATCCAGTACTTCCAAGAATATTGACCGAGGAGTTGTCATGAATTCTTGGCGTCAAGGTTGCGGTCCCTGCTTCAAGAGAAAGTTTGTATCCAGTGAATGACTTCGCAAGTGCTGTGACGTCATCCTGAGAGTAATTACCGACCCCGAGTGTGAAGAGTTCCATGAACTCTCGAGACAAGTTTTCATTTGGAGCGGCGATTAAGTTTTGCTGGCCGTCGAGCCAGTACTGCAACGCTGCATCATTGATCATTGACTGTGTCATGGTGTTGAAATTTCCCAGAGCATTTTGGCGAAGAATTTGATTCTGAATCAACATTGGATTGGCGTAATTAACTTTGCTGATCGCCGTTGCCCAGTGACCGTGCCAAAACCAAGTCATTCGTTCGGGCAGTGCATTTTCAGAAAGCACCATTCGATCGAGCCACCAGAAAACAAGTTGGTAGTACTGCAGAGCATCTTGAAACTTTGCGGCTTTGGAAACTAGTGAACCAATTTTTGCAAATGTGGGAGTTATGAGTTGCGAGAGCCCAGAGTCAACAGCAGGAACGTTGAGTATGGCTGCTTGTGCACTTGCAACTCCACCGGCAAGAAGTTGCGCGAACTGCCCCGGCTTAGGACCGAAGCCAAAACGATGAATGAGGCGCGAGATCTGCGCTTGGCTCGAAAGCTGTGTCACTTCTAAACGTTACCGACCGTCATTGTGAGCACCGTGTGAAAGTACTAGCAATTTCCTGAGTGCCCCCGGCAAGACTTGAACTTGCAACCTGCGGGTTAGAACTCCGATGCTCTATCCAGTTGAGCTACAGGGGCGCACCCTCAATCGTAGTTAAATAAAACCTTCCTTTTGCCAGCTTCGTTGGCTGTGCAATACTTATAGGTCTTGGTGGGTGTAGCTCAGCTGGTTAGAGCGCCAGGTTGTGGTCCTGGAGGCCGCGGGTTCGAGACCCGTCACTCACCCCAAGAATTGCCCGACTTCGCCAAATATGTTGCGAAGTCGGGCATTTTTTCTCTTAAGTCATGACCCACCAATCTCCGTGTAGATTTTCGCTACACGCCTCATACGAGGCCTAAGGGGGAAACATGACAATCGTTCGCGATTCGTTCTACATCAACGGACAGTGGGTTAAGGCCTCGTCTAAGGAAACACTCGAAGTAACAACTTCTGGAACCGGTGAGCTCTACGCAACGATTCCTGCTGGAACTGTTGAAGAGGCAAATAGCGCAGTTGATGCTGCAGCTGCTGCATTCACATCATGGGCAAATACAAGCCCTAAAGAGCGCGGTGAACTTCTCACACGTATCTCAGAAAAGCTCGCTGAGCGCGGAGACGAAATCGCACTTTGCATCGCCAACGAAGTTGGAATGCCACTCATGCTCGCCAAGGGCATCCAGGCTGGACTTCCTACTTTCACATTCGCTGACAACGCACAGCGTGCTTCAGAGTTTGTATGGGAAGAAGAAGTTGGAACATCAACACTCGTTCGCGAGCCAGTAGGTGTTGTTGCTGCAATCACACCTTGGAACTACCCACTTCACCAAATTGCGAACAAGGTTGCTGCTGCACTCGCTGCAGGTTGCACCGTTGTCTTGAAGCCAAGTGAAGTTGCACCGATCAACGCATTCATCCTCGCTGACATCATTCACGAAGTTGGGCTACCAAAGGGTGTGTTCAACCTCGTAACAGGTGTAGGCCCAGTTGTTGGAGAAGCAATCGTTGCGCACCCAAAGACTGACATGGTTTCATTCACTGGTTCAACTCGTGCCGGAAAGCGAGTTATGGAAATTGCTGCACAGATGGTTAAGCGAGTTTCGCTTGAACTCGGTGGTAAGTCTGCAAACGTGATCCTCGAAGATGCTGACATTGCTAAAGCTGTTGCCGACGGAATTGGAAAGGCCTACCTCAACTCAGGTCAGACCTGTTCGGCACTTACACGCATGGTTGTTCCACGCTCGAAGTTGAAGGAAGTTGAAGATGTGGCTGTTGCTACCGCTGCAGCGTTCACACCAGCTGACCCAATCACTGGCGCAAGCTTCTGTGGTCCACTTATCAGTGCTGTCCAGCAGCAACGTGTACGTGACTACATCAACAAGGGAATCGACGAAGGCGCTCGACTCATTTGTGGAGGAACTGACGTCCCTGAAGAGCTCTCTAAGGGTTTCTACGTAATGCCAACGATCTTCTCTGACGTGAAGAACTCAATGACCATTGCTCAAGAGGAAATCTTCGGACCAGTGCTTTCAATCATCCCTTACGACACTGAAGAAGAAGCCATTGCAATTGCCAATGACTCTCTCTACGGTCTTGCAGGTGGAGTTTGGGCTGCAACTGACGAG
>TBL_comb47_HYPODRAFT_10003738_pt1 | contig 17887 bp, 19 predicted proteins | sample TroBogypolimnion_40_FD_10682 | JGI IMG/M metagenome (IMG submission 10682)
GGATGGGCTGCGCCTGCCCCTGGTGCCCGCCTCGGCCTCTACACGCACCCGTCTGGCGGAGGCCCTCTGCCTCGCCACCGAGGGCACCATTCCCGGAGGACTGTAATGGTCATGGACGTCGATTCCATTCGTGGCTTCTTCAACCGCCCGCCCGAGGCGCTCATGGCCGACCCTGAGGCCCCCGCCATGCACCAGGTCCTGCTGGTGGCCCTGGAGACGGGTGTCATCCGCGCCGCAGAGCGCCTGGAGGACGGCACCTGGCAGGCTAACGCCTGGGTGAAGCAGGCCATCCTCTGCGGTTTCCGCCGCACGAACCTGGTGGAAATGCCGGGCCCCGGCTTCCCCATGTTCGACAAGACCGCCTACCCACCCCGCCACTTCGGCCTGGAGGATGCCGTGCGCCTGGTGCCCGGTGGCACGGCCGTTCGGCGGGGCGCCCACATCGCCCGCAGCGTGGTCCTCATGCCGCCCGCCTACGTGAACGTGGGGGCCTTCGTGGACGAGGGCACCATGGTGGACAGCCACGCCCTGGTGGGCAGTTGCGCCCAGATCGGCAAGCGGGTCCACCTGTCGGCTGCGGCCCAGATCGGCGGCGTGCTGGAGCCCGCCGGGGCCCGCCCCGTCATCGTGGAGGATGACGCTTTCGTGGGCGGCCTGGTCGGCTTGTTCGAAGGCATTGTGGTACGGCGTAGGGCTGTGTTGGCCTCGGGCGTGGTCATCACGGGCAGCACCGTGATTTACGATCTGGTGCACGGCCGCGAGCTGCGCCAGGAAGTGCCCGAAGGCGCCGTGGTGGTGCCCGGTTCCCGGCCCGCCTCCGGCGACTACGCCAAGGCCCAGGGCCTGCACCTGGCCGCCCCCTGCATCGTCAAGTACCGCGACGAGCGCACCGACGCCGCGACCGCACTCGAACAGGCGTTGAGGTAGGTTGATTAATAAAATACTTCAACACCAAGACACCAAGTAGCTAACACCAAGGCACCAAGAAAGAATGTGAAACAAGCCCCCCTCTCTTTCTTGGTGCCTTGGTGGTGATCAGTTGGTTTTTTTCTATGACTCAAGCGAGACCCATGAACCCCGCCACCCGCCTCTCCCTGCTCAAGCCTTCGCCCATCCGTGCCATTACGGACGGGACGCCGCCGGGGGCCATCCCCCTGGGGCTGGGGGAGCCCACCTGGGACCTGCCGGAGGTGGCCCGGAAGGCCTTGCTGCGGGAGCCGGGGCCCTGCGCCTACGTGCCCCACGCGGGCCTCACGGAGCTGCGCCGCGCCGTGGGCTCCTTTCATGGCGCCCACTTGGATGAAGTGCTCATCACCACCGGCTCACAGGGGGCTCTCTTTGCCCTCTTCCAGGCCTGGGTGAATCCTGGCACCAAGGTGCTGGTGCCGGACCCAGGCTTCGTGGCCTATCCGGCCCTCGCCCGCATGGCCGGGGCGGTGCCCGTGCCCTACAGCCTTTCNGCCGACNGCTTCCGCCTGGATGCTGATGCGCTGGTCGCTGTGCTGGAAGCCANGCCGGATGTCTCCGTCGTGATCCTCAACCTGCCCTCCAATCCCACCGGGGGAGGCGGNAGCCTCGAGGCNCTGCGGCGGGTGGCCGAGGCCTGCACGGCCCGGGGCGTACTGCTGATTTCCGATGAGGTCTACCGCGACCTGCACTTNGGCCAGCGGGCTCCCAGCCTGCGGGANGTGACGGANCGGGGNGTGGTGACCAGTTCTGTGAGCAAGGGCTGGGGTGCCCCAGGCCTGCGGGTGGGCTGGGCTGTGGGGGATCCCGCTTGGCTGGTGCCTGCGCGGGTGGTCCATGGCTACGCCGTCACGGGCACCGCCACGCCGGCCCAGTGGGCCGCCCTGGCCCTTATCGAACACTCCGAGACCGTACTGGCCGAGGCCCGGGCCGCCGTGCAGCTGCGCTGGGAGGCGCTGGCCGCTGCCCTCAAGGTGGAACTGGGCCAGGTGGTCTCGCCGCCGGATGGCACCTTCTACCACTTCATGCCCCTGCCCCCTTCGGCTCACGTAGACCCCCTGGCCTTCGCCCTCAAGTTGCGCGACGAGGCCAAGGTGGTGCTCATCCCCGGTCTCGCCTTCGGCGAAGGCGGCCGCGGCCACGCCCGCCTCAGTTTCGCCGCCACCCCTGAGCAGCTCTGTGAGGGCGTGCGACGGTTGGCGCCCTACTGGAACGACTAGATAAAGATCAACAGCAGAGAAGGCCTGCCCTCTCTGCGTTCTCTGCGGTGAATCATTTTATGACCAGCCTCTTTGCCTTAGATGACGCCACCTGCCAAGCCTTGGCGGAGGTCCACGGTACGCCTTGCTTTGCCTACTCCGGCGCGGTCGCGGCGGAGCAGTTCACCTCCCTGCGTGCTGTGCTGCCATCCCGGGTGCGGCTGGCCTATGCGGTGAAGGCGAACCCCCATCCGGAGCTGCTGAGCCGCTTTGCGGGCCTGGGCGCCAGCTTCGACTGCGCGTCCATCGGTGAGCTGCATCGTGTTGAGGCCCTGGGGCTGCCCTCGGGCCGGACCTACTTCGCCGGGCCAGGCAAGCGCCAAGAAGAGCTGCAGAAGGCCCTTGCCATGGGGGTGCGCATCCAGGCCGAAGGCTGGGAGGACCTGGACCGCATCGACGCCATCGTGGACCGCGAAACGGCTGTGAACCTGCGGGTGCATCCGGCCTTCGAGATCGACGAAGGCAACCGCATCATCGGCGGCAGCGGCCCCTCGGCCTTTGGCGTGGACGAGGAGCAGTTGCCGGACCTGCTGGCGCGGGCCGCAGGACTGCGCCATTTGCGCATTCGGGGCCTGCACGTGTTCGCCGCCAGCAATCAGCGGGACGCCTCGAAGTTGCTAGCCATCCACGGTGCGGTGCTGGACCTGGGCCAGCGCCTGCATGAGACCCACGGCTTGGCCTTCGAGCAGATCGACCTCGGAGGCGGGCTTGGGGTGGCCTATGCGCCCGAGGAGGTGCCCCTGGACCTGGCGCGACTTGGCCAGGGACTGTCAAATCTGCTGGCCCGCCATCCCTGGTTCCAGGGTGAGCTGATCCTGGAGCCGGGGCGGTTCCTGGCTGGCCCCTGCGGCATCTACCTGGCCCGGGTGGTAAGGATCAAGGAGAGCCGCGGCTCCCGCTTCGCCATCCTGGAGGGGGGCATCAACCACCTCATCCGTCCTCTGCTCACGGGCCAGGCCTTTCCTGTGAAAGCTGTGGGCAAGGGTTCCGGCGAGGTCGTGCACACCCTCGCGGGCCCCCTCTGCACCAGCCTGGACCGCCTGGGTGAGGTCGCCCTGCCGAGCCTGGAGGCCGGGGACCTCCTGGCCTTCGGTACCACCGGCGCCTATGGTCTCAGCGAAGGGATGACCCACTTCCTGAGCCATCCCGTGCCACCGGAAGTCTGGGTCGGCTGAAGAAAAAAAGGATTCACCACTACCCGAGCAGGGTGATCCAGGCTGGGCGCTGCTCCTTGGGCAGAACCTTCACCTTTTCCAGGAGCTTGAGGCGGACCTGCCAGGTCATGTCCGTGGGGAAGAGGGCACGGCCCCGGAGCAGATCTTCCTCGGCACTGTCCCACTTGGCCTGGGCGGCGTGGGCCGAGCAGAGGGCCAACTGTAGGCGGGCGGCGCGAGCCCGGAGGTTGGCGTCACTGGGCGCGGCCCGGAGGAGGGTGTCCATGACCTTGGCAGCAGCTTCCAGGTCGCCATCCTGCACGTGCTTCTGGTATTCCGGCAGGCTGGCTCCGGTGACGCCACCGGGCAGGCCGGCGCGGCTCTTCTCCAGCAGTTGGGCGGCGGCGGGGTCCCCAGGCAGCCGGGCCACTAGGGCCTCGGCCCGCAGGTAGGCTCGAAGTGGATCCGTGACCTGGGTGGCCTCGGCCTCCTGGCGGAGGGAGGCGGGGGACTCCGCCAGGTCCGGGGCGGTGGTCTGCTCGGCCAAGGGGGCTACGGCGGCTTGCCGGGCGGCGCGCACCTCCTCCTTGAGGGCCTGGTCCTTGCGATAGCCGTGAAGGCCACCCAGGCCGAGGATCAGCACCACAAGGCCTCCAACAAAGCCCATGATGACCTTCGGGTTCTGGAGCCAGGGCATGTGGTTCGTGGCGCGGCGGAGTTGGTCCGGCAGGGAGAGGCCCTCGCGGGCGGGGGTGCTCTGTTTCGCCACTGTTTCGGGGATCTGGACGGCCTGGGCCCCGGAGCCATAAGGAGACTCCTCCATGGCCATGGCGATGCGCCCCTGGGTATCCATAGCGGAGGCCAGGGGCGACCTGGGCTCCGGGGCTGGGCTGCCACTTGGGGTGGAGCTGGGCTTGCGGCAGCGCATGAGCCCTTGGAGGGCCAGACTATTACCAGGATCGATTCCCAGGGCCTGCTGGAAGGTGAATGCAGCCTCCTCGTGGCGCTGCATGGTCAAGAGGTGTTCGGCTTGGCGCAACTTCAGGTCCAGAGCCTCGGCACCGCTGGGGGCCGGGGCGTTGGCCGGCGTAGCGCTGGGTGCGGGGGGCTGGGCTGGGGCAGGAGTCGGGGCAGGAGTCGGGACAGGCGCAGCCGTCGTTCCCAGTTCGGCCTTGGCCTGCCGCAGGTAGCCTTCGATGTCTGAGCGGGAGGGCTCCAGGACCAGGGCCCGTTCCCACTTGGTGATGGCCTCTTCGGTGAGCCCCATGTCGTAGAGCTGGACAGCATCTCGCAGGAGCTTGTCGAAGTCTTCGTCGGCGTGGTGGTCGTGGAGCTGAATGGGGGCGGGCGCGGCGGCGGCCTCCAGGGGGGAGCGGCCCAGCTCCCGGCGCACGCCGTTGACATAGCCCCTGGCGAGGGCGTGGTTGGGATCCTGGGCGAGGACCAGGTCCCACTTCCGCAGGGCGTCTTCCAGCTGGCCCATGTCGTAGAGGGTGCAGCCTTCCGCCAGGAGGCGATCGGGGTCCACGGGAGTCGAATGGCTCGAGGGCCCCGGCTCGGGTGCTGGCTCAGGTGTTGGCTCGGGCCTCTGTGCTGGCACTGGCTCAGGTAGGGGTGCCGCAGGGGCGGCCGCGGCCGCGGGGGGCGGTGGCAGGGGGCTGGCGGCTTCCCGCTCCCGGAGGGCCAGGAGGTGCTGTTTCAGGTCCAGCAGGCGCTGCCGGGCCTCGGCATGGGCAGGCTGTTGCTTCAGGATGGCCTGCCAGATCTGGCCGGCCTTGACCATTTCCCCCTGGTTGAACAGCGCATCGGCTTGGGTGAGGTACGTGGAATAGGGATCAGAGGTCATGGGGTATCTCAGTGCAGCGGGAAGTCGTCGGTGCTGCGTACCAGCAGCATGAAGGTGCTGTTGCCGCAGGTGAATTCCTGCTGGCTGCTCAACTGGACGGGCCCAGTGATGCGCTCGCCGTTGACCAGGGTGCCGTTGGTGGACTGCTGATCACTGATCCAGACGGTGCCATCGCGGTGGATCTCCACCAAGGCGTGGCGGCGGGACGTCTCCGGGTCCTGGGTGATCACATCGCCCTCTTCCCGGCCGATGATGATGCGGGGGGTTTCCAGAACCTGAACTGTCGAAGCCTGGGGGCCCGAGAGGAAGGCCAAGCTGAAGCGCAGGCCCGGGGGGAGGCCCGTCACCTGAGGCCCGCAGCCGCCAGCATGGCCTCGCGGTCCCGCTTGGCCGTGGTCTGGGCGGCCGAGGGAGGCAGCGGCGGGGTGGGCGCGTCCTGAGGCTGGTCCACGGGCAGGCCCTGGGGCCCGGTGAGCAGGCTGGAGAAGGTTGGCTCTGGGGGCGGGGCAGAAAGGGGATTCAGGACCTCAAAGACATGGCTGCACTTCGGGCATTTGAAACGCTTGCTGCGGACCTCGCCAAAGCGGGTCTCGTCGTATTGGAATCGGGCCTGGCAGGCCACGCACACCACAATCATTTAGGAGGCCTTCCAAAGTAATGGGTGGGGGCTACACAGGGGTGCCAGCCGAGGAAGGCAATGAAGCTCCCGTGAAGCAGAAGCAGTGTACCTCTACTTTTTCCGCGTGGCGAAGAAGCTGAACTCATTGCGCATGGGGACGCCCTCGGGCACCTTGAAGCCGGTCACCGCGGCGGGCAGGGGCTGGTTGACGCGGAGGGCGCCCAACTCCAGGAACCAGGAGTCGCCGCTGCGCTCCACCCACTGCAGCTGGCGGGGGAGCCAGGACTCCTTGTCCACCCATAGATCCAGCGTCTGAAGGCGTTTGCGCAGGGAGAGGGTGCGGGGGCTCAGGGTGAGGTGCCAGGTGTTGGAGCTGTCCTTGGCGTCCGCCAGGGCGATCTGGAAGTAGTCCGACAGGTAGCTCAGCTTTTGGCCCAGGCCCAGGAACTTGCGATCGGCGTTCTTGAAGATGCCGATTTTCATGAGCTCGCCCTCCCGGGCTTCGGGGCTGTAGGAGAGCAGGGTCTTGGGCGTCAGGTGGAGGATGAGGTCCTCCGGGGGCTGGAAGGCGAAGTGGGCGAAGTCCGAGCCCTGGAGGGAGAGGGTTCCACGGGTCACAGAGGGGGTCCGCAGGAGGGCCCGGCGCAGGGTGAGGGTGAAGGGACACTGGAGGGTCTGAACCTGGGCCTGGGCAGCATCGAAGCGCTCCACCACCTCCCGAAGGGGGGGCAGGGACTGGGCCACGAGGGCGGTGGCGAGAAGCAGCAGGGTGGCGGCGCGTCGGAACATGGGATCCCTCAAACAGGGTTGACGGAGAGGGCGATGGGGTTCCGCTGGTGGGCCAGATGGAGGGCCACGGTGCTCCCCCGGAGCACCTCCTCTGCTGCGAAACGGGCCAGATCTGGGTGGTTGTTGGACTCGCTGAGGTGGGCCAGCACCACCTGGCGGAGGCGAGGGGCGCAGACCCGGTAGAGCAGTTCCGCCATGGAAGCGTTGCTGAGGTGGCCCACTCGGCTCAGGATGCGGGCCTTGAGGTGGGGGGGGTATTCGCCCTCCCGGAGCATGTCCACGTCATGGTTGGCCTCCAGCACCAGGAGGTCGAGATCCTGCAAGTGGTCCGCCACCAGGGCGGTGGGGTGGCCCAGGTCCGTGACCACAGCGCAGGCCTGGCCCCCGGCCTCCACACGGAAGGCCACGGGGTCCGCTGCATCGTGGGGCAGGGCGAAGGGCAGCACTCGCCAGCCCGCCCAGTCCGTCGGTTGGCCCGCGACCAGCTCGATCCACCGCTCCGGGGGGATCACTACACCCTGGGCTTTTTCCGCTGCTCGACGGGTCTCAGCCGTGGCCAGGATGGCCCAGTGGGTGCGCCGCAGCACCACCCCCAGGGCGCCGATGTGGTCCGAGTGCTCGTGGGTCAGGGCGAGGCCCTGGACCCGTCCCACCTCCTGGCCCAGGGCCTGAAGGCGCTGGCCGATCTGGCGCAAGGAGAGGCCCGCATCGATGAGGAGGGTGTGTTCACCGTCCGAAAGGGCGTGGCAGTTCCCCTTGGACCCTGAGGCGAGCGCGGCATAGTGCATGACCCAGGATAGCGCCTACACTATCCGCATGACCGCAACCCCGCGACCCTCCACCCCACGACTCTCGACCCTCGCCGACCTCGAAACCCACGTGGCCCACCGGGTCGCCATGTTCAAGGACATGGAGATGGGCTCCGAGGAGGGCCTCAAGCGCATGGCTGAGGCTTTCCGCACCCAGCTGCGCAACTGGCTGGTGACAGGTCAGTGCCGAGGTCTGGTGATGGAGGAGAGTGGCAAGGCTGTGGCCAGCGTGCTGCTGCTCATGAAGGAGTCCGTGCCCACACCCGTGACGCCGCTTTCGGTCCGGGGCTACCTCTTTAATGTCTACACGGTGCCCTCCCACCGCCGCAAGGGCCTGGCCGCCCGGCTCACGGACGCCGCCCTGGAGCTGGCCCGGGACCTGGGCCTGGAGATCGTGGAACTCCACGCCAGTCTGGAAGCAGAGGGCCTCTACCAGCGCATGGGTTTCGTGCCCACCAGCGAGATGCGCCTGGTGATGGGCGCCGGCATCAAGACGCCGAAGCAGTGGAAGCATCGCCGAACCTGACCTCGTTCCTGGACACCGAGCCCTTCCAGCGCCACAGCAGCAGGATCGCCGCGCCACAGACCAGTACGCAGGGCAGGCTGGCCTCCAAGCCGAAGGCCCCTCCCGTGAGCCACTCGGGCTTGCCATGGAAGACCGGCGTCCAGTAGCCCTTGATATCAGTGCTCCCGCTGACGCCAAAGCCCAGCAGGCTGCCCTGGGCCCAGTTCCAGCCCAGGTGCACGCCGATGGGCAGGGCCAGGGAGCGGGTGCGCAGGTAGCAGAAACCCAGGAGGATCGCGGCGAGGGCGATGTTGACGGTGCCCCAGAGCTTGGTGGCGCCGTGCATGCCGGGGTTGCCCCAGTGCATGAGGGCGAAGAGCCCGGCGAAGACCAGCTGGCCCACCCAGACGCCCCCGCCTTCCACGAGCCGCTGGAAGGGAAAGCCCCTGGTCATGATCTCTTCATTGAAGGCCACACCCAGGAACACGAGGGCGGCCAGGCCCACCTGGCGTGGGCCCACAGCAGCAGCCCGCTCCCAGTGGAAGCCGTCCAGGCCCCGCACCAGCAGGGCCGTGAGGAGGATCAGCAGGACGCCGCCCAGGGTGCCCAGCAGCAGGTCCCTCAGCCAGCGGCCGCCAAGGTGGAAGCCGAGATCGCGAAAGGAGCGTTGCTCCAGGCGCACGCAGATGAGACTGGCGGTGGCCATGATGGCGGCGGCGACCCAGACGCCCCAGGCCCCCAGGCGCGGGACATGCAGGGCCTTCGCAAGGGCGCTCACGGCCGCACCAAGGGCGAGGAACAGTGCGATGAAGCCAAGGATCTTCCAGCCGCTGCGGACGGTACCCTGCTTGTTGAGAAAGGACGCACTGAGCCATGGGGGCATGGATTCTCCTGAAAAACCGGGCTACGTCAGGGTGTGGGACTGGTTGAGCCCTACATCACGCTGGCGGTCTCGGCAAAGGTCCGGGAGATCTCCAGGTACAGTTTCTCCTCGTTGGGCTTCAGGGCCGCGGCCCGGGCGAACCAGGTGGCGGCCTTCTTGCGCTGCCCCGCCACCAGCAGGGCCCGACCGAAGAGCAGGAAACGCTGCCAGTCGTCCTTCTCTAGGGTCGCCAGCACGCTCATGTAGCGCTCGGCCTCGTTCACCAGGCCCACCTCAGCCAGGTCCACGGCGGCGGAAGTGACGGCTTCCTTGTTCTTGGGATCCCGCGCCACGATCTTCTCGTAGCCTTCCAGGGCCTCGGACTTGTAGCCGTGCCGTAGCCAGGACTGGGCAATGAGGCGCAGCACCTGGCCGTCCTTGGGCTCGCGTTGCTCAGCCTCACTGAAGGCGGCCAAGGCTTTGGGTTTGTCCATGGCCGCCAGATAGGCCCGGCCGCACTCGGCGAGATACTTCGCGTCTTTGGGCTTGAGCAGCTTGGCCCGGTCCGCGCAGGCCTCCAGGATGGCGCGGCGGTCCCCGGCGAAGAAGGCTTCGTCGAAGAGCACGACCGCTGGTTTCGGGGCCTGGGCCAGCAGGCTGAGGGAGGCGAGGACGAGGAGGGCGGGGCGCATGGGGGATCCTAGTTCATTTCGGCGCCGTTGTCGGCGTAGGCGAGGGCGATGGCATTCCACATGCGCTCCTCCTGGGGCTTGGCCTGGCTGGCGCGGGCGAACCATCGGGCCGCGGCGTCCCGCCGCTGCTTGCGGAGGCAGGCGCGACCGAAGCTGATGCTGTTCTGCCAGTCCGAGGGATCCAGAATCCAGGCCCGCTCCATGAGCGCGTCGGCCTCCTTGGGCAGGCTGAAGTCCTGGAGGTTCACGGCGGCGCGAGTGAAGACGTTCTTGGCCTTGGGATCGGCAATCTGCATGTCGGCGATGGCTTTCAGGCCCTCGGGCTTGTGGTTGCCGCGGAGCCAGGCCACGGCGATGAGGCGGTGGACATCCCCATCCTTGGGGCTCTCGATGCGGGCCGCCTGGAAGCACTCTTCAGCCTTGGCGCGCTCCCCGGCCACCAGAAAGGCCCGGCCGTATTCAGCGAGCATCTTGGCGTCCTTGGGCCGCAACAGGCGGGCCCGATCTGCGCAGGCGCCGGCCAGTTTGTGGGGATCGCCCCGGAAGGCGGCTTCATCCAAACCCTGGGCGAGGAGCGGCAGGGCCAGCAGGCAGCAGGCAAGACGTCGCATGGAAACTCCAGTAGGGGTTCCCGCATCCTACCGCTTGGAGGAAAGAGGCTATAGAGGAATGTTGCCGTGCTTCTTGGGAGGGGTGGTGTCCCGCTTGGTTTCCAGGAAGGCCAGGGCCTTCACCAGCTTCTGGCGGGTCTCCCGGGGCAGGATCACCTCGTCGATGAAGCCGAACTCCGCGGCGATGTAGGGATTGGCGAACTTCTCGTTGTATTCGGCCACCAGCTCAGCCTTGCGCGCGGCGGGGTCCGGCGCGATGGCGATGGACTTGCCGTGCAGCACGTTCATGGCCCCCTCGGCGCCCATCACCGCGATCTCGGCGGTGGGGTAGGCGAAGTTGAAGTCCGTGCGGATGTGCTTGCTGGCCATGACGCAGTAGGCTCCGCCGTAGGCCTTGCGGGTGATGACCGTGATCTTGGGCACCGTGGCCTCACAGAAGGCGAAGAGCAGCTTGGCGCCGTGACGGATGATGCCGCCGTGCTCCTGGGTGACCCCGGGCAGGAAGCCGGGAACATCTTCGAAGGTAATGAGTGGGATATTGAAGGCGTCACAGAAACGCACGAAGCGCGCACCCTTCTCACTGGACGAGATATCCAGCACCCCGGCGTAGTAGGCGGGCTGGTTGGCCACGATGCCGATGCTGCGACCGTCGATGCGGGCGAAACCGACCACCAAGTTGGGTGCGAAGGCCTCGTGGACCTCAAAGAAGTGGGCGTCATCCACCACGCCGCGGATGATGTCGCGGATGTCGTAGGGCTTGCTGGAATCGTCGGGCACGATCTTGTCGAGATCGGGGTTCTCCAGGGGCATCTGGGTCTTGGGGGCCCGGCGGGGGGCCTCGCCCAGGTTGTTGCTGGGCAGGAAGGAGAGCAGCTCCCGGGTGTGGGCCAGGGCAGCCAGATCACTCTGGCAGACGAAGTGCGCCACGCCGCTCTTGGCCGAGTGGGTGTGGGCGCCGCCAAGTTCTTCCTTGGTGACATCTTCGTGAGTGACGGTCTTGATGACCTCAGGGCCGGTCACGAACATGTAGCTGGTGCCCTTTACCATGGTGATGAAGTCCGTGATGGCGGGGCTGTAGACGGCACCACCGGCGCAGGGTCCCATGATGAGGCTGATCTGGGGAATCACGCCGCTGGCCAGGGTGTTGCGCAGAAAGATGTCCGCGTAGCCACCCAGGGAGACCACGCCCTCCTGGATGCGGGCGCCGCCGCTGTCGTTGAGGCCGATGACCGGGCAGCCCACCTTCATGGCCAGGTCCATGACCTTGCAGATCTTCTTGGCGTAGGCCTCGCTGAGGGAACCGCCGAAGACCGTGAAGTCCTGGGCGAAGATGGCCACGGGGCGGCCATCCACGCGACCGAAGCCCGTGACCACGCCATCGCCGGGGATCTTTTCGACACCCCAGTTGCGGTGGACCATGAGGGCGTCCATCTCCTCGAAGGATCCCTCGTCCAGGAAGGCCGAGACGCGCTCGCGGGCGGTGAGCTTACCGCCCTCGTGCTGCTTCTCAATGCGCGCTTCACCACCCCCGGCCTGGGCCTGGGCGTGCTTGGCTTTGAGGGTCTCAATCTTCTTTTCGAGGGACATGGCAACTCCCGAAACAATGGGAAGGGCGACCTGGGCTATTGGGGATCAACCACTAGTCTAACTCAGCCAGACCCCGGGCGCGGGCGGCAAAAGCCAGCCCCCGGCCTGGGCCGGGGGCTGGCATTCAGGCCATCTCAGCCCTACCGCATGGGCCGGGGTTGGGTCATGGCCTCCAGGCTCAGGGCCTCGTCCAGCTCGGCCAGGCTCAGGTAGCCCTTGTCGAGGATGAGTTCCCGCACCGAGGCGCCGGTCTCCAGAGCTTCCTTGGCGACCTCCGTGGCTCGCTTGTAGCCAATGACAGGCATGACGGCGGTGACGATGCCGATGCTGTGTTCCACAAGATCCCGGCAGCGCTCCCGGTTGGCGGTGATGCCCACGATGCACTTGGTGTTGAGGACATTCACGGCGGCCGTGAGGGTTCGCAGGCTGGTGGCCAGGGCGTAGGCCAGGATGGGCTCCATGACGTTGAGCTGGAGCTGGCCCGCCTCGGCGGCCAGGGTGATGGTGAGGTCGTTGCCGATGACCGAGAAAGCGACCTGATTCACCACCTCGGGGATCACGGGGTTCACCTTGCCGGGCATGATGCTGCTGCCGGGCTGCATGGGGGGCAGGTTGATCTCGCCGAAGCCGCAGCGGGGGCCGCTGCTGAGCAGGCGCAGGTCGTTGCACATCTTGCTGAGCTTCACGGCGGCGCGCTTGACCACACCCGAGAACATCACGAAGGCCCCAGTGTCCGGCGTGGCCTCCACCAGGTTCTCAGCCAGCACGATCTCCAGACCTGTGACCTTGGCCAGCTCATCCACCACCACCTGGGGGTAGCGGGGATCCGCGCAGATGCCCGTGCCGATGGCCGTGCCGCCCATGTTCACTTCCAGGAAAAGACGAGCCGTCTCCCGCAGGCGCTGGATGTCCTCGCCGGTGGTGACGGCATAGGCCTCGAACTCCTGGCCCAGGGTCATGGGCACAGCGTCCTGGAGCTGGGTGCGACCCATCTTGATGACGTCCGAGAATTCCCGGCCCTTGGCGTGGAGGGCGGTCTTCAGGCGCTCCATGGCATCCAGGAGGGTGCGCAGCATGAAGATGGTGCTGATGCGCAGGGCCGTTGGATAGACATCGTTGGTGCTCTGGCCCAAGTTCACGTGGTCATTGGGGTGGCAGAAGGCGTACTCGCCCCGCTTGTGGCCCAGCAGTTCCAGGGCGCGGTTGGCAATGACCTCGTTGGCGTTCATGTTGGTGGAGGTGCCGGCGCCGCCCTGGACCATGTCCGTGGGGAAGTGGCCATGCCAGTGGCCGTCGATGATCTCCTGGCAGGCCTGGTCGATGGCCTCCGCGATGGCGGATTCCATGAGGCCCAGCTTCGCGTTGGCCCGGGCCGCGGCCTGTTTCACCAGGGCGAGGGCGCGAATCATGGCCGGGAAGTGGCTGGTGGGCGTGCCGGTGATGGGGAAGTTGTGGACGGCCCGCAGGGTCTGCACGCCGAAGAGGGCGTCCTCGGGTACATCAAGAGGGCCGATGAGGTCCGACTCGCGGCGGGTGCGGCCGCTGGCATAGGCCTGCTCGCGGCCTGTGCGGGGCGTGGCCGAGTACAGGATGCGCTGGTGCAGGACGTTGGCCACCTTGCTCAGCACAGAGATGGCGGCGGCGCCGTCCTGGGCCAGGCTGGCCAGCACGGCCTCCCGGGGCAGGTCCAGCAGAACGGCCGGGGTGAGGGCCACGCCCGTGGCGGTGTGGGTGCTTACGGCCAGGAAGGACTGCTCACCGGCCACATCGCCGGGGCCCAGGATCACCACGGGCTCGGGCCCGTCACCGTTGTCGCGGCTGATCTCCACGCGGCCCTCGGCGATGACCGTGGCGCCTAGGCGCTCAGCCCCCTGGGTAAAGAGGCAGGTCCCCGCCGGCACCTCGCGTCGGGTGGCGGCGCGGGCGATGAGGCCGAGATCGGTATCAGAGAGCCCGTTGAAGATCTCGCAACGGCGCAGGACAGATGTGTTCGCATCCATGGATGACCCCTCCATGCCAGGAGGTGGCATGTTCCGGAATGGTACCGACCTGGCCGGATGCGTGGGTCACGATTGAAGAATCGGTCTGGATTCTTGACGAAGCGTTCAGATCAGGGCTGGGGAGCCCCATCTGGGCTGATGGCGTCTTCCCGCAGTTTCTCGCCACCCACCACATGGAAGTGCAAGTGGTAGACGCTCTGGTTGGCGTCCTTGCCTGCATTGGTGATGACCCGGAAGCCGCCGTTCAGGAGACCCTGGTCCCGGGCCACCCTGACACAGGCGCTGAGCAGCGCCGCGCGGGCCTCCACGGAGAGGCTGTCCAGCTCCACCAGGCTTGCGATGTGCTGCTTGGGGATCACCAGCAGGTGGACCTTGGCCCGGGGCCGGATGTCCCAGAAGGCCAGGACGTAGGGATCCTCGTAGACCTTCCGCGAGGGGGCCTTGCCCGCCACGATCTTGCAGAAGATGCAGTCGGCATGCGCCTGAAGGTTGGCCGCAGGCTTCGGCGACTCGGGCTTTGGGGCTTCAGCCTGGCCCGCGCTGAGGACCAGGGTCGAGAGGAGGACGCCAAAGAGGGCGCGGATGGCGCCCACGCTCTACCGCCCGCTCTTCTTCCAGTCAGCCAGGAAGCCTTCCACGCCCTTGTCTGTGAGGGGATGTTTGAGCATCTGGTCAAAGACCTTGGTGGGGATGGTGGCCACGTGGGCGCCAGCCAGGGCCGAGTCCGTGACGTGGCGGGGGCTGCGGATGGAGGCGGCCAGGCACTGGGTCTCGAAGTCGTAGTTCTCAAAGATGGCGCAGATCTCTCGGATCAGCTCCATGCCGTCCAGGTTGATGTCATCCAGGCGGCCCACGAAGGGGCTCACGTAGGTGGCGCCGGCTTTGGCGGCCATGAGGGCCTGGGTGGCGCTGAAGCAAAGGGTGACGTTGGTGTGGATGCCCTCGGCGCTGAGGGCCTTGCAGGCCTTGAGGCCCTCGGCGATGAGGGGCAGCTTCACGACCACGTTCTTGTGGATCTTGGCAAGGCGGCGCCCCTCCTCGATCATGCCGGGGGCTTCCAGGCCGATGACCTCGGCGCTGATGGGGCCGTCCACGATGCCGCAGATCTCCTCGATGATCTGCTCAAAGGGCTTGCCGGTCTCCTTGGCGATGAGGCTGGGGTTAGTGGTCACGCCGTCCAGCACGCCCAGGGCATTGATGCGCTTGATCTCGTCAATATTGGCCGTATCGATGAAAAACTTCATGCAGTCTCCCGGGATCCAACGCAACGTGGACCCTTCCATTCTCCCAGGCCTGGGGGAAACTGGAAGCACGGAGTCGCCATGCCCCAACCCGAGATCCAGGTTCTTAACAAAGGCTTTGTGCGCCTCATCGACCATATGGGGTCGGATCTGTCCGTGGTGAACGCGGCGCGGGTTTCCTTCGGCAAGGTGAAGGAGAGAGCTTCGACGAGGGGGATGCCAAGCTGGTGGACTACCTGGCGGCCCACGAGCACACCTCCCCCTTCCGGCACACGGCCCTGACGCTGCACGTGAAGGCACCCATTTTTGTGTTCCGGCAGTGGATGAAGCATCGCATCGGCTCGGAGTTCAACGAGATCAGCGGCCGCTACGTGGAGTTCCCGGAGGACGAGTTCTTTGTGCCCGAGGTCTTCCGCCGCCAGGCCAAGGTGAACAAGCAGGGCAGCGAGGGCGCCATCGACGAGAAGGACCGGGCCCGGGCCATGGAGGCCTTCCTGGAAAGCTGCCGGGGAGCCGTGGCCCACTACAAGGAGCTGCTGGCCCTGGGGGTCTGCCGCGAGCAGGCCCGCTGCGTGCTGCCCGTGGGCCTCTACTCCGAGGTCTACTGGACCGTGAGCCTCCAGGCCGTGGCCCACTTCATCCGCCTCCGGGCTGATGCCCACGCCCAGTGGGAGATCCAGCAGTACGCCGCCGCTGTGCGGGAGCTGGTGGAACCCCTCTACCCCGTGGGCCTTAAGGCCTTGCTGGCCGCAGGCAGGGGATGACGGCGGCCGCTCCCAATCCGCCGCTCAATCCGGCCCTCTTCCATCTGGACGAGGCGCACCTCTGGGTCATGCACTGCGCCGAGGGCCCCGTGCCCCGGGCGGCCATGCGGGTGGTGCGGGCCTTCATGCACAAAGAACTGCGGCCCTGGGCCATGGGCTTCGAGGAGGACTTCGTGGGCCTGCCGCGCAGCCTCCGGGCCGAGGCCGCGACCCTGCTGGGTGGCCGCGCCGAGGATGTCAGCCTCACGCCCACAACGTCTTCGGGTTTGGTGGCTCTGGCCCAGGGCTTTCCCTGGCAGCCCGGGGACGAGGTCCTGGCCCCTCTGGGTGAGTTCCCTTCCAATGTCTGGCCCTGGCTGGCCCTGGCCGCCCGGGGTGTGAGCTTCCGCGAGGTGCCGCTCTGGGAGGGCCATGGTGCCGGAACCGAGGCCTGGGCCAGCACGGCGCCAGGGCCCGAAAGCGATCCCGAGGCCCGGCTCATCGCTGCCCTGGGGCCCCGGACCCGGATCCTCAGCGTGTCCTGGGTGCGCTTCCAGGATGGCCTGATGCTGGACCTGCAGCGCCTGGGCGCCGCCTGCCGCGAGCGGGGCGTGGCCCTGGTGGTGGATGGCATCCAGGGCCTGGGCACCGTGCCCCTGAATCTGGAAGGTCTGTCTGCCATGGCCTCGGGCGGCTACAAAGGCCTCCTGGCTCCGGAGGGCCTGGGACTGCTGTGGACGGCGCCCGAGTTCCGGGCGCGGCTGGCGCCTACGGGCTCCTGGCTTTCGGTGGAGCAGGCCACGGACTTCTCGCGCCCCTCCACGGACCTCCAGCGGGCCTGGCTCACCGATGGCCGCGCCCTGGAACCCGGGGGGCCGAACCTCCTGCACAGCGCCGCCCTGCTGGAATCCCTGCGCCTGCTCAACGCGACGGGCATCCCTGCCATCCAGGCGCACGTGGCCCACCTCCAGGACCGCCTGCTGGACGTCCTCCAGACCTCGCCCTGGGCCGCGGAGGTGGCTCGGCTACGGGGGCTGGGCGCTGCGGGTCGCCTGGGCTCCGTCCTCAGCCTCCACCACGGCGGGCGAGGCCCCGAAGCCATGGAGCGCCTGCTCCGGAGCGGGTACCGGCATGGCATCTTCGCCTCCGTGCGGGAGGGGTACCTGCGCGTCGCCTTCCACGGCTTCCACACCGACCATGATGTGGATCGGGTGGCCGCCTGGCTGGGTGGCGCCGGAGCCCCGTGAGCTATCATCAACCGGGATCCCTCGGGCCCACCATGACACTTCCAGGCTGACGGAAACTCCGGAGACCCCATGCGCATCCTGCTCGTCCTGCTCCTGTCCCTGCCACTCTTCGCGCCCCTGACGGCGGGGGGCGGTGGCTCCGTGGTCTTCAAGCAGTCCAGCTTCATGGCTGAGGTGGCCTCCACTGACCAGGAGCGGGCCAAGGGGCTCATGTACCGCCAGAGTCTGGCCAAGGACCGCTGCATGTTCTTCATCTATGCCGACGATGCAGACCACGCCATCTGGATGAAGAACTGCCTCATCTCCCTGGACGTGGCCTGGGTGGACAAGGACGGCAAGGTGGTGGAAACCGCCGAGAACGTGCCCCCCTGCAGCCCCATGCGCGGCGACGATTGCCCCACCTATGGCGGCACCGTGCCCGCCCGCCATTTCATCGAATTTCCAGTGGGCACCTTCAAGCGCCTGGGGCTGAAGAAGGGCGAGCATCTGGGTTGGGAACTCACCCTGGACGACGGCCGGGTGGTGCGGGGCGGACTGCCCCTGCCCAAGGCCAAGAAGAAGTAGACAGGCTTTCTTCCACTAGTCCTCGGATTTGCTGGACTCTTTGCCGCGCCGCGGGGGGCGCGTGAGGGTGCGCAGGTGCTCGGGTGTGGGGGGCAGCTCGCCCAGTTCCAGGGGGCTGAGGCGGTCCGCCAGCAGCTTCCAGGCCTTGGCCTGACGGGGAAGGCGCTCGGGCTGGATGACCTCAAAACCCTGGGCGTAGCTCACGAAGGGGGGCATCACCAGGGCAAAGCCCGTATAGAGGAAGGCCGGCAGGCGTAGGAAGTCCGGCTCGCCCTGGGGGCCGGGCCGGGGCATGGCGAAGAGGGGGTGGACACCACCGTTGATCCAGAATCCGTGGGAGGGTTCGTGGCGGGGGTAGACGAAGATGCGGCGGCGGTGCATGAGGGTGAAGGG
>TBL_comb47_HYPODRAFT_10003739_pt1 | contig 17887 bp, 16 predicted proteins | sample TroBogypolimnion_40_FD_10682 | JGI IMG/M metagenome (IMG submission 10682)
AGGACGCGTCTCTGACTCGTCCAGTGCAAAAGTCTGGGCCCACGCTTGTGATCAGCACTGCCTCAGAGGTCTCGTGCGCTACGGCCAGAGCCGCGCTCAAGGTCGCGGCCATGCTGTCAGACACACCATTGTCGGGATGGCGGTTGAATTTGACTTTTAAGAGACGTCCGTCTTGTTCAATGATCAATTGTTCGCTCATGAGAGGCTCCAGGCTGGGGTTTGAAAAAAGTGCCGCATCATGGCGGCGTTGAATCGAAGCGGTTGATCGATGTTGGGCAAATGGCCCGAACCGGGAACCACTTCCAGTTTGGCTCCGGCAATCGCGTCTTTGATGGCGGCCATGGCCCCCGGCAAAGGGCCATCGTTGGCGCCGACCAAAAGGGTGATGGGGGTGCGAATGGAGGCCACATTCCCCAAATAATCCAAGGTCTGAATCGACTGTGCGCAGCCGACAAAGCCAGAGGCTTGGGTGCGCGAGATGTCTTGAATGAAGCGCTCGGTCACGCTTGGGTTGGCGTCCACGAAGGCTGCACCAAACCAGCGCTCCAGGGTTGGGCGGGCCAAGGCCTGGCAGCCTTTGTCTAGGGCCAGGGCCATGCGCTCGTCCCAAGGCGCGGCCATGGCCGCAGTCATGTCGGCGCGGCAGTCACAGAGCAGCAAACTGAGCAAGCGGCTGGCATGCTGCTGTGCCAGACCAAAGCCACTCATGCCGCCCAAGGACAAACCGATGTAGTGGGCCTCTTTCACAGCAAAGTGGTCGATCACACTGACACTGTCGGCCACCAAGTCATTCATGTGGTAGGGACCTTTGGCACTCTCGCTCTCGCCGTGTCCGCGCGTGTCCAAGCATAGCACTTGAAAGCCACAAGCACTGAGCAAAACGGCTTGCTCATGCCACATTTGGCTCGACGCCAAAATGGATGAGGTCATGAGGACCGTGGGTTGTGAAGACAAGCCGTAGCGGCGAACATTCAGTTGGCAAGCCGGTCCTTTGACCGACTCGTTCATAAAACCAACAGTGGGTGACGAAGAGGACGGATGTGAGAGTGGGGTCATGGTCGGGGTGTGGTTGAAAAAAGACCTGAGTGCGAAAGTGCCAAGAGGGGGCTCGTGCAAGGTGGACTGGCGCAGGGGGAGGGCATTGGACTAGGCATTTGCCTCGTCCTTGGCCTTGGCCTCTTCGAGGGACTGCCAAATGGCTTGGGGCGTCATCGGCAGCGCACTGATGCGCGCTTTCATCGGCTCTAAAGCGTCGTTGATGGCGTTGGCTATGGCCGCTGGGGATCCCAAGTAGCCCGCTTCGCCCGAGCCCTTTTGACCAAACTCGGTGAGCGGAGACGGGGTGCAGTGGTCCACGATGGAAATTTCGGGTACCTCGTGGGCGGTGGGGAGCAAATAGTCCATGAAGGTGCCCGCCAAGAGTTGACCGTCTTCAGAGAATGCGAACTTCTCCATGAGGGCCGCACCCAAACCATGGGCCACGCCGCCATAGGTCATGCCGTGCACCACATCGGGGGAGATCATGACACCGCAGTCGTGGCCCACCACATAGCGGTGGATGTGCACTTTGCAAGTTCCAGGGTCAATGCTGGCCAAAATCACATGCGCCTCAAAAGAGTGGCATGGGTACATCTGCACGCGACCGTCGCTGCTGGGGAGCTCGCCTCCCGTGGGCACCTCCCAGACAAATTTCTCTTGCAACCCAGGCTCCATGCCGGGGGGCAAGCAATGGAATTTGCGGTGGGCAATTTCCACCAAGGCGTCCCAAGACAATTGCTGACTCGGTGCGTGGAGTGCATAGAACCCGCCATCGCGGTAGCCCAAATCGGTTTCAGTGACCTTGAGGTTGTGCGCCGCAATCAAGCGCAGTTTGTGGCGAATTTTTTTGGCCGCACCGGCCGCAGCACCACCGAGCATGATGGCCATGCGCGAGCCCACCGGGCTGTTCGAGGGCAGGGCATTCAAGGAGTCGGCCTTGATCACGCGGATGCTGTCGGGTTCGCGCTCCAAGATCTCGGCCACGACGGTCGAGACCAGGGTCTCGTGCGATTGACCCGATGAGGAGGTGCCCATCAAAGCGGTCACTGAGCCCGACAAGTCCACCCGCACCAAGCATGAATCCATCCAGGTGGTGGTTTCGTTTTTGGGGTTGAAAAGCGGCTCAAAGGAGGAGTTGCCCCCAGACGGCTCCAAACACGTGGAGACGCCAATACCGGCCAATATACCGTTCTCGCGCAGTCGGTCGCGTTTTTTAATCAAGTCCTCGAACTTGGCCTCATTGAGCGCTTTGTCAAGCACCGCCTCGTAGTCGCCCGAGTCGTAGTGGGTGCCGGACGGGATCAGGTAGGGGAACTCATGGGGCGAGATGAGGTTGAGTTTGCGCAGAGCAACCGCGGACATCTTCAAGTGCCGGGCCACCAAATCAATGCCTGTCTCGAGTGCGTAATTGGTGGGTGCTTGGCCAAAGCCGCGCACGGCTTCTTGCGGGGTCTTGTTGGTGAGGACCGCCGTGGCATCGTACTCCACGCTTTTGATGCGGTACGGGCCCACAATGGCGCCCACGGGTTTGCCCAGTTGCAGGGGGGACCTGCCCGAATAGGCGCCAATGTCTTCGAGAGCCCGGATTTTCATGGTGCGTATTTCGCCACTGTTTTGAAAGCCCAAGGTAACATCAAACAGGCGGTCTGGCCCTTGCATGTCGCCACCTCGCATGTTCTCGATGCGGTCCTCGATCAAGCGCACGGGGTGTGCGAGTTTTTTCGCCAAATAGGCCACCAAGATGGTGTGCTTTAAGCCCCTTTTGACGCCATAACTGCCGCCCACATCCACATCAAAGTGCACGCGCACATCGTTGCCAGGAAGGCGCAAGGCCTTGGCGACTTGGTCGGGAAACTTGGGCATCTGAATGGAGGCCCAGACGTCGAGTATTTGTGAGGCGTCACTCCACTCACACGTGACCGCAAAGGTCTCGATGGGGACCGTGGAACTCCTCGCCCAGTGAACCCGGTAGCTCAACTGGTTTTCGCATTGTTTGAAATCCTCTTCGACCGCACCCCAGACAAAATTGCGGTGAAAGATGATGTTGGAGCCGTGCTTTTCGTGCACCAAGTGCGCGCCACTTTTAAGCGCCTCTTCGGGGTCCACGATGTGGGGAAGGACCTCATAGTCGATCGTCACCAACTCGGCAGCGTCTTCGGCCAAAGCGCGGGTGTCGGCCACGACCGCCGCGACCCACTCTCCTGCATAGCGGGCGGTTTGATGGGCGAGTGCGTAGCGCGTGACTTCAGGGGCATGCACGCCGGGCAATGTGGGGTCGGTGTGCGCGACCAATTCGTCGCCCGTGAGCACAGCATGCACACCAGGCAGGGCCAAGGCAGCGCTAGCATCGATGTTTAAAATTTTGGCACTGGCATAGGGGCTTGAGATGAGTGCCACGTGCAGCATGCCGGGGCGCTGAATGTCGGCAGCATAGTGGCCTTGGCCCAAGACAAAGCGTTTGTGCTCGACGGCTCTTCGGTGTTTGCCGATGAAACGAAAGGGGGCCTGTGTGTTGGGGGCTTGGGGCTCATTTGACATGGTGACTCCCTGCGTTGGCGCTGTGGGTGAGCCCCAAGGGAGAGGTGGCGTGCATCACAGCGTCGACGATTTGTTGGTAGCCCGTGCAACGACACAAATTGCCACTGATGGCTTCGCGCACTTGCTCCTTGGTTGGTTGGGGGTGCTCGGCCAAGAGGGCCGAGCAAGCGATCAGCATGCCAGGGGTGCAGTAGCCGCATTGCAGGCCGTGTTTTTCACAAAACGCGTCTTGTAATTTCGACATCTCGGTCCTGCTGGTGGCAAGCCCCTCCACGGTGGTCACTTCTTGGCCATTGGCTTGAACTGCAAACAAGCAGCACGACCTCACGGGGTGTCCGTCAAGGATGACTGAGCAGGCCCCGCAGACACCATGCTCGCAGCCCACATGGGTGCCGGTGAGCGCCAAGTCGTCGCGCAAAAAGTCCACCAAGGTGGTTCGAGGCTCGACCTCGCGTTGATAGGGGGTACCGTTGACGGTGATTTGAATGGATTGCTTGTTGATCATGGCTTGAATCGCAAGGGGTCAGGAGAAAAGAAAGGACCGTTTGAAGTCGATGTGAAGAAAAGGTGGGGGGTACCAAGGGCTCTTAGGGTTCTTAGGGCTCTTGGGGCTCTTGGGGCTTTTGGCGCTATGGGCTTTCTCAGGCATTGACCGCAGTCAAGGCGTTTTGATGCGCTTGTTGAATCACGCGCGGCAACAGCACCTGTGCCAAGTGGCGTCGGTACTGGGCGCTAGCATGCATGTCGCCACCAGGCTCACAAAGGGCAACGGCCGCATGGGCCAAAGCGTTCAAATCCACCTGGCCCAAGGTGTGCCCCAGCAGGTGCGCCGTCAAGTCGGGGAAGATGCGTGGCGTGCCGTCCATGCCGCCCAGGCCAAAACTTGCGCGCACAATGCGTTGTGAGCCATCGAGCTGCAACTGACAGGCTGCCGAAGCCATGGCAAAGTCGCCGCGTCGGATGGCGGTCTCTTCAAAGGCGCAGCCAATGCCTTGACCACGCCAAATGGGAAAATCAATGCCCGTCAAGCAGTCGGTGTCTCCAACGCTCGTGAACATGGGGCCCAGGAAAAAATCCAAGGCCTCGACCTGTCTGCTGCCTTCGGTCTTGCTCTCGATGTGCAAGGTCGCGCCCAGCAGCAAGGCGGTCAAAGGCAACTCAGAGGAGGGGTCGGCATAGACCAAGCTGCCCCCCACGGTGCCGCGGTTGCGGGTTTGCTGGTGTCCGACCCACTGCAAGGCTTGCTTGACCAAAGGCAAGGATGTTTGAATTTGCACATGGAACTCTATGTCGCGCTGGCGCACACCCGCTCCCACGTGCACTTGGTCGGCCAAGATGTCGATGCGCTTGAGGCTTTGAAGGCGGTTGATGTCCACCAACCACTCCGGGCGCGCCAAGCGCATGGCCATCATGGGCACCAGGCTTTGCCCCCCGGCAATCAATTTCGCGTCGCCGCCGTACTGCTCCAGGTGGGACAAAGCCTCATCCAGGTCGTGGGCCAAAAGGTAATCAAAGGGAGCCGCTTTCATGGGGTGTGTGTCCTAGGAGTCAAGGGGGCAAAGGTGCAAAGGTGCAATGTGCTGACAAGTTGGCCAGCCCCAGAGCGCAACGTCTGCGAGCTGCCAACGCGCGGTGAGGTCTTCAATCAAAAAAGCAAAATAATATCGACAAAGGCCGCCTCCGTTTTTTTGCAAAGTGTGCAGGCAATTTGTCATGAATGCGGTGGAAATTAAGGGTAAACACTTGGTCTTTTTGCTGTCCATGACGGCCTAAGAGATTCCTTGGCCAATTGCTTGAGTGTGTGCTTGAGTGTGTGCTTGAGTGTGTGCTTGAGCTTGGGTGGCATTATAAAGAGTGCAAGCCTATGATTGAAGGCCGGGCGTTAAATTTACCTATTATTTGGACGGCTCACTTGAGGTTCTATTGATCTTGCACAAGGCGAGCTCAGCATTGCGCACCGCAAAATCGAGTTTCCCACTCATCAACGACCTGCCAAGTTTGGGGTCTCGAGGAGTCGACTGTGCGGTTTTCAGTTTGAGCGTGGGGTATGATCACACGTTGCACTGACTCGTCTGGGCCTCCTGCCCATACCCTTGCCTGACGAGCGCCTTGAAAACGTTCAACTGCCTACTTTGTGAGTGAAGAACTTGACACTGTTTTTTGTTGAGCGTTATTTTTGAAACGAAGAAAACCTTTTAAACCATGAGCAAGAAGAACGACGGTTACCCTGATTTACATGACCATTTGGAGTCCCTCAAAGCGCGCGGTCTTTTGCAGGTTATCGACCGGGCCATCGACAAAGACTCGGAGCTTCACCCCTTGGTGCGCTGGCAGTTTGTTGGCGGCATGGATGAGTCTGAGCGCAAAGCCTTCATCTTCACCAACATCGTTAACGCACAGGGGCGCCGCTACGACATCCCTGTGGTGGTGGGTGCCTTGGCGGCCAACCGTGAAATCTACAGCGTTGGGATGGGTTGCAGCGTTGAGGAAATTCAAGCCCGTTGGGACCACGCGATCAATCATCCGATCAAGCCTGTCTTGGTGAGCAAACCCGAGTGCCAAGAAGTGATTCATGAAGGCGCTGAGTTGTTCGGCGAGGGCAAGGGCTTGGACATGCTGCCCATTCCCATCTCAACCCCGGGCTTTGACAGTGCGCCCACCCTCACCGCAACCAATGTGATCACCAAGCACCCCGAGACCGGTGTGCAAAACATGGGCACTTACCGTGCTGCCCTCAAAGCCTCGGACCGCATGGTCGTTCGAATGGCCACCCGTGTGGGCGGTGCTGGGGGGTATTTGCACTACCAAGCTTGGAAGGCGCTCGGTCACAAGACCATGCCTTGCGCGGTGGTGCTGGGTTGTCCTCCAAGTGTGGCCTTCATGGGCCCACAAAAAATGCCCATTGGCGTTGACGAGCTCGAGGTGGCGGGGGGTCTGGCGGGGGTGGCCATACGCATTGCCAACGCGCACAGCGTGCCCCTGACCGTCCCGGCCGAGTCTGAGATTGTGATTGAAGGCGAGATTGATCTCGAGTTCTTGGAGCCTGAGGCGCCCTTTGGTGAGTCGCACGGACACGTGGCCTTGGAAGAGTTCAATTTGCCCATGAAAATCACGGCAATCACCCATCGCTTCAAACCTGTGATTCCGTCTTACTTGAGCCAAGTCGCACCCTCCGAATCAAGCGTCATCAAGCGTGTGGCCTATGAGCCTCTTTTTACCGCCCACATCAGAAACTCTTTGGGCATCAAAGGGGTGAAGAAGGTGTCCCTCCACGAGCCACTCACGGGTTTGCTCAGAGTCACCATCATCACCTTGGACAAAGATGTGCCCAAGACCGAGGTCTGGCGCGCGCTTTATGGCGCTGCGTTTTTCAAGGGCGACTGCGGCAAGATCTGCATTGCGGTCAATGAAGACATCGATCCCGACAACGCCGATGCTATTTTGTGGGCCATGGCCTACCGCATGAATCCGAAGGTGGATGTACAAACGCTCGACCACCGCGGCCAGGGCCATGGCCCGAAGCGCGAAAACGATGGCGAGGAAGACTCCACTTTGTTGATGGATGCGACCATGAAGTCGGCCATGCCGCCCTTGGCCTTGCCCACACGTGAGTATATGGAGAGGTCCAAGGAAATTTGGCAAGAGTTGGGACTGCCCAAGTTGCGCCCCCAAGCCCCTTGGTTCGGCTACACCTTGGGCGACTGGTTGCCCCAGTGGGACGAGGCCGCCAAAAAAGCCGCCACCGGACGCTATCTGGAAAACGGTTTGGTGAGCCTGCAGCAGCAAAGAAATGATGTCAAAGCGGAGAGCAAATTCAGACCCGGCGAGGACGCTTAGATCATGGTCACATCGATTAAAAACAAGAATCCAAAAACGACCCAGTCGAAAAGTTTCAAGAATGCCAATTCCTCGACGATCACAAAGACTTTGAAGACCGCGAAGACATCCAGACTCAATCCAAGTTCGCAAACATCTGCCGAACCTCGTCGCTTGATTGTGGGCATCAGTGGTGCTTCGGGCATCGTCTATGGGGTGAGGATATTGCAAGTTCTCCAGGGCTCGGGCATCGAGACTCATTTGGTCATGAGCGAGTCCGCCCGCATGACTTTGTCGACCGAGATGAGTTTGAGTTTTGAAGAGGTTTGTGACCTGGCCAGTCAAGTGCACAACGCCAAAAATATAGGCGCCACCATTTCCTCGGGTTCTTTCAAAACCATGGGCATGGTGGTTGCCCCCTGCTCGATTCGCTCCTTGTCTGAAATCGCGTATGGACTCACGAGCACTTTGCTCTCCAGGGCCGCCGATGTGGTGCTCAAAGAGCGCCGCCGGCTGGTCTTGATGGTGCGCGAGACGCCGCTGCACGCCGGACACTTGAAAGCCATGACGCAAGCGTGCGAAAACGGAGCGATCTTGCTCCCGCCCATGCCCGCCTTTTATGCCAGACCCAAGACCTTGGATGACATGGTCAACCATACCGTGGGTCGATGCTTGGATCTCTTTGACATTCAGACCGACATGGTCCAGCGTTGGGCCGGTATGGGAGCCAAGTGAAGTCCAAATAAACCCTGCATAAAGCCTGCATGATGACCACATGATGGCCAAAGCCTGAAGGCGAAAAGTTAAATGAAAAAGAAAAACACCCCTTTCTACCAAGCCCTGAGCGCCGCGCTTGGCTGCGCAGATTCGGTGTCTTGTACCCCCATCACCGTTCATTAGGAGTCTCTCATGCGAAACATCGACACACTTCAGCACGCCAAGCTGTTTTCGATTGGGTTTCATGCCCAAGCCCAACCGACCCTGCGCATGGGCTGGTGCCAGGCTTGGTTTTTGGGCTTGCTTGTTTTAGCGCTTCAAGGCACTGATGTCATGGCTCAAAACACGGCCAACTATCCCAATAAACCCATTCGATTGGTTTTGGGTTATGGCGCGGGAGGTGTCGCCGACATCACCGCCAGACTTGTTGCGCAAAAACTCTCCGAGGCCTTGGGGCAACAAGTGGTGGTGGACAATCGCCCGTCGGCCGCCGGTGTGGTGGCAGGCGACATGGTGGCCAAGGCCGAGCCCGATGGTTACACCTTGCTGCACATGAATTATGGCAATGCGGTGAGCCAGGCCTTGTTCAAGAAGTTGCCCTACGATATCAAAAAAGATTTTGCGCCCATCTCAGCGATGGGTTTTTTTGATGTCTTGATGCTGGTGGACAAAGGCTCCGATATTCAAAGTGTTCAAGACTTCATTGCCAAGGCCAAGGCCAGTCCTGAAAAATACAACATCGGCTCGGTGAGCTTGGGCTCGGGTCAGCACATTGCCGCGCTGTTGTTTCAAAACATGGCGGGTCTGCTAGGCACGTCCTTGGTGCCTTACAAAACCACACCGTCACTGATGTTGGGATTGAAGGGGCGGGACGTGAGCGTTGCCTTTGAGATCATTTCTCCGGCTTTGGCGCTGGTGAGGGCCGGTGAAGTGAAGGTGCTGGCCGTGTCTGGCTCCAGTCGTTTCAATGGGCTGCCCGATGTTCCCACCATGATGGAGAGCGGCGTCAAGGGCTATGACGTGAAGGCGTGGAATGGCGTTGCTGCCCCTGCCAAAACACCCCGCGCGATTGTGGAGCGTCTGAACAAAGAGATCAATCTGATTTTGGCCATGCCAGACGTCAAACAGAAATTTTTGGAGGTGGGCATCGACTCGCGCGGCGGCACCCCTGATGAACTCAAGGACTTGATGTCGAATGAAGTGGACAAGTGGACCCATTTGGTCAACGCCATGAAAATTGAGCGCATGTAGTTCGCATTCATCTTTTTTCTCTATCCAAGGCTAGGCCGATGAAACACACACTTTTTGTTTATTACAAAGTGCCCCAAGGCGATCACGCACTCTCCAAGCCAAGGGTGGAGTCGGCCCTTGCGCAAATTCAACAGCGCTTTGCTCAACTTCAGATCAATTTGATGCGCCGCCCTGAGGTTTCCAGCGAAGGCTTTGAGACGTGGATGGAGGTCTACCACCATCCTGAGGGGGTGAGCGCGGAGATGAAGGCCCACATTGAATCGGTGTTTGTGGCCTCAGGCCTTGCCTACAAACGTGCGGTTGAGGACTTTATCGACCTTAAAGAATAGCGGTTCGGTATTGCTGAGCGGCAGGATTTTTGTGTTGATTGCCCACGCCAGGCCGTGTCGCCAACACCTTCAGCGAGCAGTCTGGCGATGGCGCGCAAAGCGCTGAGCGAGTCACCTCAGTTGCAAGGACCTTGGGGCTTACTCTTTGTGTTCTTTGGACTCCTGGGACTTGTTGTCTTTGCCTTGCTTATCCTCGCGGGCTTTTTTCCTGGCCTCGAACTCTTCATGGCGTTTTTTGCGCTGGGCCTCTGGGCTGTTGTCCTCTTCTTCACCTTTGAGTTCGGCTTCTCGCTTGGATTGGGCCAAGTCTTGGAAGTGGCGCCAGCATGATTTGTCTGCCAAAACCTCACTCTTGTTGTCCAAGCAGTATTGACGGTGCACGTGTTTTTTCGAGTCGGTGATGATCAAGCTGCGGTACAGCGTCTTGTCCTTGAGGTAGATGATGACGGTCCTTACCTCGGGGCACTCTTCGGTCAAAATGCACTCGCGCATACCGTCTGAGCCAGTGTAAAACTCAAGCATCAAATAGGGTAATTTTTTACCCAAGCTTGAAGGGTAAAGGTGCAAAGCACAGGTCGAACCGCTGATTTGTGCGAGATCGTCTTTTTGGGCCAGGCGGTTCAAATCGGTCACATTCAGAACCCGGTACCAATCCCCTACATTGGCGCGGCAGAGGTAGAACTCCTCTTCCTCTTTTTTGGCAAATGGCTCGTCAAAGGGGTGGCGCTTTTCGTCCAAATAAAAAAGCGGCTCGATGCCCTCAAAGGTGCGCTTGGGGCGGGTGGGTTTGGCTTCTTTTTTTCCACCTTCCTTTTTCTCGCCTTCTTTCTTCTCGCCCTCTTTTTTTTCACCTTCTTTTTTCTCTCCGCCTTCTTTCTTTTCTTCCTTCTTTTCCTCTTTTTTCTCGCCGCCTTCCTTTTTCTCTTCTTTTTTCTTCTCTTCTTTTTTCTCACCACCACCTTCTTTTTTTTCTTCTTTCTTTTCCTCTTTCTTTTCTTCACCCGCCAAGGCGCTATTGGTAAAGACGAGACTGGTGCTCACGCCCAGGCTCAGGGTGCAGCTGAGTGCCAGCCAAATCGTGGTTGGCAGCATGAGCTTGGTTAAAAAGCAAGGTGTGGTGTTCATAGGTCAAGGGAGTTGAATAGTGGTATCGACCTGAGCGCAAAAGACTTGAATGCTGTTGGCGGCGGCATGGTGTTGAGCTCAGCGTTGCCCAGCACAACGCTGGGACTCAAAAAATGGACAAACCAGCCCAGGCTTCATGCCAAGCAAGTCCCTTTTGCAGGGTTCCTAATCCACCGTATAGCAAGTGGTGTTGGAGTAGAGCTTGCCCTTGGGGGTCACACACTGTTGGGAGACGATTTTGCGAAACATGTCCGACATGAAGTAGGAGCGATAAATACCACCATTTTTGGCGATGAGGTTCACACTTCGAAAAACAAAGCAGGCGCTGTCCATGACGCAGTCGTTCATGTCCTTGCCGTTGAGGTACATTTGCACGCTGATGCGCCCAGCCGTCAAGCTCTTGGGTGTGCCCACTGTCACCACGCACTGCGTGCCTTTGATCAAGGGGAATTCAATCAACTCGCTGAAATAGTTCATCTCTGCAGTGAGCAACTCTTGAAACCAAGGCGCCACCACGCCTTTGCAGTCATAGTAGGTGAGCCTGTCGGTCTCGTGGATGGCCTGGGTCATCGGTTTATTCTTTTTGTCGAGCATCAACATGGGTTCTTTGCCCGACGTGGGCGGGTGGGCTTTCAAAGACTCCACCGGGGCCACACCAAAGGGCTTGGGCCCGTCGTTACTGTGGTCGCGAGTCTCCCAAGAGTTGGGGCTACTGGGCTTGGCCGCAGAACTCGAGGGACTGCTTGAGCTTTTGGCAGGAGCGTCGGTGACCATGTCCTGGTCCTGCGATTTTTTGGTCGGATAGGGCTTGAATTGGGGGGCAGGGCGCTCCTCAGCCCAACTCGGTAGGAGTGAGACGACTGACCAAAGGCAAAAGACTAATAAAAGGTGACGCATAAGCTCATGATTTTAGGACTTTGAGTCGATACAATGAGGTCTGGTGGGGAGAGGATTGACTTTTTGGGTCAGTCTAACAGACCGCTCTGAACTGCGCCTTTTTCGGCCCTAGTCCCTGCATTTAAGTTAAAGTGTAACTTAAAGTCTACAGTCTTTGCGGGTTTTTGCATCTTGGCGGTCTTGCCTGTGTCAAGTGTGAGTGTCCAATGGGGTGAATTCTTGCTTCTTTTTTTAAATTGGAACTGTAAACACCCATGTGCATGAAGGCTTTATTATCGAAGACGCCACCAGGATGGGCCGCGCTTGGGCCGATGGCCTTGTGGGTCAAAACTTGCAGCGAGCGCAGACTGCACCCGAATAAGGGCGTTGGGCTTTTTAGGCTTTTCGCGCTTTGGATAAGTTTGGCAAGTTTGGCGCTTTTGAGCGCTTGTGGTTCTGGCACAGCACACGACACGTCGAGCGCACCCCCCTCTTTAGGCACCACCACGCCCCCTGCGCCCGTTGTGCCCCCTCCCACACCGGCCTCAACGGTGTTTTCAACCTCCTACGAGTACAAGCAAGACGCCAAGGCCATGGTGTCCACAAGCGTTTTTTCCTCCAACTTGCTGGGCCTCAACATTGGGGACTCCGATAGCCGAAACGCGGTCACCTTTGGCGACTACTTTAGAGAAGGTGTTGGGCATTATTCGGCCTTTGTCATGATCAACAGCCCAACGGGTTTGGGTTCAGCCCATTTCTTTAAAAACGAAGGTGGGGCATGGGTTGACAAAACCAGCAGCATTTTAAGTGACAGCAGTGGCTGTCAAGCGGCGACGTTTGCCATCACCGCCGACTTCAATGGCGACCGTCGCCACGATGTCTTGGTCACTTGTAAGGGCACGCCAAGTTCGGGCAAAGAAGCCCAAATGCTCTATTTGAGCAACGACACCACGGGGGTCTATCAAAAGATTTTTTTACACAACCCGGCCATGGTCAATTACCAATTCAAGGCCGAGCAAGCCGCCGCGGCCGACTTGAATGCCGATGGGTTGATGGATGTGGTTTTGGTCGACCGCACCCAGCCAGCCATTGTGCTCATGGCGCAAAAGAGCAGTGCGAGCACCGATGTGTCCTTTCTTCAAGTCACCGACCGCATCATCGACAGTGTGGCCAATCCAATGCTGCCCACGCAGTTGCACGGGGTGCAGATCATTCCTTACCCCAATGCGAGCAAGCGCTTGGATTTGATTTTGATGGGTGGTTTGATCAATTCCAATGTGGGCTCAAAAGGCAATGGCCTGCCCACGCTTTGGGTCAAGGGCTCGCCCGACACCACCGTCACCGCAACACCGCAGAGCGGAACTTTCTTTTACAGCAACAGTGGCTACGCGCAAGGCTTCCCCATCACCAATATGGAGAGCAGTGATGTGTTTTATGAACCTGGGTTTTTCTTCATGAACTTGCAAGACCCGTTGCGCACCCAAATGCGTGTGGCCAGAATCTCTGAGAGCACTTGGGGTGAGGCCTTGCCCTCAATGACCATGGCCGCAAAGTTTGCCGATGGCATCAGCCTACAAGTCATTCGCAACAGTGTGGGCAACATCGTGGTCTATGACGGCGACTGCACACCACAAAACTTGGCGGTGAGCACCTCGCGCTGCTCGCTCATGAGCAAATAACGGGTATTCTCTCGCGCCACCCCCCCCAGTTGCAGATGAATCAACTGATCAATTGGCGGTGAAGTTGAGCATGTTTCCACGCGTTTTGCGCCAAGGGTCGGGCGCGTTGGGCCGCGTTTTGCGCTTGCTTGGAGCTCGCTGTGCCCGCCTCAATGCGCTTGGCTATGCCTTGCAAAATCGCGGCAATGCGAAACATGTTGTAGGCCAAGAAGAAGTGCCAGTCGCCTTCGAGTTTTTCAGGGGTGGTCAGACGAGTTTTCTCGCAATACCACGCGATGTATTGGCGCTCACTGGGTATCCCGAGAGCGGCCAAGTCCAAGCCCGCCAGGCCGCGAAACTCCTCGGGCGCAATGTGCCACGCCATGCATTGGTAGCTCAAATCGGCCAAAGGGTGGCCCAGAGTGGAGAGCTCCCAGTCAAGCACCGCACGCACTTGCATCGAATCGGGATCGAAAATCAAATTGTCGAGCCTGAAGTCCCCGTGCACCAAGCTCAAAAGATGATCTCTGGCCGATTCGGGCAGGTTTTGGGGTAGCCACGCCATCAACTGGTCCATCTCGGGGATGGGGGTGGTGATGGAGGTGGTGTATTGTTTGCTCCAGCGGGCAATTTGCCGCTCAAAGTAATTTCCCGCGCGGCCATAGTCGCTCAACCCCACGCTATCGACCTTGACCAAATGCAAGTCGGCCAAGACCTGGTTCATGCTCATGAAGACTTGGGTGCGCTCTGAGGGCTGCAAGCCCGGCAGCTCTGGCGCCCAAAACACCCGCCCTGGGACATAGTCCATCACGTAAAAAGCGCGACCGATCACGCTTTCATCCTCACACAGTGCGAGCATGCGCGCCACGGGCACTGGGGTCGGGTAGAGTGCTTTCATCACTTTGAACTCGCGCTCGATGGCGTGTGCAGACGCCAGCAACTGCGCCACGGGTGCAGGCTTGGTGCGCATGACGTATTGTTTGTCGCCACTCTTGAGCAAATAGGTGGGGTTGGACTGCCCGCCCTTGAACTGCTCCACGCTCAGGGGCTGTTGGGGACGAAGGCTGTCTTGAAGGGTGGACTGCAGCCACGCCAAGAGATGGTGGCGATCAAAGGGCAGCTCGGCCGTGAGGGCTTGCGTGCCTTGGAAAGTATCGTCGAGTGACATGGCAAGTCTGTGAGTTATGGGTTGTTCTGGGCTGAACGGTTTGAGGCTGGGGCGGTGGAAATTTTAGGTGTCTTTTGAGGCTCAGGCCTCTTCGTGCAAAAGCGACAGACCAAGAGCCGCTCTGCGCCTGAGCCAAGGGCTGGCCCGGTAGCGGGGATCGGCATAGACCGTTTGCATGTTAAAGAGGATTTCTAGAATGTTTTGCCCACCCAAGCTGTCTCCCAGGCTCAAGGGGCCACTGGGGTAGCCCAGCCCCAGGGTGGCGGCCAAGTCCAAATCCGTGGGCGAGCAAATGCCTTGTTGGCACATGTCGCAGCAAATGTTGATGAGACAAGCAATGACTCGCTGCGTGACAAAGCCGGCACTGTCTCGAATCACGCTCACGGCCTTGCTGTCAAGTCGCAATATGGATTCACCGGCCAACTTCATGTCGGCGCGAAGGGCTGGGTTGGTGGCCATCACCCATCTCTTGCTTTGGAGCGGAGCAAAAAGCATGTCAATGCCCACGGTCTTGGAGGGGTCGAGCCCCTCCAAAATACAAGCTGTGGTGACATCGAGTCCCAAAGGGGCGACCCAGCACAGGGCCTGGGCACTGGGCGCGGCAGTGGTTTCAATCCTCAGGCCCAAGTTTTTAAAGAGCGCATAGATCTCGGGGCGACGGGCCGCTTTGGCAGAGACCCACACGGGGGGTAGTGCATCGCGCTCCATTCCATTTGAGTGGGGCTCTGGGGGTTGGAGTTTCACCCCGTTGGAGTAGGTGTAAAAGCCTTGGCCCACTTTTTTACCGAGCAAGCCCCCCGCCAAGCGCTGCGCAGTGATGAAGCTCGGACGGTAACGGGCTTCTTCGTAGTACTGGTGGTAGATCGCCTCCATCACCGGGTGCGAGACGTCGAGCGCGGTCAAATCCAAGAGCTCAAAGGGACCGAGTTTAAAGCCCGCTTGGTCCTTTAAGATGAGGTCAATTTGGGCGAAATCGGCAATGCGTTCTTGCACAACGCGCAGCGACTCGGTTGAGTACCCGCGTGAGGCGTGGTTGACGATGAAGCCTGGGGTGTCTTGCGCCAAGACAGGGGTGTGCCCCAATTGTTGGACAAAGGTGGACAGCCGTGACGCATCGTCTGCCAAGCTGTGCAGTCCGGGAATCACTTCCACGACTTTCATGAGCACCACGGGGTTGAAGAAATGCAGGCCCAAGAGGCGTTTGGGGTTTGCCAAGGCGCTGGAGATGGCCGTGATGCTGAGCGACGACGTGTTGGAGGTGAAAAGACACGTGGGGCTGAGCACCGCCTCCAAGGACTTGAAGACCGAGGTTTTGATGGCAAGGTTTTCGACAATGGCTTCAATCACCAAGTCACACTCGCGCAAGTCCTCCAAGGCGCTTGCCAGGAATAGGCGGTTTTCGTATGCCTTCAACTCATCACTGCTGATGCGGTTTTTCTCGAGCATTTTCTTCCACTGCTCTGACAGGCTGGTCTTGGCGCTTTGCAAGGCCTCGGGACTGGTGTCATAGATCACCACGCGAGAACCCGCTTGGACTATGAGTTGGGCAATGCCTTTGCCCATGGCGCCAGCGCCCAAGACGGCGACGAAGTTGAAGACGTTTTGCATGCGAGTGCTTGATTGGGTGGTTCAAGAAGGGGAGAGGAGCGCGGCCTGGGACTCGCGCTGGACGCGGTGCTGGGCCCTTTTGTTCAAGACCATTCTAAAGGCCTGGAACACGGTTTTGAAGGACATGTTGCCAGACTGCTCACCCAGGATAAATTCGATTGCAAGGGCCTCGAATTGCCAAAGGATTGGGTTTAACTAGGTTGGAGAGAGGGGAGACCTTGAACTTTCATTGACCATGCTGAGCAAGAGAGCTTTCGCCAGGCCCATCGCTATCGGGTGGGGGGTGATTGTCTGGGACAAGCGCTGTTAGCAACACACCAAAATGGATTTTGGCGCCAGCTATTGATCAAAAGATCGGTTCTTTGCGATTTATTTCGCTTGATGAGGTGTTTTGGAGTCTGTTGTATTGCGATGGGTGAGCTCTTTGGCCAAGTTTTTGGCTTCTTCAAGCGTTGGCAAGTAGTGGGTTTCTTCTGAACCCAAACTGTCGCTGATGTACAAATCGATTTGAAACTCTGGACTCCCATCAAAATGGGTCAAACTGCTGACAACGGCGACTCTCATGCCATCGAGACTTTCACTTTGAAATAAAACGTCACTGTCCATGAAAGATTCTCTATATAAAAACGAATTGAAGAAGTCGCTGCTTTGTCAGCTCAATTGCGGTTGATCAAGATCTCTGGGCTCTTTGTAGCTGAGAGGGGTGGTGATGGGCCTTAAAGAATACCCCGGAGTCAATGGCTTGGAGATTTTCATGGGGCCACTGGTAAACGTAAATCCAAGCACTCAAGACCGAGTTGCCGCAGTGAATGGGGCTGATTTTGCGCAGGTATTCATGCGGTTTGGGATCGGTCTCAAGACATTGCTCGTAAGCATCGATAAAGGCCAGGGTCGCTTGGGGCTGGTGGAGTCGGCGCAGCTCACCATAAACCCAATGGTGCTCGCGCTTGGACTCCAGCGCCGCAGGATACTGGTCCATCACCAAAAAGAGGCGGCCAGCCCATTTCCCGCGGCCGATCAGATTGCTTTCAAGGTGCAGTTTTTGGGCAGCGTCGTTGTCAAATTCGCTGCACAGTGTCCCGTAGGTGAACAAAAGATCAAGCATGGCAAAATGAGGTCAATTTCGGGTGTGGTCTGAGTTTAATCCAAGGCCTTAATTTGTCTGCCAAGAGCCAAGGATGGGGACTTGCTCCATTGCACAATGGTTCGCTTGGGCAAGCAGGGGGGAGCTTTGTCAATGGCGTTGAGCCTAGGCTCACGGCGATTGAAGTCTGCTTAAAGCGGCGAGCATAATTCTTGCATGGATGCAAAGGTCTGCAATCAAGTTGATTTTCCAGCATAAAACACAAGGCCAAAGCGTCCTTGTCAGTCGATTCAGGAGCGCGCATGAGAATTTTATCGATCAACACGGGGGTGGTGGCCCCCCTTTTTACCGAGTCCGGGGGCAAAACCCAAAGCGTCAAGTCGGCCTTTGACAAGACTGCGGTGAGCAGTCTTGCCGATCCGCGCGAGGTGGCCGTTGGTGTCTTGGGACTTCAGGGGGACGAGCAAGCCGATCGTGAGGTTCATGGCGGAGAAGACAAGGCCATTTATGCCTATCCACAAGAGCATTACCCGTTTTGGGAGTCGCTGATTGAGCGTGAAACGCATGCTGCGCCCCATTTTGAGGCAGGTGCTTTTGCTGAGAACTTGACCGTTGAAGGTTTTAACGAGTCCGAGGTCTGGGTGGGCGACCTGTGGCTTGTGGGCAGTGTGGAGTTGAC
>TBL_comb47_HYPODRAFT_10003743_pt1 | contig 17877 bp, 17 predicted proteins | sample TroBogypolimnion_40_FD_10682 | JGI IMG/M metagenome (IMG submission 10682)
TCTTTAGAAAGCTTACGTTTACAGCGGCTCCCAGGAGGGCTTGTCCCGGATGCGGAGCCACTGGACTTACCGAAGGTTGTGGGAGCTTGCGAAAGACTCCGCGAGAAATCAAGAGCTTGTGCATGATTTCTGGCGGACTTGCTGCAGGCTGATGGAGCTTGCGAAAGACTCCATAGATTCGTCGAGCTTTCAGCGGCTCCTAGTAGGGGTTGGATATCTTCATTCCTACAGGGAGCCGCTGGACTTACCGAAGGTTGTAATAGTGATAAAGAATCAGGATAACTCATGGTTTCTATAATTTTTTTATTTTGTTTCATGATATTTCTAATGGAGTTAAGGGGTCGATATAAATATTTAAAAATTATAAATCAATTTTTTATTTTTTATGTTTATATTTAGCTATATGTTTTCCTTTATATTTGTCTTTATATTTGTCTTTACCTTTATCTTTATTATGTCTAAATTTTTTTTTATCACTTTTTGGAGGTTCTTCTTTTGTAAAACAAGATTTTATAAAATCTCCATAATTATTTTTGAGTACTGTAATTATATCAGGTGGTATTTTTGAAACCATATTAAGTTTTAATATTTTTTCATCTTTTCTTCTCATAAATAATTCACTATATAAAATAACTTTTGTTCGATTTTTTCCTAAAAGTGTTGTGCTTCTATCTAATCCTGCATATATTTTTTTTTCAGGAAAGCATGTTTTATAAAGACCTTTCTTATCATTAATTAACTTTGCAGTATTAGATATATTGCCAATTGCTAATGCCATCATAATATTCTTTTCCTTACTATTTTGAGGAGATGCATTTGGAAATAAATTAATTTCATAAGGTTTATTTACAAAACCAGCTTCTTGCATTAATATATCATTCGTTTCCTCCAAAACATTGTTTGATTCATATACATCTTTATTATCAGCATCAATGATAATATTTTTCTTATTTATATTATTCTTAATAACTTTTAGACTATCTTTTCCTCCATCATTTTTATATGTTTTAAAATTTTCTTTTTTCAAATAATCTGGTCTTACAATTTTTATTAAGGTATTAAATATTTTAAAATATTGTTCCCCTATTACATCCCATCTACTATCTTTTTTAGGATATTCTCTTTTAACAAATATTTTAGGGTTAATTCCGTTCTCCTTACACCAAATTCGCGCATTTGCCTCTTCCGGATTTGCAGATTTCATGTATTCTTTTAATGCATAATATACATTTAATACTGTAAAAAAATCACCATATGAACTGTAAAAAACTTTCTGTTTCTTTAAAAGCTTATTTTTTTCAATTTCTATATCTTTTTCCGACATTCTTTTGTCTTTTGGATAATATTTTTCAAATAATGTTTCCATTCGTGAATCAATTTGATTCGTTATCAATACTATATTAATAACATCCCGTGCGCAATTATAATAATAACCCGCTAAAATTGCTTTTGCCATATTACTTTCAATGGCTCTAAATTGAGCTAATGCTGTTCCCATATCAGTAATCATTCCCTTATCATCTAAACTAGTAATTGCACCAAGAGCATATAATTTATTTAGCGCACTACTAATAAAATCATTGGATGGAGGAGCCATAAGTTTATTTAAAAAAGTTTTAACATGTGTAACCGATTTAGAATAATTTAGTACATCTAATATATCATTAGTTAAATCCGTTTTTTGAATTTCAGGGATAGGATAATCAGGGAAGGCTTCAAATTCTTTTTCTGTATATAATCTATAACAAAATCCATTTCGTGTTCTACCTGCTCGGCCCTTTCTTTGTTCTGCAGCGGCTTTCGAAATACGTTCTTCAATTAAACTTCGAGCATTTTCTTGTGGATAATATGAAGACTCTAAGGAATATCCATTATCAATTACATATACAATACCATCTACGGTAAGTGATGATTCTGCAACATTCGTCGACATAACAACTTTGCGTGTATAAGGACCTCCTTCTTCTTCGGTTAATAGGCTCTTATATGCAAATTCATCAACTGCTAAATCACGATCAGCTGGACTAGATTTTGCTTCTAATATGGTACAAAATGGTTTTACAGTGGTTTGGCCATTTTTCATTTTTCGTTCTAAATCTTGACATAACATTTTACCATCACCGCCTGATTTTATAAAAACAAGTATATCGCCTTCATCAGTAGTAGTTAATATTTTATGTATTAAATTAACAGCGGTTGATTGCCAGTTTTTAAGAGGTGCTTTTTCAAAAGTGACTTGAACTTCAAACGATTTACCTAAAATTTCAATTTCATTATATGTATATCCAGAAAAGTAGGTTCTGAATTTAGAAAGGTCAATGGTTGCACTCATTAATACAACGCGTAATTCGGGTCGTTTTTCTAATATATCTTTCATAAAAAGTAATAATTGGTCAGTTTGAACGGAACGTTCATGGATTTCATCAATAATTATGCATGAATATTCATCTAAGTTGGGATCACCACCAGTAATTTTTGATTTAAGACTACCTGGTGTAGTAAAAATGAGTTTTGTTTTTTCAGAAGTATGATTATCACCCATATAGAAATATCCAACCTCTTGGCCTAGACTGACATCCAAACATTCTGCGGAATATTTTGCATTCTTATTAGCAATAATTTGTTTAGGAACGGTACAAACGACTTTTTTTTGAAAATCGAAGGCTTGAAGAGCTATTTTAGGTACTAAAACTGTTTTTCCGACACCTGTTCCGGCTTTAACCATTGTAATTTGATTTTCTTTAATAGATTTTAGTATAGGATTAAGGAATTCATAAACTTTTAGATTCGTCCAACTATATGCCAAATTTTTATAAGTTTTAGGAATCTTCTGACCGGCTAAAGGCCCACTCTTTACATCAATACTATCATTTTGATATAAATTTTCATAAGGTAATAAAGTAAATGGATTTACGTTAATCCCGAGAGGATCATATAATCCAACTGGTGAGTTATATTCATTAAGAAATTTATTTTTGAGTTTATTTTTTTTATTTTTCTCAGGTTCTATTATTTTAATATAATTATTAATTTCTTTATTCATAATTAATATATATGAATATTTTTAATTTAGATTTATTTTTTTTCTAAACTATATATATATAAAGTATGGGCGCATCTCAATCCGGCGAACGCAAAATGACCAAAAAACAAAAGATGATGATGAAAGAGAAGAAAGAAGCAGCAATGAAGGAAAAAATGATGAAAAAACAAATGAAGAAAGAAAAAATGGCTAAAATGAAGGAAATGAAGGAAAAAAAGGCTAAGTTAATGAAAGAAATGAAGGAAAAGAAAGAAAAAAAAGTAGCAGCTTTAAAGGAGAAAAAAGCTAAAGAAGCTAAAAAGGTAAAGAAAGTTGTCAAGAAAGATAAGGAAGCTAAACCAGTTAAAAAGGTTAAGAAAGTTGTTAAAAAGGTTAAAGATGCTAAAGTAGTTAAAAAGGTAAAGAAAGTTGTTAAGAAGTAAAAGAAGGGAACCAAATATGGCTTTGCGGAGTGCTCACCTTCAACCCCTCCTTTTAGTTAACTGTATTTATTTAAAAATCAATAAAATTATTATATTATAAATTTTATAATATAATTCTTATTAATAAAAAAATAATTACACCTTTTCTCATTTAAAACACCCATTTAAAATGGAGTCTTGCACAAGCTCCATACTCCAAATAATGCTGATCCCGGAGTCTTTTTGACGGTATTTTGCGGGACATTTCCGAATATATTAATAGCTATACGCAAGATACGATACGCAAGATACGATACGCAAGATACGATACTTATGGCGATCGATATGCGGACAATCAAATATTCTAAGGCTCATGAATGCTAACGACCTCTGGCTATACCGGTATAATCAGCAAATAAACCATTTAGGTTATTATAACTATCTGGCGTATTAAATTTACAAATTCTATGTGTATCTATCTCTATAACACAACCATTTGATTTTGTACACAATTCTAAACAATCACCCATTTTCTTAATCCATATTATGTTTTTTTTATTAATTACTTTATTATTATCGGCTTTGATATAAGAATTTATATTTTCTTCCATTAAATATAAATAATAAATAACCTTTATATTCTTTTGTCTGATTAAATTTTATAATATAATTCTTATTAATAAAAAAATATAATTCCTAATATTTTTAAATAAAAATACTTAATTAATATTGCATTTTATTTATCTAGAGTCTTTCGCAAGCTCCAGAGGCTCCGCATCCGGGACAAGCCCTACTAGGAGCCGCTGAAAACATACCATACTCACTTTATAGGATTTGTTACTTTTGATACTGCACATCCAACAGGATTACCTCCCTCCAAATTTCTACATACCCGTGGTTTTCCATTACCTCTTGAATAAACTGGCATATTATTAGCATCTAATGAAACTTTTTCGAAACATCCCGTGCATACACTTTGGTTTTTATCATCAACTTCATATGGATAATTACTGCATCCAAATTGTAATTCGCACGGGGCGCATTTTAGGAAAGGTGGTGTAATACCATTTGTTCCAAAATTTTTAAAATTTAAATTAGTGCTATTTCCTATATTTACCGCATTTGTTGTGTAAGGAGGTTCGTATGTTACTAATCGATTTTCTTCATAATATGGAGGAAGAAGACTATTTGGAACATTATCAAAATTATCAAATTTTTCTTTATTGTTTTTAAAATATTTATCAGTGTAATCTAATATTAAAATAATTACAAACAATATTATAATCCAAAAATAAATTTGATCCATTATATATATTTATATCATATAAAAAAATTTATAAATAATTTTGCTATAAATTTTTTTATAGGATATAAATATATATAATAAATAAAAATGTTATCACTTATATTTTGTATAATATTTATTTTAATATTCCTATTTTTATGTTATGCTGGCGGTAATTATTTATTACATAATATGATTAATAATGTATTATCTAGCCAATCAAATCAAACTCCTTTAATAGAAAAATTTCAAAATAAGTCAGTAAATAAATTTCAAGCTGAAGGTAAAATAAATCCTTTAGACGAATGCAAAAAAATGGACGAAATGAATCAAAATACTCTTAATTTCCAAACCGGGACAAATATTCCCTTAAGTCCTAATTATTATAAGGATTATGTAGGAAATATATATTGCAATACAGAACCTATTAAAGAAACACTTGATTTAAGTAAAGGAAATTATTGTATGAAAAAACCTAAACTATTATATGATGGAATATGGGACCCAAAAATGGAAAGCAATGATGATGGATTTGAATACCAAAACTGGGATTTGACGAAAGGAAATTTATATGAAGGATATTATTGTTCAGATAAATTATTACAAGTTAATAAAGATATTCCTACTAATTTTAAGGACATGAGTGCAACACCCCCTGTAGAAGGAGGTGAATATTATAATTATTTAATAGATTCTTATCAAGACCCTCTTGATACACAACTTCACTGTTTTGGAAATATAAGTCCTGGAGATTTAGGTTATTCTGACCCGGATAAATTATACGTTAAAAATGGTAAATCAACCAGTCTTCGTACCCCGAAATTTCCTAATAATCCAGCATTATCTTTAAAGTAAGGAGTCTTTCGCAAGCTTCCACAACCTTCAGTAAGTCTGGCGAAAATAAAACCTAAGTTCCAAGTGGTTTTTCCCGAATCTTATTTCGCTCTTTATCGCTTGCCGTTAAATCTTTCTCATGCTTTTTAACAGTTTCAATCAATAATTCATCATCGATCTCCGGTAAAATGGCTTCACTATATTGTGTCTTAATCCCTACTGACGCATCAATTCTAAAATCAATTGGATAAAATTGCGTGCACAGCAACTTATCATCATTCATAATTGGTCTTAAAACAGATGGAACTAGAGCATTCATTTGAGGTGGTAAAATCAACATTAGTTGTTGGAACGGAGTATAAGGCTCTCCCAGATAAAAATTTAAATCATTTGGATTAAAAACTCCGTTTTTCAGGGTGTGAAAAACATCAGATGGAAGCGGAGATACTCGAAATTTATAATGCCATGACCATGATGGAACTCCGCAAAAATAATATTTAAGAGAAAACATTAAACTTTCCAAATAATTTTTAACTAAATTCATTCGAACGCGTTCATATGATTCCATATCAGTTTTATTCACTCCCAAATAAGTATTATAATATAATTCCTTCCATGTTTCATAACTTTTTTTATAATCGATTTTCATAAAATCTTCAAAATATTTTGAATACATAGGGTGTTGGGGGTGACATATTTCTAAATGAATATATCGGGATTCATATATTTCGTATGGAGTCATTTCTGCTTCCGCCGTCATTCGACGTTCTTGTACTCCACCTCTCATAAGTCGATTTACTTCTTCTTGTTGTTTCTTCATTAAAAAATCTTCTTTTTTACTAATTTCTAAAAATAATTCTTGCAAAAAATGCACATTAATCTTAGGGATATCATTTTTAATATCTTGGTCGTATAAAACCAAATAATCTTCATGATGAAGTTTAATATCATGATATATAGCAATCAATGTTTTCAATCCATCTTTCCTTACTTTTAGGAAGGGCATTGACATTACAAAATCATTACCTACCAAGAAAGTCAGAAAAATATAATCATTTAAAATTCGCATCTTATTAAAACCATGATTTCCTGGAAAACTCTTGGTAATTTCATCATTAAATCCAATTCTTAAATTATCAATATTTAAATCTAAAAATTCATATGATTCATACATTTTTTTTAATTCATAATCTGATTCAGATTTGACTTCACGCATAATATGTATATTACTCTTTTGCGTAGATACTGCTAAAACAATTAAATCAGCATCTTTTCCATAAATATATATAATATCATCTTTATATTTTTTTTGCACCCGCATTTTACGAATTAAATCTAAAAATTTATGTTCGCCTTCTCCCGGAACAGCACCGTCACTTAATATCATTTTCATGTCTTTATTATGTTCTAAAAATACATTTGATTCCATTGCTGATTTTAGGGAATTACTCAATTTTTCCATAAATTCAGTTCCGGGAGAAATATTTGCACTTTTATCCCAAGTTACTGTATCTTTTCCTTCGCCTAGATTATATTTTTTTTTTTCATTTTCAAATAACACTTTATCATAATAACCTTTGTAGCGACGAGAACGTTGTTGAACCATCTTTGCACGAGGAGCAGGACCATCAAGAGAAATATAAGTTAAATGTGATGGTTTGACCACATTACAAATTAAATATTTAGTATATCTAATAACTTCTTCAATTAGTAACTCTTCTATTTTATTTTTAGTCAAATTTTTACCTTCAATATTTTTTTTAATTCTTTCATATGCACTATAAACGATTCCATTATAATCTAAAAAAAAGTAATTTGCATTAGTTTCACCAACTTTAAGTCCAGCATGGACATTTTTATAAGATTTGTTTCGAAAAATACTAATAAACAAAGTTGGAACACCCATTATTATATATTTAATATCTGTATAATATATTAATATATTATTTACTTTTATATTTACTTTATTATTCAGTTTTTAATAATTTTTTAATGATTTTTTATATTATTTTTTTAATAAATTATTGTAAAAAAATAAAATGCATTATCTATAAAATATAATATTTTATTAAAAATTTATAAAAATTTATAAATTTTTATAAAATTATATATATAAAAATAAAATATATATAATTTTATAAAAATGGAAGAACACAATGAAAATAATTATAAAGAACTTTATGAAAAGATATTAATTGAAAATAATATTTTACACCTTTGCACATTTAAAACGCCGACTTATAAATGTGCTATTTATAATTCTTTAATTTTCTTGTTCTGTTAGATGGTTTTCTTATAAATCCTATCGGTCTCTTATATGTTCCTCTAATAATAAAAATAAATTAAATTTAAATTCTTGTTTTAATATTGATATTTATAATGATAATATAAATTCAACTATTCCTAATTTAAAAGATAATTTGTTTATAGAAAATGATATTAAAAAAATGGATATTTCTAATAAAATTATTTTAGATTTAAATAAAGAACAAAAACATATATTAAAAATATGGTTTAAAATGAATGATAAAATGTATAATGAAACAATTAAATATTTGAAAGAAAATTATTTAGCAATGAAAGAAGAATTTGATAATAATACTATTATACAAGAATATGTTATTTTAAGTAATAATATATTAAAAGAAATATCAATTATAAATAAATCTTTTTATAAAAATAAAAAAAATATTAAAAAGATAGAAAAAAATAATACTAAAGAAAATATTTATGAAAAATATAATTTATTAAAAATAAATATTATATTAGAATTAAATGTTTATTTTTTACAAGAAAAATTAAAAATTAAAAAAATATATATTAATGAAGTTTTTAAAAATAAACCTTATAATATGTTCCAAAATAAATTAAAAATAAATTTTAGAAATATACGAACATATTTTTTAAAAGATATTAGAAATAATATTATTAAAGAATGTAAAAGTAAAATATATGATAAAGATATACAAATAAAAACACATATTTTAGATGCAACTATAAAATTAGCATGTTCTAACTATCAAAGTGCATTAACTAACTATGAAAATGGAAATATAAAATATTTTAGAGTTAGATATTGGAAAGATAAAAGAGATAAAAGAGTTTTAGAAATTGAAAAAACATATTTTAGAAAAGGTTCATTATGTCCATCAATTTTTAATAATATAAAAGGATACATAAAAATAAGAGGTAAAATAGAAAATTATAATTTCAATAATATTGATTCAACTGTTAAATTGCATTACAATAAAAAAATAAAGGAATATTTTATATTTTTATCAAAAGAAATAAAATGTATAACAAATAAAAAATTAGAAAGAAATAAAAAAGAAATAATATCTATTGATTTAGGTTTAAGAACATTTGCTACATGTTTATCTGGAGTCTTTCGCAAGCTCCAGACTCCAGCGGCTCCGCATCCGGGACAAGCCCTCCTGGGAGCCGCTGAAAATCAAGTTATTGATATATGTAAAACAGATGATACAAAACTTAAAAAATTAATAAATAAGAGATTATATTATAAAGATATTAAAAATGGTAAATAAACGAATTAAAGGACATATTGATGAAATTCATTGGAAAACTATAAATTTTTTAACGAATAATTATAAAAATATTTTAATTGGTGATTTGAGTACCAAAGGAATAATTTGTAATAATACATCAGTATTAAGTGCACAATTAAAAGAAATTGCATGTGCTTATTCATTTTATACTTTTAGACAAAGACTACAATATAAATGCATTGTCAAAAAATGTAATTACAAGGTAGTTGATGAATATTATACATCTAAAACATGTAGTTCTTGTTCATTGTATAACAATAAATTAGGTTCAGATAAAATTTTTAATTGTCCTTCATGTAAAATAATATTTGATAGAGATATAAATTCATGTAGAAATATGATTTTTAAATGTCTCTAAAAAATATTTACCGGTTTGATGTGTTTTTAAATCGTTAGAACTACTGGTAGACATAAAGCATATTTAATTATATGTGGTTGTTCTATTGGACTTAATAAAAACGGCTTTTAATATTGTAGTAATCAATATAGTAATTTATTGGTGTATTTATATAAAAAATGTTTTGTTGAGAAATATAAAGTTCGCCGCATCGGTTCGAACCCCACTATAAAGTCATTTAGTTTTAAGACTTGTTCATTGGATAAGAAATTACTATATATAATATTTTTATAATAAATAATTATAAAAATAAAATGCATTCTGCGGGATTCGAACCCGCGCGGCAACGCCACCAGGTCTTAAGTCTGGCTCCTTAGACCACTCGGACAAGAATGCAGTAGGGTAGTAATTACTACCCATAATATCTATTATGTGAGTTGTCTTTAAGTAGTTTTAATTTTTAAAAAATAAAAATTAAAATATATATTATAATTAAAAATAAATATTTAAGGAATTGCTAATATTATAATACATTAAAAAATATAAAACAAAAATGGATTTAAAAAATGCAAAAGAAGAACTGAATAATTCAGATGATGATGAAAATTCACAAACAAAAAATTATGTTTATATTCAACCTGTAATACTCGAAAATATTAATTTAGATAAATATTTTTCTAGAAAAGATATTGATACTGCAAAAAGAAATAATAAAGAACTAAAAATAACTGATAAAGGATTGTATAGTATTACAAAATATGAAGATGCAGAATGGATAAGCCATATTATTATTAAATTTATTGAATCAAATGACAATATAAAATCGAAGGGTATGCATATTGTTGATGCAACTGCTGGAATAGGTGGAAATACGATAAATTTTGCAAAATATTTTCGTTATGTATCAGCGGTTGAAATTAATGATATACATTATTCAGTATTATATAATAATATTAATGCGTTGCAATTATCTAATATATCAACTTTTAATCAAAGTTTTTTAGTAAATTTGGAAAATGGAGATAACTATGGAAAAAGTATTAATAATACAATATTTTTTTTTGATCCTCCATGGGGTGGTAAAAGTTACAAGAATTATAAATATTTTAACCTAAAAATTGGTAAATTATATATATATAATGTGATTAATATGTTGCATGCAAAAAAATATAAATATGTTGTCTTAAAAGCACCATATAATCTAAATGTTTCGCCGATTTTAGGTAACGTAAAATATGAAAATATGAATATTTATAAAAATTACAAAAAAAATATGGTTTTGGTAATATTTTATTAAAAGAATAAAACTTTTCTTTGCAAAAGCATGAAGTCTTTCGCAAGCTCTATCAGCCAGTGGCTCCGCATCCGGGATATCCAATCCCTACTGGGAGCCGCTGAAACTGTCTATATTTTTTTTTATATTCACCAGACTCCATAATAAATTATATATATATATAATTTATAAATGGTTCAAATAAATAATCTCTCTCAAACTACACTAGATTTTTCAAAATTAATCCATAGACAACGTTATTTATTTCATTATAAAAATAATAGGCATCTAAATCAAACATTTCGTGCAAATTTTTTAGGAATCCATTATTATAAAGAATATTCTACCATAATGTTAAATAAATATGAAACTGACAATTATCCAGTAAATAAAGAAGAAATATGGTATATGGATCCTAAAAGTATTTTAAAAATTGAATCTTTATCAGATATATTTGGGAATAAATTTAAATTACCTGATGATATTTTATTTGAAATAGATAATTATTTATAAAGATTAAGAAATGTCATTAGAATTCAGCGGCTCCCAGTAGGGATTATCCTGGATGCGGAGCCACTGGACTTACCGAAGGTTGTGGTGGCTTGCGAAAGACTCCAATATTTGATGAACAAACACAACAAATACTAAACCCACGAAGAACTTCTTTAAATTTATCTGGACTAGTCTTAGACATATCGTCATTCAAAATATTCATCGTAATGAATCTATTGTCTGGTTTTTCTAGAAGGCATTTTGTGCAATCTGTCTTTTTCACATCAGATATAAATGAAACTACAGCTTGTTTGTAATTACATGTGTTAGCATAAACCATTGCTCTGCTAATACAGAATTCTAGCATTTTGCAACTCTTCAGAAGCGACGAAGGAGCGGATGATTCCATGGATGACATTATGTTAATATTTTAGCGGATTCCAGTAGGGCTTGGTCCGGATGCGGAGCTGATGGAGCTTGCGAAAGACTCTATCTCAAAGTTTTTTATTCTAAATATAAATACTTATATTTAGAATATTTTATTCATCATTTTTTAAATTATGTATCATTTAGCCGCTCCCAATAGGGATTGGATATCTCCATCCCTTTGGTATTGAGCAAGCGATCTTCAGCGGCTCCCAATATTAAATATCCCGGATGCGGAGCCACTGGAGTCTGGAGCTTGCGAAAGACTCCCAATATTAAATATCCCGGATGCGGAGCCACTAGACTTGCTGCAAGCTGATAGATCTTGCGAAAGACTCCGATTATTTATGTAAATTATAATATATATAAATATAAACTCACTAAACCGCTTGATAAAAATATTGGCCAAGTATTTTTTACAAAATAGTATGGAACTGTAATTATTTTAAAATGATTTTCTTCAAAATGAACTGCAACTTTTCCACACTTTTTCTCATTTTCTCTTACAGACCTAGCAGATTGATATGTTACTTTTCCTGTTATTATATTTGTATCACCAAATTTTCTACATTCTATATTATATCCAATAAAATATTTACAATTTTTACATATTTTTTTTGTTGTTGGTAATGATGTTCGTACTAGTGGAAATAATGTGGTAAATAAATATAAGTTTAAGAATTTCATTATTATATATAATTATTTAAATTTTTTTATTTTAAAACTAACAGAAAACCATTACATTACAGCGGCTCCCAGGAGGGCTTGTCCCGGATGCGGAGCCGCTGGAGTCTGGAGCTTGCGAAAGACTCTAGGTTATTTTCTAATAATATATTTAGAATTTTTTGAAGCTTTAATATATTTTCACTAAATTATATTAAAGATAAATTCTTATAAATATATAAAAAATATAGATTTATAATGGAAATACAAAATTTACTATCTTTTGATTCTCCTTTAAATGAACATCCAAAAGATATATCAATTACTCTTAAAAATCATCAACTAGCAATGCTAAAAAAATGTATTTCAATTGAAAATATACCCGAAAATAAATATGGAATTATGAATGATAAACCAGGAACAGGAAAAACCTATGTTATATTATCCATAATTTATGAGAATAGACATGAATCAGGTACAAATATTATAGTAGTTCCTCAAAATATATATAGCCAATGGGTATCAAGTATTGAAAAATTTAGTAATAAACTAACTTATAAAAAATTCATAAATTATGATTATATTATTTCACTTTATTCTAATCCAAATTCAATATTAGAAACGAATATTGTTTTAACCACATCCTCTTACTACCATCATATTGCAACTACTTTATTAAGCTCTCACGTTATAGTTAATCGAATATTTTTTGATGAAATTGATAGTATTTCAAATATTATTCAAACAAATTTAAAATCCAAATTTATATGGTTTGTATCCGCTTCATTTCAAAAAGAAAGCCTTGGATATTTTACTGATAAACTATCGGATATTGATTTAGAAAATATTATTTGCAAATGTGACCCCGAATTTGTAGATTATAATATATTATTAGAACAACCTCTTAAAACCTATTATTTATGTAAAAATATATATGTTGATAATATTCTAGAACATGTGTTATCACACAAAGAATTATTATCAATAAATGCAATGGATTACACTTTAGCTAATCAGGATTTTGAGAAAAAAAAGGCTAAAAATGAGAAAGATGTTATTGAAATTATTTTGAAAAATAGGAAATTAAAAATAGAATTTGAAAAAACAAAGATTAACGAATGCTCTGAAAAAATAGATTTTTTCAAAAAATATAATGATACTAAAACAGAATTCAGCAATAATTTCAAAAAACAAATTAATAATTTAGAATTATTATATGAGTTCAAAGAAAATATATTAAACTTAATTAATAATTTTGATAATAATACACAGTTTTATTTAGAAATTAATGTTGAAGACCGAGAAATAATTGAAATAATGAAAGAGAAACGCCGTGAAGAAATTAAATTTTTAAAGAATTCATGTGATGATATGATTGGAATATTATATAATAATAATGGAATAGAAAAAAATTTTGAAGAATATTTAAGAAATAATGGGAAAGATAAATCACTTTCTATTGGAGGTATTACTCAAAATCTTAAAACATTTAATATATTATTAACAGGTATTCATGAAATAATTTATAAAATTAAAGAGTCTAATCAGACTAAAGAAGATAAACAAGATAAACTAATAAATAATTTTTATGAAATTTATATGAAAACAAAATCTTTTTTATCAGATTTAATTTCATCTATAAATGATTTTGAATATATGCTTATTTCTGATTATAATTTGGATTTATATCAAAAAGTATTAAGTGTAACAGAAAAAAATCTAAAAGAAAATGAACATAAAATAAAATTATTATACGAACGACTAACACAAAATAATTGTTGTCCAATTTGTTATGAATTATATGAAACCATGGATTCAAAAAATATTTATATTACACCTTCATGTTGTAATAATAAAGTATGTGAATTATGTGTAAATAATTGGTATGATATTTCTAAAAAGACATCATGCATTTTTTGTAATACAGAATCAGTAGAAAAAAATAATTTTTATTTGTATGAAAAAGAAAATTTTGAAGAATCTCCGTTAGAATTAAATAATATAAAAATAGATGATGAAAAAATAAATTATGAAATATTAAATACAAATAAACAAGCATTCCTAAATTCATTTATTAGTAAAATAAAAATAGAAGATAAAAAAGTAATTATATTTTCAGATTATTCAAATATTTTTGAATATATTCAAACAGTATGTGATGAAAATGAAATATTACATGTTGACCTTGATAAAGGAAATATGAAAGATATTGATAAAGCAGTATTGGATTATAAATATGGAAATGCAAAAGTTTTATTATCAAATTCAACATTATTTGGTTGTGGTATGAATTTTGAGAATTCTTCTGATATTATTTTTGTTCATAAAATGAATAAAGAAATGGAAAAACAGGTAATCGGAAGAGCGCAGCGATTGGGTCGAAAAGGTCAATTAAAAATTATTTATTTACAATATGAAAATGAAAGTGATATAGTTATTCGAAAAGTAAATCATAGTTCACAATATTTTAATCATCTTGAAATAAATAAAGAAACGGTTGATGATGTAAACTCTGAAATAAATTTAGAATCATTTATGAATGAGAAACAATATTATGATATTATTAATAATATTAATGAAAATGATATTGTTTTTAATCCACCTGATTTTAATAATATTGTTGTTAATAGTGAAGATGCTGTTAACATTAAAGATACTGTTAATATTGGAGAAACATTTAAAGATGATAATTTAGATGCCCCTCCACCACCTTCAGAAATTATAGATGTTAATTTAGATGAATTAGTTGCGAGTCTCCATTAATTATAATAGAGTCTTGTGCAAGCTCCCACAACCTTAGGTTAGTCCGTCAGAAATCATGCATAATCTCCCGATTTCTAGTGGAGTCTTTCGCAAGCTCCATCAGCCTGCAGCAAGTCCAGCGGCTCCGCATCCGGGATACTCGATATCGAAAGACCAGAGGGATAGAGATATCCAAGCCCTCCTGGGAACCGCTATACTATATCCTTTGAATATTTCATTATTAGCGTATATAAATATTTAAGCATTGAATCAATTGTTAATTTTTTAATATTTTTATTTAAATGTTCAACCATTTCCTTATATTTTTCAGGATGCTTTTCAAAAAAAATGTATTTTTTTAAGAGGTCAGTTTTTATTTTTTTATATAAATCATCTGAAATAGGATTGTCGTAATCAAAATTATAAACTAAATGGACATAGTCTTCATTTTCATTAAAAATATAATCATAAAATTGTCTCCAATATCCAGTTTCATCTATTTTAGAATTATAAAATGATACTCTAAAAATAGCTCTTTGTGCTAAAAATAAATATTTTAAACGTAATGATTGTGGTTTTACACCAGGTAAATCTAATAAATATTTATGATCTTTTACTTTATATAATGCTTCGCTATAATTTTTTGTTGCTATTACATTAAAAGGAAGTTTTTCTTGACCCAATTTTTCTCTAAAAAGATTTCGTTTTAATGTAGCAGGACCTCCTTTAAAATACATGTCATTTTTAATTTTATCAGGATGATAATTGTTAAATGTTCTTTTTAATTGGTTATAATTTTTTTTTAATAAATCAAAATATAACATATCAAAATTTGGAAAAATTAGACCTGGCTTACCTTTTGGTAATCCAAAACTAAATACTGGTGCATCAGTTTTCCAATAATACCCATCAGTTAAATTTATTAATAATATAGTTTCATCTAACTTATATTTTTCTAATAAAAGAGACATAATTAAAAATATATTTTTTTTCCTACCAAGCATATCATTTTCTAAGTTTGCAATTATTTTATTATTCTTAATTTTTACTATAAAAATAGTATCTATATACTTCATTTTATCAGCTTCTTTCAGAATATTATATTTTTTACCTTTATAACTATCTATTTGTTCTTGAATGAAATTATCCATATTATGTTATATTAGAATTATCTAATATAAAAAATTGATTATAATTGATTATAATTGATTATAATTATATTTAAAATATAAAATAATTAAAATACAATATAGAATTATTTAGATATAATAAATCAAAATAATAAAATGGGTTCAAATCAATCGAATCAAGCAAAAAAAATTTTAGTCTTAGAATTAGTGCAATATTCCGATTATTTATCATTGATGGATTTATGCGAATTATACGATATATGTAAAAATATGCCTTTAAGTATGGTTTATTTTAAGAATAAAAACTATATTTATGATTTTTATCAAATAAAAGAAAATCCAAGTACGCCAGAAATCGGGAGCTTGCGCATGATTTCTGGTGGACTTACCGAAGGTAGTGGGAGCTTGCGAAAGACTCCAGCGGATCTCATATTATTTGAATCAATCTTAAAAATATATCCTTCATATAATTTTGATCCAGTATTTTTATTTAATGCTGTTAAAAAAGATTATTCAAGATATATATATTTATTAACAAAATATTTAATAAATTTTGATTTTAATATAACATCTTCTGAACATGGATGGACATTTCTTTGGACAGCATGTCGTTATGGAAAAACAAAATCATTAAAAGCCTTACTTAATCATCCTAAAATTGATATAAATAAAGCTTCTAATTATGATATAACACCATTACATATTGCATGCTCTATGAATAATACTGAATGTGTTGAAATATTATTATCTATGCCAGGATTAGATGTTAATAAATCTGACAAAGAGGAAATTAGTCCTCTTTTTGCTGCATGTTGGTGTGGTTATACTGAATGTGTAAAATTATTATTAAACCATCCGGAAATTAATATATATAAATCAAAAAATGATGGAATGTCACCGCTTAATGCAGCACTTCGCAATAATCGTAGTGAAATAATAGAGCTTTTAAATAAAAAAATTGAACAAAATTAATCTTTAAATATGATTTTATAGCGGCTCCGCATCCGATATCAAATATCCCGGATGCGGAGCCGCTGGACTTGCTCTAGACTGATGGAGCTTGCAAAAGACTCCTTTAAATTTAAGAATATTTATTTTTTAATTTTATTTATAAAAATATATTTTGCATAGTATGGACTTTAAATATATGTCACTTATACCCACAGATGTTTTAATAAATAATTTAATACCATATACATATAACAGTCAATCTCCTAAATTATTATATGATTTAAAAAATTATATTGAAGATTTTTCTATATTAGAAGAAACATATGGAGTCTTTCGCAAGCTCCAGACTCCAGCGGCTCCGCATCCGGGACAAGCCCTCCTGGGAGCCGCTGAAACATTATATAATTATGGTATATTATATTATGATTTATTAGAATATTGCAATAATGGTCCCCCGTTTGGATATGAAATGGATGATAAATTTTTTAATATATTCCAACGACATATTATGTATAAAAATTACACAAAAACTATGATAAATAAATATATCTTTTATAAATTCAACATATTTTATATAGAATTAGACAAAGATTTTGATGATATTTATAAAAAAAAAATACGGTTTTTATGGGGACTTCTCAAACCTGTTGAACGAATTCAATTTATAAATAAATATGTATTAAAATAATTAAAATATTTTTTTATAAAAATAACAACCTTAAAATCTTATTCAG
>TBL_comb47_HYPODRAFT_10003745_pt1 | contig 17874 bp, 18 predicted proteins | sample TroBogypolimnion_40_FD_10682 | JGI IMG/M metagenome (IMG submission 10682)
TGCCGATATTGGTCCCCATTGGGAGCACGCCATCAACAACCCCATTCCTCCGCGCTTGGTCACCCAAGCGCCCTGCCAAGAGATTGTTTGGAGGGGCGAAGATCTCCAAGGGCCCAATAAAGGCATGGACGCCCTGCCCATCCCCATTTCAACACCGGGCTTTGATGTTGCCCCCTACTTAACCTCTTCCAATGTCATCACCAAAGACCCAGACTCAGGTGTGCAAAACATGGGAACTTACCGTGCGGGTCTAAAAGCCTCAGATCGCCTAGGTGTGATGATGTCATCAGCTGTTCGCGCTGGAGGCGGTGCGCATTGGCTTAAGTACAGGGCCAAAAAAGAAAAAATGCCATGTGCCATTGTGCTCGGTTGCGCACCTGTCGTTGCATTTTGTGGCCCCCAAAAATTCAGAACCGATTTGGATGAACTCTCCGTTGCCGGTGCTATTCAAGGAAAAGCCATCGATGTGGTCAAAGCCTTAAGCGTTGATTTGCTGGTTCCTGCCAATGCTGAAATCATCATTGAAGGCTGGATCGACACCGAGTTTCTGGAGCCTGAAGGTCCATTTGGTGAATCCCATGGGCACATTGCCCTTGAAGATTTCAATATGAATATGCAAATCACAGCCATCACCCGCAAAGCCAAACCCATCATCACTTCCATCATCTCGCAAGTCACCCCCAGCGAGTCGAGTGTTATCAAACGGGTGGCTTATGAGCCCATGTTTCTCACCCACCTGAAAAAAACTTTAGGGATCCAAGGGGTGGTCAAAGTTTCTTTGCACGAACCATTGACCAACTTGAGAAGAATCACCATCATTCAAGTCAAAAACGGCACGCCCACCACTGAAGTATGGCGAGCGTTGCATGGCGCCACTGCATTCCAAGCCTCTTGCAGCAAGTATGTCATTGCGGTCAATGAAGACATCGACCCCAATGATGGAGATTCTATTTTTTGGGCGATGTCTTATCGATCTAATCCTGAACTAGACTCACAAATCGTCAAGTTCAGAGATCCAGGCCACGGCCCAAGAACAGAGCACAGAACCGAATTTGATTCATCCTTGTTAATTGACGCTACCATGAAGGGCGAAATGCCGCCCATTGCTTTACCGAAAAAAGAATTCATGGAACACGCCAAAATTTTATGGGCAAAACTGGGCCTACCCGAAATCAAAGAACAATCCCCCTGGTTTGGCTACTCCTTGGGCGATTGGACTGATGAATGGGACGATGCGGCAAAACGCGCAACAGACGGGGACTATTTAGAAAATGGTTTGTTCAGTGCAAAAAAACGAAACACCCAGGTCATGCCCAACACCCATGTTCGAGACGGCAAAGCCACTTGAGCGTTTTTTTTCGATTCAACAGAAATATCCAATGAGTGCAAATTACCCCAGTCTAAAAGGGCGCGTTGTTATCGTCACCGGTGGCGCCCAGGGTTTAGGACGCTCGTTTGTCAGCAACTTGGCTGAGCAAGGCGCCAAACCAATCATCGTTCAAAGAAATTTTGAACTGGCCAAGTCTCTTGAAGAGGAACTCAATCAACTCGGCCATGACACCTTGGCCGTCAGTGCCGATATTGGCAATCAAGAATCGGTTCAAAAAATGGTGAAAGAGGTTCACCAAAAATTCGGCCGAATTGACATCTTGGTCAACAATGCGGCCATGCTCAAGAATTTGGCGATCGGCCCATTTTGGGAAATACCCATGAATGAGTGGTATGACGCCATCAATGTCAACATCACCGGGGCGTTCATTTGCGCCCGAGAGGTCGTGCCCTATATGCAAAAAAGAAATTGGGGAAGGATTGTGAATTTATCCTCCACCACCATTCTTTCGGGCAAGCCCAACTATCTTCACTACTCTGCCTCTAAGGCGGCAATGATCGGCATCACCCGAGCCATGGCCAGAGAATTGGGGGACTGGAATATCACCGTGAACAATTTGATGCCCGGCACTACCAAAACAGAATCGGATCGCACATCGGCCCACGATGAGTACTTTGCCAATGCCGTCAAACAACAATCAATCCACCGGCTGGCCACCGTTCAAGACCACGCCAACGCCTTGATGTTTCTTTGCTCGGATGAAGCAAGCTTCATCACCGGTCAGTGCATGGTGTCTGATGGTGGACGTTCGTTTTTATGACGCAATTGGGTTAAATTCACGGTCCCTGCATTTTTTAATTTCTCTTACTCAAAATAACGAACCACATCATGGCATTGACAATCAAAACAAATTTCAACATCCCCGTTTCTCAAGACACCGCCTGGTTGGTTTTGACCGATATTGAACGCTCCGCGCCATGCTTTCCTGGGGCAGAGTTGGGAGATCCCATGGAGGGCGGTTTTTACAAGGGCGCCTTCAATGTCAAACTCGGCCCTCTGTCGTTTCGTTTCTCCGGCAAATTTGGCTACATTGAAATGGACAAAGCACTGGGTACCGCCAAGATTTCCGCCTCTGGCACGGATACCAAGGGCAGAGGCGGCGCGCAAGCGGTGATTTCGGTCGCATTGAAGGAAACCGATGGCTTTACTTTGGTTGAAATCGTATCCGATGTGACGCTCTCGGGCATGGTCGCTCAATATGGCCGAGGTGCTGGAATGATTCAAGCCCTGTCGCAGCAACTGATCAACGACTTTGCGCAAAATTTATCCAAAATCATCACCACTGACAACTCACAAAACCTTGAGGCCAATGCGTCCCTCCTGTCGAACACGTCCTCCCTGTCCACGCAAGACGCCAACGCTGTGGACCCCACAGGAAATACGAGCACACCAAGAATTGCGTCCGCAACCAGCACACCACTTTCAGGGGGAAACCTCCTGTGGCGAGTCTTTGTCAATTGGCTCAAGAGTCTGTTTGGAAAAAATCACCCCTGATCATTCATCATTTGCGAGTCATCAAACATGTCACAAATTGAACAATTTCTCCCCCATGAAGGTCGTCTCATCACCGAAGACGAAGTGAGCACTCAAGACCACGATTACAAATTGCTCGGTATGCACTGTAAAAGTTGCAATGCCAAGTTTTTCCCCGTCAATGCCATGTGTTTATTTTGTCTGTCCGAGTCTGTGGAAAAAATCCCGCTCTCCAGCGTTGGCATTTTGTACAGCTACAGCTTTATCCATATCGCCCCCAAGCAGTGGAAGGTGCCCTACGGTATTGGCTATGTGGATTTACCCGAAGGTATTCGAATTTTTGGAAAACTCGAAACCACCGAACCCACCGATTGGGAGGTGGATCAAAAGGTCCGCATTGAGGTCAAAGCCAGCCCAGCCATTGAAGGGCAACCCACTCAATATCAATATTTTTTCAAGTCGTACAAAGGATAAATGATGAGTCACAGTTCATTTAGAGATGTCAGTGTCTACGGCAGCAGCATCATCCCGTTTGGCAAGTATCCGCAATTGTCATTGTCAAGTCTCGCCCGTCCTGCCGTCGTTGACGCTTTGAAAGACTCAGGCGTTGAGCGTCAAGCCATTGAGGCTCTTTACTGCGGCTCGGCCATGTCGGGCATGATGTCTGGCCAACGCATTGCAAGAGACTGTGGACTAAGCGGTATACCCATCGTCAATGCAGAAAATGCTTGCTCTTCAAGTGCAACCGCTTTTCGGGAAGCTTGGATAGCGGTGGCAAGCGGCATGATCGACTACGCTTTGGTCATTGGAGTGGAGAAACTCTCGAGCCTTGGTGGCGGCACCATTCCTTTGGACAAAGAGGACATCGAGGTGAGCAACGGCATGATCATGCCTGGACTCTATGCCATGCGGGCACAGCGCTATTTGCACGACTATGGCCACACCGTCACTGACTTGGCCAAAGTCACCGTAAAGTCTAGAAATCACGGCGCACTCAATCCCGGGGCTCAGTTTCGAACCACCACCACCGTTGAAGAAGTATTGGCTTCTCGCAAAGTGGCCGACCCCATCACCCTTTTACAATGTTGCCCCACGGGAGACGGTGCTGCAGCAGTTGTGATTGGCCCAAGCGATATGGCCAAACGACACGTGAACCAACCCGTCAAAGTCATTGGCTCACATTTGGCCTCTGGAAAATACATGAGTGGCTTTAGAGAGCTCAAAGTGCCAGAAATCACCGTTCGTTGTGTCACAGAGCTGTACGAAGAAATTGGTCTTGGGCCAGAAGATTTGGATGTCTTGGAGTGCCACGATGCATTTTCAATTGCGGAGCTGCTTTACTACGAAGCTTTGGGACTTTGCAAGCCCGGTGAAGGCGTCAAGCTCATCAATGATGGAACCACCTCTTTGGGCGGAAAAGTCGTCGTCAATCCAAGCGGCGGCATGCTCTCCAAAGGTCACCCCGTCGGAGCCAGCGGTGTCGCACAAATCGTTGAAATCGTGCAGCAACTTCAAGGCAGAAGTGGTAATCGGCAAGTCAATAACGCCAAGATTGGACTCACCCATGTCACTGGCGGGGGCACCGCTGGTTTTGATCATGGAGCCTGCTGCATTCACGTCTTTGGTGTTTGAGAATATGGTTCTTGCTCAACCATTCATTTTATGAAACCAGCGCCATTCAAGTACCACTCACCCACCTCGGTTGAGGAGGCGATTCAACTTTTAGGGGAATTGGACAACCCCAAACTGTTGGCTGGTGGACAATCCCTCATGCCCATGATGAACTTTAGGTTCATGATGCCCACTCACGTCATTGATTTGAACCAAATCCAAGCGTTGTCGGGCATTGAGCTGCGCGGTGAGACACTCTACATCGGGGCCATGACCCGCCAGCACGATATCCACACCTCAAGTCTGATTAAAATCGCCGCCCCTATCATTGCGGAGGCCTATGATATGGTGAGTCACCGACAAATTCGCAACCGCGGAACCTTAGGCGGCAGTCTTTGCCACCTTGACCCCTCTTCTGAACAGCCTTGTTTTATCTCGGTGCTCGATGGCAGCATTGATGTGGTGGGCCCCAATGGACCCAGAAGCATCAAGATGGGCGAATGGACCTCTATGTACATGACGCCAGCCATGTCTGAGCAAGAGGTGATGATCGGCGTCCATTTCTCACCATGGCCGAAAGGTCACGGGTGGGCTTTTTTAGAATATTCTCGTCGCCATGGAGACTACGCAATTGTCGGAGTCGCCGTTTTGGTGACCCTCAATGAAAAGAGGGAAATCACTCAATTGGCCATTTCCATCTGTGGAATCTCTTACGCGCCTTGTCGCTTGAGCAATGCGGAGTTGAAATTACTCGGTATGAAAGCCGATCATAACGCCACCACGATAGCAGCCCAATGCATTGATGCCATTGAGGACATTATGGAAGATGCCCATAACAGCAGCGACTACCGTCGCCATCTCGCCAAAATTTACACCCAAAGGGCCCTTGAATTGGCCTTTCACCGAGCCAACAACGCCGATCATGGACAACATACACATTAAAGTCTCTGTCAATCACCGTACCTACGAGCGCGATGTGGACAGTCGCTGCACCCTGGGGGACTTCTTGCGCCATGATCTGGGTTTGACCGGAACACACTACGGCTGTGAGCACGGTGTTTGTGGGGCCTGCACGGTGCTCTTGGACACCAAATCCGTGCGATCTTGTTTGCTTTTGGCCGTTCAAGCCAACGGTAAAAAAATCACGACAGTTGAAGGCTTGGCCCATAAAGACGGAACCTTGTCTGTGCTGCAACAAGCGTTCACGGAGTGTCACGCCCTTCAATGTGGATTTTGTACACCGGGCATGCTCACCACCTTGACCGAATTGCTGGCTGAAAACCCTTCTCCCACCGAGGCCCAAGTTAAAAGTGCAATATCGGGCAACTTGTGCCGCTGTACGGGCTATCAACCCATAGTCGATGCGACAATTCTTGCGGCCAGTAGGCTCAGAGGTCCATTGAGCCCTTCTCCCCAATAACACCGAGCAGATGCCATGGAAATCGTAGACTCCAAGCTGTTGGCCAAACAAGCTTATATCGGCGCGCGAACACTCAGAACCGAAGACCCAGCGTTGCTCAAAGGCCAAGGGCAGTTTGTGGACGACATCAAGCTCTACAACATCTTGCATGCCTGTGTGTTGCGCAGTCCCCATGCCCACGCAAAAATATTGAGCATTGATACGCGCGAGGCCTTGAGACTCGCAGGCGTGCACGCCGTTTATCTTCACAAAGACCTCCCTGCCTCAGCGCAAAAAAGACTCCCATTGAATACCCCCAACGCGGCCATCACCTTGGTGATGACGCAGGAGATTTTGGCCTCCAGCGAGGTGTGTTATGTCGGAGAACCCGTGGCGTTTGTCGTGGCCGACAGCCGCTATATCGCGGAAGACGCCTGCGCCTTGATTGATGTCGATTACGACATTTTGCAAGCGACCTCGGACTGTGCCGACGCCTTGAAAGACAATGCACCCCTTACCCACTCCACGGCCAAAAACAATCTCATCGCCAAACTCCCCTTGTCCTATGGTGATATAGACCGGGCCTTTGCTCCAAGCTCTATTGTCGTTAAAGACGTGTTTTCACAAAACCGAGGCTCGGCTCACCCCATGGAGACACGAGGCTACGTGGCCGAATTTCACAAAGCAACGTCTCAACTCACCGTCTGGTCAGCGGGCCAAGCCCCCCATCTTGAGAAGAAAACGCTCATTGACATGCTCGACTGGGATCCCGAGAAAATCAGGATCATCATGAACGATGTGGGTGGCGGATTTGGTCCCAAAGCCATTTTTTATCCCGAAGAAGCCTTGGTGGCCATTGCGGCTTGGAATTTAAATCGACCGGTTAAATGGATAGAAGACCGACGCGAGCATTTTTTAAGTGGTTCTCAGGAACGAGAGCAGTATTGGAATATCGCATTGGCCCTGACGCATGAGGGCAAGATCATGGGCATCAAGCTGCAAATGATCCATGACAATGGGGCCTATTTGCAATGGGGGGTGATACTGCCCTACATTGGTGTGACCACAACGCCAGGCCCTTATGTGGTGCCGGCCATGGATGTAGACTTAAAAATGGTTTTCACCAACAAGGGGCCAACTTCGCCGGTGCGCGGGGCAGGACGGCCTCAAGCGGTTTTTGCCATGGAGAGAATTTTAGACAAAGCGGCCCAAATGTTATCGATGGACCGCGCGCGCATTCGGGAGATCAACTTCGTTCAGCCCGAACAGATGCCCTACAACGTCGGCTTCATTTACAGAGACGGAAAAGCCATGATTTATGACAGTGGCGATTATCCCCAATGTCAACAACTGGCCTTGGACAAAGCCAACTATGAATCTTTTCCCAAAAGAAAAGAAAAAGCACGCACCGAGGGTCGTCATATTGGCATTGGCATCGCCAATTTCGTGGAAGGTACAGGCTTAGGTCCGTTTGAAGGTGCAACGGTGAGGATTCAACAAAATGGTCGGGTGACGATTTTGACGGCCGCTGCGGCGCAAGGCCAGGGTCACAAGACCACCTTCATGCAAATTTGTGCTGACCAATTGGGCATTGACCTGGACTTGATTGACGTGATCGCGGCCGACACCAATGCCATCTCCATGGGCATTGGCACCTTTGCCTGCAGAATTACCGTGACCACGGGCAACTCGGTCTACTTGGCCGCACAAAACGTGAGGGACAAGGTGTATTCGCTGGCGGCATTTTTACTCCAGTGCGAGACCTCAGACCTGGAGATGAGCAATGGTCTGGTCAACGTGAAGGGCGAGCCCAAGCGCAGCAAAACCTTCTCTGATTTGGCGCGCGTCTCACAAGGCATTCCGGGGTTTTCGTTTCCTAAAGGTGTGACCAACGGCCTTGAAGACACCCAGTACTTCTTGCCCTCACAAGCGGCTTACTGCAATGGCACTGCCGTGGTCGAACTCGAAGTGGATATGGGCACAGGTCAGATCCAAATTTTGAATTACGTGATGGGGCATGACTCGGGCAAACTCATCAACCCCTTGATTGTGGACGGACAAGTTCAGGGCGCTGTCGCCCACGGGATCGGTAACGCAACCCTCGAATGGATGCGCTACGACGAACAAGGTCAACCCATCACAACGAATTTTGGCGAGTATTTGTTGCCCGCTTCTCACGATGTGCCCAGAGTCAGCGTGGTCCACTTGGAGACACCCTCGCCTTTGAATCCACTTGGGGTCAAAGGTGCAGGTGAAGGTGGGACGATTCCTGCCGCCGCGGCCATCATCTCGGCCATTGAAAACGCTTTGGACGATGCCGAAATTTTCCTCAAAGACACCCCCATGACGCCTCAGCGCTTATTTGATATTTTGAGAAAAAATAAAAGTTCTACCCACCATTGACCTCCTCAAGAGCACCTTCACGCACCCTGCTTTATCTGCCCATGCAATGAACACCACTTCTGCCCTCACCGCCACTGTAAAAGATAAAACTCGACCCCTAGCCGCCACAGGCACAGGGACGGTGCTTCGTGTCGTGCGTTTATTGGCCGCCCTTACAGAGTTCAGTCACGATGTGAGCTTGAGTGAATTGTCGGATCGGCTCAATCTCCCTGCCAGCACGGTGCATCGATTGCTCGATTTGCTCTCCAAAGAGGGGATGGTCGAGCGCGATCAGGATTTGCGACTGTACCGACCAGGACTTGAGTTTTACCGAATTGCGGCATCGATTCACAGCAAAAAATCCATCCAAGACATTGCCCTTCGCTATTTACAAAACGCGGTCCTTGAAAACGATGAGAACGCCTACCTGGGCATCTTGGACCTACAAGCCAAGAAGATGATGATGGCCGCCGTGTACGAATCGAGCCATTTGCTGTCATATCGGGTGGTTTTGAATGAACCATTGCCCTTGGTCAAAGGCGCTTCGGCATTGGCCATGACCGCATGGCTTGAAGACAGCGAGCGCGATCACATCATTGAGATGGCCCTCGCATCTGGGGTGCTGTCCCAGGCCCGAGATCGGATCAAAATTTTGAACGAGTTGATGAAAATTCGCCATCAAGGTTTTGCCGTTTCTTTTGGAGAAAGAATCAAAGGGGCGGTTGGCATCTTTGCCCCTGTCTTCAACGCCCAGTCTCGAGTGGTTGGCTCTCTGGGCTACACCGTGCCCGAGCTCAGATACCAACCCGACAACCTTGCAGCACTATCAAAGTCGGCGATCAATCAGGCCAATTTACTCTCAAGAGCTTTGGGCTTCAGTGCCCAATAATATCAGTCAAGCCTCAATCTCCTCCAATTCCCTCCATTTCCCTCCACTCACCTTTTCTCATACCAGTTCACTCACCCTTTCTCTATCTCTATCTCTATCCTCCACCCCATGCCCATGTCAAAAAACATCACACAAAAACCCCTTGCTGGTCTCAAAGTTTTGGACATGACGCAATTTTTATCCGGTCCATTTGGCTCCATGGTGTTGGGCGACTTGGGTGCTGAGGTCATCAAAATAGAACCCCGAACTGGCGAGCTCTCACGCGCCATCCCCCCCCACTTTGTGGCCGAGGACAGCGTTTACTACTTGAGTGTCAATCGAAACAAAAAAAATATGGTGGTGGACCTCAAAAAACAAGAGGGTATTGAAGTCATTAAAAATTTAGTCACCAGTTGTGACATTGTGATCGAAAATTTCAGGCCTGGCGTTTTAGAGCGCCTGGGCATTAGCCATAACAAACTCTCAGAACTAAAACCTTCAATCATCTGGTGCAGCGTAACGGGGTTTGGGCAAGATGGGCCCTGGCGTGATTGGCCTGCCTATGACATGATGATTCAAGCCTTGTCAGGGGGGATGAGCCTCACGGGCCCCACTGAGGGTCCATCTGTGAGAGCAGGCATTCCTCTGGGCGATATTTCAGCAGGCCTCTACGGCGTGATTGGTATTTTGGCTGCCTTGCATGAAAGAAATCTCACCGGAAAAGGAAAATACATTGACATTGCCATGATGGATTGTCAAGTCGCCATGCTTTCCTATCAAGCGGCTTACTACCTCCACTCAGGCCAGGTGCCTGGGCGGCAAGGCACAGGCCATGACTCCTTTCCAACCTATGGTACGTTTCCGACCAAAGATGGTAAAAGCATTGTGGTGACGGCCAATACAGAAAAAATGTGGAAAGAAATGGCCAACTGTTTGGGCCTATCATCTCTCATCACCGATCCACGTTTCATCACCAATAAAGAAAGACTCTCCAATCGTGCTGAAATCGAACCCTTGCTTCAGCAAGCATTTCTAGCCAGAAATGCTCAAGAATGGATGGATGATTTTTTGGCGCTCGGCATCCCAGCCGGTGTTGTCAATACATTGGATATCACCCTCAATAGCCCTCAAATCCAACACCGACAAATGGTCGTGGAGCTCCAGGATGAAATGGGTCAAAGCGTGAAAGTTGTCGCAAGCCCAATCAAATTCAATGAAGAATTGAGCACTCGAAACGACTACCCTGCGCGACTGGGTCAGCACACAGACTTCGTTTTGAAAGATATTTTGGGTTATACAGATGAACAAATTGCATCATTGAACGAGTCTGGTGCTGTGTACCAATGTGATTGAAACGATACATTTTTAATATATCAAAAAGATAAAAAAATTAAATAAGCTACCATGAACAAGAAATCAAACACTCCTATCGATTTCAAACGACATTTCGCTCTTTTGTTGTTGTCTTTGTTGTCCTTGCTGGGCGCTATGCCCCCGTCGGCCCAGGCACAAACCAAACCATATCCCGATAAACCCATACGCATCATCGTACCATTTGCACCTGGTGGTCTCACAGACAATGTCATTAGGGTGTTTGTAGCTAAATTTTCAAAAGAGTTAAACCAGTCGGTTGTCATTGAGAACAAACCGGGTGCCAATGGCAATATTGGAACAAGTTATGTTGCCCAATCCAGTCCTGATGGGCTTACATTGCTGGCAGCATTTGATGGCACCATCGTCATCAACCCCAATTTATATGAAAAGGTCCCCTTCAACACACTCAAAGACTTTGACCCCATTGCGAATTTAGGGGTAAGCGCTCTTGTTTTGGCCGCTCACCCATCTGTGACGGCCAACAATGTGAAAGAGTTGGTAGCCCTACTCAAAGCCAAACCCAATAGTCTGTCCTATGCCTCAGCAGGAACAGGCAGCACGAATCACTTAGCGGCAGAAATGTTGCAGCAGCGCGCGGGCGTTCAAATGGAGCACATCCCATACAAGGGCGGTGGACAGGCTGTGGCCGACGTTACTGGTGGCCATGTCCCACTCATCTACACTTCGGTCTCGACTGTTCAACAATTCATCAAACAAGGCAGGCTCAAAGCACTGGGGGTTTCTTCTAGAGCTCGCTCGCCAGCACTCCCCGATGTTGCCACCTTCATTGAAAATGGAATTGAAGACTTTGAAGTGACTTCTTGGATTGGATTGGCTGCTCCAGCCAATACACCAAAGTCAATCCTCGACAAACTTCACAATGCGGCAGTGGCTGCGGTCAACAATCCCGATGTCAAAGAGCAGTACAAATCACTGGGCATCGAATCCATTGGCAATACGCCCGAAGAATTTCGTGCTCAAATTGTTCACGATTTGGCCATGTGGGGCGCCATCATCAAAAAAGCCAACATCAAGCTCATTGACGCGCAATGACCGGTGGCTTTTTAGGCTCTTTGACTCCATTGAGGGGGAGTCATATTGTCCCCTTTCATTTGGGCAAGAATTCACTGAGTGGCTTGCGACAAAAACTCCATCAAAACCTTTAACTCTTTCTCATCACTGAGACCCGAGTAAGGCATGCGGTTTCCAGGAATTTTTCCTTGCGGATTGGTCAAAAATTCGTAGAGTGAGTTTTGATCCCAAATCAGTTGACTCCGCTTTAGAGGCCCAGAGTATCGAAAGCCCTCCACAGAGCCTGATTTTCTGCCCATCAACTTGTGCAGCGTAGGACCCGTTCCATTGTCATCGGCGTTGAGTGAATGACAGGTTGAACACACATCAAAAACTGCAGGTGGTTTTTCCTGCTGGATTTGACTAAAAGCAGTACCTGCGATCAACATGAGAGAGAATAATAACGAGATTTTCGCTACACGCTTAAAAGTCATCTCAAGCATCGACAAGTTTTCCAGGTTTTTTAATGTATGTATTTTTAATTGCATCGGCAGCGAAATACGCGATGGCACCCAGCGGACCGGTCGGATTGTAGGCGGAATTATGAGGAAAGAGGGACGCACCCATGATGAACAAATTGTCGACTCCCCAAACTTGCCCAAATTTATTGGTGACTGAATTTGAAGGATTGGTCCCCATGATGGTTCCGCCCGTGTTGTGGGTACTTTGATAGGGCACAGAACTCCAACTGTTTCTTGGGTTGGCTTTGGTGAACGACGTGGGCTTCATTGATTGGGCCAAATCATTGATCACATTGGCAATTTGGGCGGAGAGTTTTTTTTCATTGTCCTTGTAGTCAAACGTCATGCGAAGCAGCGGTTGGCCAAATTTATTGGTCCACGTCGGATCCAGATCCAAAAAGTTACCTCGATTGGGCATGACACTGCCACTTGAAGAGATGGTCATCGTTTTTTCATACCATTTCGAGACACTTTTCTTCCAAGCCGAGCCCCACATCGGGGTGCCCGCGGGTGTGGGTCTCCATGAAATGGGTCTACCCCCATATAGACCGGCGCCCAGCGTCGATCCCCCCACAAATCCGAAAGGCGAACGATCAAAATCCCAATTGGCATGAAAATGATCACTGCCCATGCCAATCCCACCTGTGGCCATATAGGGGTGAAACAATTTATCCTCAAAAAATAAGGTAGCAGCCGTTCCAGTTTGATAACAATAGTTTTTACCGATGAGCCCCTCCCCAGTTTGAGGGTTATAAACTTTACCGATTCCAGAGGTCAACATCAGATGAACATTGTTGAAAGAAAAAGCGCAAAGTATCACCATTTGCGCGGGTTGGAAATACTCTTCACCGGTGAGCACATGGGTGTATTGAACCCCCGTGGCCTTCGTGCCGGTTGAATCGGTGATGACTTTGGTCACCCATGTGTTGGTGCGCAACTCGAATGTTTTTTGCTTCAGCGCTGAGGCAATAACGGTCATGTGGGCACCGCCTTTGGCATTGGCCTCACATCCAAAACGCTCGCAGTGACCACAGTATTGGCATTCACCAAATTTTGCACCATCGGGGTTGGTGTAGGCTTTGGAAGCATTGGCCGTGGGTCGAGGAAAACTGTTATAGCCTTTGGCGAAAGCAGCGACTTCAAACAACTCACCGGCCAAGCTTTTTTCAAGTGGCGGCAGTGGATATTCGTTTTTCCGGGGTGCTTCGTGGATATTGCCCCGCGCATCTTTGCTGCTTCAAGTGGCGGCAGTGGATATTCGTTTTTCCGGGGTGCTTCGTGGATATTGCCCCGCGCATCTTTGCTGCCATTCAAGTTTCCAGCCTTGCCAGAGATGCCCGCTATTTTTTCAAATTTATCATAGTATTTCTCAAGTTCCTCATAAGTCACACCCCAGTCTTGAATGGTCATGTCTTGGGGAATGTATTTTTTGCCATACTTCTCCTCATACATGCTTTTAATTTTGAATTCTGTATTGTTCCATCGCCAGGTATGGCCATTCCAATGGGTACTGGCCCCTCCCACTCCGGTACCAGGCAAATAGGAGCCCAATCGCCGATACGGCAGTGCTCTTTGTTGTTCAGTGTTTCGAATGGTCTCCGTTTGATCATTGGTGTCGACCATGAGGGAATGCCGATGCGCCAAGGCCAATTCATCGCGCATTCGCGGGACCGTGAAATCATCCGCCGTACTGCGCTCTCCTCCTCTTTCTAGGCATACCACTTGAAGACCAGACTCAGACAACTCTTTGCCCAAAATACCACCAGTCCAGCCTGCACCGACCAAGACCACATCGACTTCTTTTAATGTTTTCATCGTATTCTTTGTATGACTATCGTTATTCAGTTGACATCAGCAATGCTGGTGGGCTCAACCCGATAGGGTTTATTTTTAAATTCAATGATATTTTGTCGATGATTGGCCGTGACCCCGGGGTAACCAATCATCTTCCATCCTGCTTTTGCGCGGTTGCCACCATAAATAGGATCAGCAAACATGGCTTCATAAAACATTTGCAACAGATGTTCAAAATAGACTTGACTGGGAATGCCATTGTCAAATTCCAATTTCCCAGAGTGCATCAAAACAAGAATATTTTCTTTTTGTTCACTCGAGAGAGAATCAAACTGTTTACCAACATTATTTTTGCAATACGCCATCAACGCTTGGGTGCCAGCTCGAAACAACTGCGCCGGCGTCAGTCCCAATTGGTAGCCTTGATTGGCGGATCCTTTGACAAACGGACCTTTCAAATAAAGTCGATTCCCATTGCCCCAATCTCCTCCCAGGGCTCGATCAAAATAGATGTTCAATCCAAGCTCCACTCCACTGGCAGAGAGTGCATCGGGTGGGCACAGGTGGTCAACGAGTGCCTCGACAAACCCCTGTTCGCTCGGTTTGAGCCAGAGATAGCCCTCCAAGGCCCCTTGTGTTGTTGACGTCACCGGGCCTGAGCTTGCAGCTTGAGCTGCGGCTTGGTCCACACCCATCACTGCAGCGGTTGCCACGGCTGCACTGGAGACGGTATGTTTTAAAAACTGTCGCCTTGGCTTGTTGTCAGAAATATCGCCCATGATGTTTCCCCTTGTCTTGGTAATGCAGCCACGTAGGTTGATGGTGAATTTCATTTTTAAAAAAATTCTATTCACCCAACCCTTCTCCTGCTATCAGGGACTTCCTTAGCACTGTCCACAAGAGCTTTCTTTTATGCTGCAGCGCAATATGAATCGCACAGTTCCCCCCCCCCTTGTTTACCCCTAGATGAAATAAATAGCTTTTTGGTGTACATTTCAATTGACTTTTCAATGTGTATATTTAGAATGACACATTAATGGCATTGTTTTATGATTCCAGACCATGACGGCCATGGAAAACCTTGGTGCAGGTAGAGCACTGTATTTGTACTTTGATAGGAGAAAAACCAATGACAGACCATAAAGTTTGGCCAACGGGTTTGACCGAAGCTGAGTCAGAAGAGCTTCATCGGCACATGATCCAAGGAACACAATTCTTTGGAATGATTGCTGCCTTTGCTCACCTTTTGGCTTATATCTATTCGCCATGGCTTAAATAAAAAGAAAGGTAACGCAAATGATTTACGGAAAAATGTGGTTGGTGGTCAAGCCCTCCGTGGGCGTGCCACTCATTATTGCCGCCGTGGCTGTTGCATCGTTTTCGGTGCATTTGGCCATTTTGAACAACACGACTTGGGTCAAAGCTTTCCTCAACGGAAATGCTGACAAGGTTGCTGTCTCAGCGCCTGCAGCTCCCAAGTAGCTGTTGGTTTTGCGCATGGATCCTGCCCTTCGGGGTTGGAGCCATGTGCGTTGATCGTTCATAGCAAGCATTGGCGCGTGTATCACAATGATCTTCAGACTTGAATCGGATCCAAATTGTCGTCAACCCTGAGCAAGAGTTCATACAGCCAGAAATTGATTTTTTCTTGGCTACAACGTGGGACAAAGTACTTACCTTTCTCCGATGCGGCCTCTGTTGACTTACCCCTTTCGAGGCTTCTCAGACTATCCCTTTTTCAAGTTTCGGTTGGCATGGCTTTGGCGTTGCTGATCGGAACCCTTAACCGCGTGATGATTGTTGAGCTTCATGTTCCAGCATCATGGGTCTCTGTCATGGTGGCCATGCCCATCGTCGTTGCCCCCTTCCGGGCCCTGATTGGTTTTAGCTCCGACACCCACCATTCAGAATTAGGGTGGAAGCGTGTTCCGTTCATTTGGAGAGGAACACTGTTGCAGTTTGGTGGTCTTGCCATGATGCCGTTTGCTCTTTTGGTCTTGTCTGGTCAAGGACATGCCTCTGAGGCCCCAGTATGGATTGGTCACTTGGGAGCGGGTGTCGCATTTTTGCTCGTTGGTGCAGGTCTTCACACCACCCAAACCGCAGGACTGGCCTTGGCCACCGATTTGGCACCCGAACAAACCAGACCCAAAGTGGTGGGCCTGATGTATGTGATGCTACTCATTGGCATGATGGTGAGCGCTGTGGGTTTTGGTTCGTTCTTGAGTGAATTTAACCCAGGGCGCCTCATTCAAGTGGTGCAGGCTTCTGCGGCTTTCACCATCATCTTGAATGTCATTGCCCTTTGGAAACAAGAAAGCCGAGTTCGTGTGCCTTTGAGTCAACGGCCCAAGGGTGAAACTTTTCAAGAATCATGGACGCGGTTTTGTCAGGGTGGCCAAGCCATTCGGCGCTTGGTTGCCGTGGGCTTGGGAACCATGGCTTTCAGCATGGAGGACATTTTACTTGAGCCCTATGGTGGAGAGATTCTGCACTTGAGCGTGGGCGCCACCACAGCCCTCACCGCCACCTTGGCCTTGGGGGGACTGTTTGGCTTTTCACTGGCGTCCAACGTCCTCAGCAAAGGATTTGATCCGTTTCGCATGGCCAGCATTGGCGCCTTTTGTGGCATTCCTGCTTTCTTGGCAGTCATTTTTTCTGCCACGGTGGGATCGACCTTGATGTTTGCCATTGGCATCTGTGCCATTGGCTTTGGTGGAGGTCTGTTTGGACACGGCACGCTCACGGCAACCATGAACCTCGCACCTCCTGGTCAAAGCGGCTTGGCGCTTGGTGCTTGGGGCGCCGTTCAAGCCACGGCGGCAGGGGTGGCCATTGCCGCTGGAGGGGTGATCAGAGACTTGTTAGATTCGCATTATCAAGCACCCTTTGGCTATGATATGGTCTATTCTATTGAAATTGCGATGCTGGCCATCACCATGATCACCATGGTGCCACTCATGAAAAAATGGCCTCGAACGGGGTGAGCCTAGTTTTTTTTAAAATTTTGCGATAATCATTTGTGTCACTTTATTAAAGGAAAAGAAATGCACACTACAACGTTGCTCTTTATTATGTGGGTCGTGGCTTGCTTGTTTTGGATTTTCAATCAATTTCACCGCAGCAATTTGCGCAGAGATTACCCCGGACAAATCAAGTAAAGACGCGCACACTTCTGTGTCTCCTGGGTGGACCACTTCGCTAGTTTGTAGAGGTGGCGGTCAGAAGTTGTTGCGGCTATTTAGCCAATTCATTTCTACCTCTTTTGGGGTCATTGAATTGATTTGCTCTTGAGTGTAGAGCCCAGTCGATAAAAGATGGACTTGTAGCCACTGATTTGTTTTTGCTCGAAGTATTGGTACACAGGAATGAGCCCCAAGATGGGGATCAAGAATAAGACCAGCCATAAGGGTATAGAGGCAATCCGACAAGGACACTCAACTTGTAAACCGCAAAAAGAATGGCCACAAAGGCCAGCGCAAACATAAAATTTTCTTCAACATTGCTTGCTCCCCTTTTTCGAAAACGATCGTTCACCACGAACCTTGACCAAGCCTCTCAGCCAATCACGACAATTCAAAGGACCTCAAATGAACTCACTCATGACACTGAATAAAGTTAGAAAATTTGTGGACAACAAAGCACTGATCTTTGTGAGCGCTTTGTTTGTGGCCTTTTGCGGTTTTTTCACGCTCGCTTATCTGATCAGCATGATTTGATCGCTCAAGCTCGCTAGAGACCGAGCAAAACCCGATTACAAAAAACCGTTGAGCACCACTGTTTGCCAGTTCAATTCAGCGGCAATGCAGATCCAGATCAAATAGGGCACCACCAACAAGGAGGCCAACTTGGAGTCTTTCCATTGAGTGATCATCAAAGCGACAATTGAGAGCCCCAAAAGACTGCACTCCCACAGTGACCAATCCGGGCGATGCATCTGGAAATACAAGAAACTCCAGACTTCATTAAGGGCCCCATTGATCAGATACAGGGAGAGATAAATATATTTATTTTTTTGCAGCTTCGCCGAGTTCCATGACAACCAGCCGGC
>TBL_comb47_HYPODRAFT_10003746_pt1 | contig 17866 bp, 16 predicted proteins | sample TroBogypolimnion_40_FD_10682 | JGI IMG/M metagenome (IMG submission 10682)
CCAAATTCAACCGGTCGCAATGCACCGGAACGTCGGTCGCAATCAGATCGGAATGCCGGTCGCAATCACGCCGGAACAGCGGTCGCAATCAGATCGGAATCGCGGTCGCAATCGACCGGAATACGCAACCGGCAACTGATCGTGGGGCACGGGTTCAGGGCGACGGCAAGAACCATTCTGGATGAGATTCTCGGCTTTAGGCCGGACCTTATTGAGCACCAGCTGTCGCACGCCGTGAAAGATGCGAACGGCAGGGCCTACAACCGGACCGCCTTCCTTCCCCAGCGCAAAGAGATGATGCAGACTTGGGCCAATTACCTGGAAGGGCTGAAGGCTGGCGCCAAGGTTATTCCCTTAAAAAAGTTCGTCAAAGAATGACACAAGCGCCAAAGACGGGTCTGCAGCCGGACCGCCCCCCCGGGAGGGTGCGTTGCTGGCCGATGCAATAAAGAAGATATTATTCACCCAGGCGTTGGGTACACCAAGTTCATCCTACCAGTCGTGGCCCGGTTTCCAAGTTCCGCACCGTCTCGAGATTGGCTCGGCAGATCACCCTGAAATCGCCGGAAATCCGCAGGTCCTCTCCCGCCCTCTCCCAGAAAACCACGGCGGCATGAAGGGCTGAATCCCATTCGCCGGCAGCAGCCGTGGTGAAGGCCGGCGGCCTGAAGGGTTTCACGGGCGCCGCCCCGTCCATGGGACGGTAGAACATGGGTAGCATGTCGTAGGCAGGCAACAGGAGGTAGCGATCCGCCTTCCTCGCCAGGGAAATGTTGCCAAAATGCTGGTCCGTATTGGCAATCAGATCCCCGAAGGCAGAGAGCCATCTGAGGTTCCTGGCGTCCTCCCGCGACATGCTACCGTCCGCTTCCATTCTCCGGGCTGCCGCTGCCCAATTATCCTGCCGACCGTAGAATTCGTTATCGACAGCCCGCAGGGAAACCATTGGCAATCGACCGAACCGTCCTACCCTGTCGAATCGCACCACCTCCAGGAACACCCGTCCTCCTGATTCCAGAAGGGTCGTCTTTGCTGCGGGGATTCCCTGCTCCTGCACAAGTTGCAAACCGATGTGCTCACAGACGAGAAGATCCGCCCAACGCCGTCCTTCAGCTGTCTCGACAGGCGGGGAGAACTTCACCAGGACATTCAGGACCTCCCCGGCCCGCTCGATACGGGCTGTAAACTTGGGCTGCTCGCCCCCCGCCGAGGATCCGACGGGTTGGCCGTCCATGGCTCTGCTCGCCAAGTCGGAATAAGCGACCGGAAGCTCATTCTGGGGAATGGTGAAACCGGACCCACGTGTCAGGCGAAAATACCGGTCAAGGGACTCCTGGCCGACAACCAGATCTCCCATGCAGTCCTCGCCTCGGCGGGACAGCGCCGCAAGGACATGGTCATCATGCCAGTCGAGCACCCGCGGAGGAAGGGCGAGGTCCTCGTGCAGGCGCCTGACAAAAGCGCGCCCCGTGAAACCGTCCGGCCGCAGGTCCGCCAGAAACCAAGGGAGACTTTTTGAGGAAACAGCCTCCCCATTTTTCGGCTGCCAAAGATATTCGTCATGACCGACGGCAGCCAATACCCCGAGGGACAAGGCGTTACCTTCAGGGTCTATGCTGAAGACGGGAAAATCTCCTCCCAACCCCCTCACATCACGGCGCACCGTGTAGCGCCGCGAGCGCGCCCTACCGATGACGACAACCTCATCACCAAGAGCTGTGAGGAGACGGGAAACGGTGGACTGGCTGAGACCTAAACGTTTCTGGATATCTTCGGAGCTGCGTATTCCGGTGGATAGGTACGCCAGCAACCGGGCTTCGTAGTCGTTGTGAGCACGGGGCATTTAAAGACCTGCCTGATATTTGAATAGATACTTGCATAGATACATAACGCAATAGATTATTTAATTCAACCTTTTTCAGCTACCCGTCCATGTTAACTGAATAAATAATTGCCTGACAATCCTACTATCCAACCATGAGATACCAAGTCGGGACTTCCCGGGTCCAGATTTTGAACACCCGCAGTTGGTCCGCTAAACAGGTCCCATCTTTTCCGCCCCACACAATTAGCCATTTCAAATATTTACGCTTGACATGTTACGCGCAACCGCAATCGTGAGCAAGAGTCGGTCAATCACGCGTTCGGGCTGACTCCATCCGAAGGGGTAACCAGCCGAAGGAAGCGCATTCGGGCGCCAAAACGAAAAGGCGGTGCGCCGGCTTTAAGGGGGGGCAAATATGGAAAGTGATTTCCCGAAAAATGGGCTGTTAAGGCTATCGGGAGTCTAAAAATTGATACCTGTTGGCAAGACCACCTGGTGGGCGGGAGTAAAAAGCGGCAGGTTTCCGAAGCCGATCAAACTGGGGCCGCGTACCACCTGCAGGTACTGGCAGGACATTCAGCCTCTGATCGAAAAACCGCCGCTAAAGCCCTGACTCGGGCCAGCAACCAACGAAATCATCGGGAGTGCTGGGGACACAATACCGATACAATCACGACTCATATGAGTTCGGGAATTCGTGATTTCATGTGATGCACAGTATTGTGTCCCCCGAACCCTCAGACGGAAGGCGACCCCAACCGGGAGACAGGAGCCCGCTTCGCTGTTCACAGAAGTGGACGCAAGTGGACCCAAGCGGATAAGTGACATGTGCCAGGACATCGGTTATTGAGCGACCGCTTTTGCTCTTTGTGAGCGGCAAACCTGAATCGGTGCGATTGGTGTTACGCAATCTTGAATTCCGACACTAGTTTTTGCAGCAACTGCGCATTTTCAGACAATTGCATCGATGCAGACGCCGTATCATTGGCACCGCGAGCTGTCTCTTGCACTATAGCTGTCATTTGATGTATGTTGTTGGTAATTTCGTTCGTCGTAGCCGTCTGTTCATCCGCTGCCGTCGCAATCTGATGGATCTGAGAAGTCACCTCGTTAATTTGTTCGAGAATTTCTTCCAATGCCCTCCCAGACTCCTCCGAACAGACCGAACCCCTCTCTACCTCGCCAACACCTTCCTCCATTGCCAGAACGGCTGACCTTGTCTCGTTCTGAATGTTCCTGATCATGTCCGAAATTTCTTTGGTTGCTTTGGTTGTTCGCTCTGCAAGCGCCCTGACCTCATCCGCAACAACGGCAAATCCACGCCCTTGCTCTCCGGCCCGAGCAGCCTCAATTGCCGCATTCAAAGCGAGGAGATTGGTCTGGTCGGCGATATCCTCAATAGTGCCTACTATCTCACCAATCTGCTCGGACCTTGCACCCAGATTTTCAACTGTTTTGGCTGACTGCTTGACACGTTCAGAAATCCTCGACATCCCCTGAATCGTTTGTTTGACGACAGAACTGCCTTTGGTGGCCGAATCGCTCGTTTTTTTCGAACTCTCCGCCGCCCTGTTGCAATTGCGGGCAATATCGGAGCTCGTAGCAGCCATTTCCTCGCTGGCTGTCACTACGGTTCCTGTTTGCGAAGCTACCTCTTCGGTGCCGCCAGCAATTTGCCTGGCAGTTGTTTGTAGTTGTTGAGATGCCGAAGCCACCATTCTTGAAGCCTCAGCCACCTTGGTCAACATCCCGTGCATCTTGTCCACAACCTTGCGGGAGGAGTCGGCCAGTTGGCCAATTTCACCACCACTGTTTTGTGCAACCACCACCGTCAGATCACCATCCGCAATGCGATCGTTGATGCAAACCAAAGCCTCGACAGGCACAGTGATACTTTTTGTGACGAAATAGGCGAAAATCACGCTCAACAATATGGATATACCCAAGAAGGTTGCAGTAAGAATAAACGTTTGGTGATAACTCTTCTCAACATCATCACTTGATTTTCGAAGCAATTTTTCCTGGAAAGAAATCATGTCATTGATGGCGTCTGTGTAGCCAGACTGGGCAACCCGATAACGGGAGGCGAGTAGCTGTCCTGCCTCCTTTTTCTGGTTCGCCACTATCAAGGCCACCACCTCCTTCTGGAGTCCTTTATACTTTTCGCGGTTTTCATTTATTGCATCAATATATTTCTTTTCATCGGAAGTAGGTGTCATTTTCGCCATCTGTTTAAAACAGTCCAATGTTGAACTAGTACGTTCCGATATCTTGGCCAGCTCCTGCTTGGAATCTTCCGCATTTTCAATTATTATTGCATTACGTATAGTCATTGAATTATTATTTATATTATCTCTGATTATATTGAGCAGCCTCGTTTTGGCCCACTGTCCATTTATAATAGTCTTTACCATAGTATTAGTATAAGCGAATCTGTTTATTGAGAAAGCGCTGAGAGCTAACATAATAAGTATAATTACACCGAAACATAGCCTGAGTTTAGCCCCAATCTTCATATCATCTCCCTTACACCTGTAGTGTTCAGCTATAGATCACTTGCCGCATCATCCCTACCTTTCGGCTAATAAATCGGGAAACTAAAGCCATGTACGCATTATAAACAAATAATAATCGTCACAAAACACTGTCCCGCAGTTGCAAACGGTTGTCGATACGGCACCTCCTCCAGAGACACCATACTCGGTCCAGGACATCTGAAAAAGGAGTAGGCCCTAACTCTCCCGCCTCCGCTTCTTCAATGGAACCCGCTTCCAGGCATAGTCATAAGTCTATGAATCCTCTCTTCTGTGACAGCAGGGAGGATTAACCTAAATGCAAAATGAGATTATGACGATAGGAGTAACTGGATGATCGATTCGAAATCCTGATTAGGGCCGATCTGCTGCCAGTAGGTACCTCCTCTTTACCCCATCCCCGCCCCGGCCCTCCCCTTGAAAGGGAGGGAGGAGATTTGAAGTTTATTACCGATGAAACACGGACGGGATCCTGGCCAGCAACCTTTTCCTGGGAGTGGGAATAAAGAGCCTCGGTGAGCCTGCCGACATAACGGGTGTCACCGGCACCACGACCCTTCAGACGCCCCGGACAGACGACGTTCCGCTCTGGTTGCGGGTAAACGACAACAGCCGCGTCGCCAAAGCCTGGATGGAGATTCGAACCCCGCTCACCGGCGTCAGCAGCAGCAGCGGCAGCGGCGTCACGGGCTAGGTCATCCACCAGCTCCTGACCTTGCCGCTTTTCTTCGACGGCCTCCAGTGGAACAGCAGCTACAGCTTTCCCAGTGCCGGGACCTACAAAATCCTCTACTATACCCAGGACAACCAGACCGGCGACATTTCCCCGACCGCCCACTCGGCGGTTTACCGACAGCTCGATGGCGACCCAGCACCATCAGCCTTCAGCCTCAGTTCTCCGCCGTGACGGCAACGGTACGGTTGCCATTTCAGAGGTTCAGAGCGCCATCAACATGTTCCTGGGGTTGAAACGGGTTCAGGCCTGCGCAGACCTGGATAGCAGCGGAGCTGTCAGCATCTCGGAGATTCAGAAGGTCATCAAATCATTTATGGGGCCATAGACGCCGGGCCATGCGAAAACGGAAACACTGAGCACCGGCCCCATGCCGGTCCGAGGGGATCTAATCCTTCTCCAGGGCCAGGGCAGCCATGAACCACTCATCCTCGGAGTCGAAGAGCAGCGTCATCACATCGGGCTTCTTTGCAACATGAATCACGTACTGCTTCCCCGAGACCACAGATGGCGTGGAAAGGCGAATGTCCAGACTGCCTGCCGAGATGTGACTCTTGAAGGCGCCCGCAATGATGTTGGCGAGCTCGCCTAGTGCGTCCTCTACCTCCTCCTCGCTGGGATCCGCGGTTTCCAGCATCTGACCCGCGAGCTTCTTTGCCAACGGGGAAGGGACATGCTGACTGACCAGCCCGTTATAGGTCCCCGCCAGGCCTACCAAGGCGCTCACGCAGTCGCTGAAGGCGGATGCCGGGTCGACCGCCAAGGGGAGATGGAGCAGGTGATCCATGCCGACCATCGAAGCGAATACATTTTTCACCTCATAGATGAGCGACTTTTCCAGTACAGGATTGGTCGTGCCCAGCCTTTTTAGTAAATTTGTTGAAAACGCCATTTGCGCCTCCTTGTTCTTATTTCGCCTGTAGCTCCCCGCAAATCAACCGGGAAAAAGATGAATTCCGAAATAGTGTCCTGTTCCGGAACACTGAATGGCTATCGAGTTGCCAGTGATAGATACAGTTACAGGATTGGTGCCAACGGCAGTTTCTCGTGGTTTAGGTGCGTTACACACAGGACGCAATTCGGAACTGTCTCCCAGTGGTACAGAATGGGTCGGGAAGACACACCCACTCGTCGCCATACCAGGTGCCGTAAGTCCAACAATTTGTGGTAAGTTTTATAGTAAGGAAGGTTGTGGGCCAACAGGCTCAGCAGGCTCAGCATAGACTATGGCAGGAACTGGCTACTATATGGAGGGCTCAAAACGGAGGCCAGTGGAATAAAGCGGCAAGTGCAGGAATCCGCTTCGGGAATTCGGGGGGAAGTCGAACGGTAAGACTGCTTCCGGCGAACTTGACCCGCTGGTGATCGGACCGGAAGCTTGCTAAGTTGCAACCTACGTTGCTTGGCTGATGAATTTGCAATATTGCAAGCCTGACCCCAGCCCATGTTTCTATCAGGCGGCAGACCTCGTAGGCCACGTTGGCCCGGCTTTTCCGGTATTTCTTGCAGAGCGGCTTCTTTTCACCCTGCCGCGAGCAGCCAATTCAGCCAGCATGCTCTCATGCGCGGCGATGGAGGCGGCTATGCCGGTGTCGCCGACGATGCCTCGGCCGCTCCAGTCGTTTCCCTGCAAAACATACAGGCTTTTCAGGACCTGCCCTATGTGATGCTGCGCCTTCTTTGGATTGCGCCGAGCCATCTCTGCCAGCGCCTCGTAGACCGATTCGAAGGTACTTTCATAGTGCCGCTCGAGGTAGTTGGTGACGGACATGACCGTTGCCTCCCTCAAGGCAGCGACAACTGCCGCCGATCACTGACGATCACTGAAATGAGGCCGAATCCGCCAGCGCACGGCCCCTTAACCGCCAGTGCACAGCCCCTTACCCGCCTGCGCACGGCCTCAGCCCAAGCAGCTCCCGCAGCCCTATACCCTTAGAATACAAGGTGAATACCTTTTAGCTAAGCGTCGCATACCCATTTCGGTTTGTCGAGAGTAAAATTCGCTAATTAACTTAACGCCCTTTCTTCAGCAAAGGGTGAAATAAAAGGTTGCCCCCTTGTCCGGCTCCCCTTCCGCCCAAATACTGCCACCCAGTGGTGACGGGAAATTTGCAGATGGGAACCTTCCTCCCAAGGTGGCAAGTCTCCCAATTCACCCTGTGCCTTGTCGTCCTGGCACCGGCCCACAATGGAGAGGAAGTGTGATTGCTACGCGGATCGCACCCTTACCTATCTGGCGATTTTTCTGTTGTACCTTCCGGGGAGAAGAGTTCAGGCGGGATCTTCTGGTTGACAGCTATTTGCTCCAGCACGATTTCCGAAAGCCTGATGCCTCCGGCAAAGCTCGTCAGTTTGTGCGGGAATTGGACCCCGTCCACGGGACGGTAATCGCTGAATTCGGTCGATAGTTCGCCGGTCCCCGCCGCCCCCATGGCGAAGCTGGCGTCGACCCGGATGATCAGCCTGGTTTTTGCATCGACGATGATTCCCATCCGTGGCGAATTTTTCGGTTCGATCAGCAGTAGATAGGTCTCCAGGCCTTTGTCAGCCTGCTTGCCGCCATATTTGACCCGGTACTCTCCATGAGCAAGCGCCATCGGCAGATTGAGATAACTGTACTGGTAGAGCATAGACTGCAGTTCCAACGGGGAAACGGGAGCGAACTCTGCGCCGCTCGCCTGCCAGCCTTGGTCCCGGTTGAGTACCCGGATCTCCCCTCCCTGTTCCGGCATGACTTCAATGCGCAGTTTTTTAGGCCGCTCGAAGTATCGGCTGTAGTTTCCCATCTTCCCACTGAGAAATTCGGTGATGCGTCCCTTCGCCGTTACCGAGTTCACCTTGCTTACCAGCTTGGCACCTCCGCAGGCCTTGAGCAGGTTGGCGACGATCTCGGCAGTTCGCTCCGACTCCCTCTGCTCTGCTCTCGATGCGCCGGCGGGGAGCAGGAGCAGCAAGGCCAAAGCCGCCATAGCCAAGAGCGGGTGATGTTTCCGGGTCATATCACACTCCCCTGAGTGACGAGATGCGCACGGGGTCACTGAGCTTCCAAGGTCACGAAAAAGCTCTGCTGCCCCCTTTTCACCAGCAGCAGGACGGCCTCCCTCTTGCCGCTTTTCCCGAGGGCCGCGCTGAATTCGGCCAGGCTCCCTACCCTTTCCCGGTTTACCCCCGCGATGATGTCACCCTGTTGGATGCCGGCCTCATCCGCGGGACTCCCCTGATCCACACTCACCACGATGACCCCCGTTTTTTCCTCGGTTTCGAACTGCTGGCGCAGCTGGGGCGTGATGTTGTCCAGCTTCATGCCGAAGTTCTGCAGCGGCTCACCGGGTTGGGCGCTGCTTTTTTGTTTGGTGAGTTCTTCCACCTTCAGGGAGAGACGGCGTTCCTTCCCATCCCGGACAACCACGACATCGACCGTCTTGCCGACCGGCGTCTCGGCCACCAGGCGGGGCAGGTCCTCGGAACTTTTGACCTTCTTCCCATCGAAGGCCACGATGACATCTCCGATCCTGACCCCTCCCTTTTCGGCCGGTCCGCCCTTGACGACCTCGCCGACCAGGGCCCCCCTGGCTTCCTTCAATCCGAAAGATTTGGCGAGTTCCGGGGTGACCGACTGGATGGTCACCCCCATGTAGCCGCGCACGACCTTTCCCTTTTCCCTGAGTTGGGTCGCCACCGACTTCGCCAACGCACTCGGGATGGCGAACCCGAGTCCCTGACCGCCTGAGAAGATGGCAGTGTTAATGCCGATCACCTCGCCCCTGAGATTTACCAGGGGCCCGCCGCTGTTCCCTGGATTGATGGGCGCATCGGTTTGCAGAAAGTCGTCATAGGGACCTGAGCCGATGACCCTGCCGGTCGCACTGATGATACCCTGGGTGACCGTGTGTTCCAGGCCAAAGGGGTTGCCGATCGCCAGCACCCAGTCACCGACCCGCATCTTTTCCGAGTCCCCGAGCACGAGGACCGGCAGGTTTCCGGCCGCATCGGTGATTTTTATCAGCGCCAGGTCGGTGGTCTCGTCGCGCCCGACGACCTTGGCCTTGAACTCCCTGCCGTCGGTAAGCTTGACCTTGATCTCCTCGGCGTTATCGACGACATGGTTGTTGGTGATGATGTAGCCGTCCTTGCTGGTTATGACGCCGGAGCCAAGGCTTTGCTGTTTCATCTTTTTGTCGGGAGTCTCTTTGAAGAAATGCTTGAAGAAGTCATTAAACTGGTCATTCTGCCCTTCCTGCCCCGGTCCGAAGAACTGGTGAAACGGGTTACCGGGTACCGTGACAGTGGAGGTGGTGCTTATGTTCACTACCGCGGGCTTCACCTTCTCGGCCAGGTCGGCGAAAGAGAATGGGAATCCCCTGGTGTCGTAGGTTCCGAGGTCCGCGCAGACTCCCGGCGTTACCAGGTAGAAAAGGATCAGAGCCAGCAAAAAACCGCTGTGAAAGCATCCCGACAGTTTCGATGGTCTCATAGTTAACCTCCCTTGCAGGTGAGTCAGTCTAACGAGCCTGGCATCAGGTCAGGGCTGAAACAATTAGCATCAACCAACCAACAATATCACGCCTATGCCATTTCTCAAGCCGGCTATCTACCCGTATTTTCAGACATACTCTTAAGGAGGACAAGGGATGAGGTTGGGGGACCTGTAGGGCTTACTCTAAAGGAGGAAAAGGGGAGGAGGTTGGGGGACCTGGGGGGCTGCTGCGGGTGGATACAGGTAGGCGGCAGGAGGAACGTCCCCCCTGCCGCCTTAGAGTTACCGAGGATATTGGATCTCCCCTTTAGGGATCAGGACCGTCTACTCGCCCCCGATGAGGTAATCCACGTCCTCCGCGGTCGGCTTCAGCCAGGAAAATTCCTTCAGATCGGGCAGCACCACTTTGTAACTGGCCCTGCTGTAATCCTTGAGGTTTTCGGGCGCTCCGTTCTTGATGGCATGCCAGGTACCAGCCAGCACCACGACTTTACTCTCAGGGGCTTTCTCCCGGAACTTGGCTACCCGGTAGGCGATGGAGTGGTTGCGCAGCGCCTGCGCGTCGTTGAAGTTGGCGACGGGAAAGCGTGGCGGAGCGTTGCCAAAGGCCTGTTCCCTGATGCGCTTCAGGTACTCGGCCTGGCGCGGGGCCAAGCTCCAGCTGGCCGCCGGCGGCAGTGCCTTCCGGTCGCTGTCACTAAGCGCCTTGGCCCCCAGCCGCACCACCTTCGCCATGAGCGGCTTGGGCACGTTAAGCGCGATCATCGGGATCTTGTGTTCGCGCGCAAAGAGGAACAGGTCGCGGTACTGGCTCCAGTCGTAGGACCAGTTCCTGGCGTAGATGGCAACGAAATCCTTCTCCTCGATTTTCCCCGTGGTCCAATCGTCCAGGCTTTGCTGGTTGTCGGTGGTGAACATCTCAAGCCCCAGCGCCAGCTGGGGATTCTTGGCGTACAGCGCGCGTACGATCTCCAACTGCAGGCCATGAAGCCGCAGGTCGTCGTGGGTGTCGCCGAGGAAGATCACGTCGGCCCGCCCGATATCCTCCACAAATTTACCGAAGGCGACCGGACCGTTGCCGCTCATGCCGACAATCTCCATGGCCGCATTTGCGCCGACGCTCGTGGCAACGAGCAGTGCCACCCCTAAGACAAAGACTATGAACTTTTTCACCGATGCTCCCTCCGCAGATATGATGAGCGCGATTATAGCAGGGAGAGACCTGCGGGTCAGATTTATTTTCCGGGTCCCGGCAGTGCAGCTGTGGGGCTTTGCCGCTGTCTGTCCGTTGCTCAGGGACCTGAAGGATGGTCCGCTGCGGAGAGCTTCGGATCCCACCCTTCCGAAAGATTCCTTGCAAAGCGTCGCGAATTTCCCTAGCATTAATGTATACCAATCTTTTGAGCAGGCCTGCCACCTGCCCAGGTGGAAACGGAGGTTGTCATGCCAGAAAAGAGAGAAAAATCGATTGCCGAACTGATTTCCGAACTGACACAGGAAGTGCGGACTCTTTTCCGGCAAGAGCTGGAACTTTTCACTGCTGAAATTAAGGAGAAAATCACCACTATGGCCATCGACATGGCCGTTATCGGCCTGGGCGTGGCCATGATGTACCTGGGGTCACTGGTGTTGCTTGCGGCCTTGGTGCTTGGCCTCGCGACGGTCATGCCGGCGTGGGGGGCTGCGTTCCTTGTGGCCGCGGGATTTATCGGATGCGGCCTGGTCCTGGCCCTTAAATGGCGCAGTAACCTGGTGCAGCTGGAAAAGAAACCGGAACAAACCATGGAAACCCTGAAGGAGACAGTACAATGGGCGAAAACATTAAGCTTAAAGAACACTGGCCGGCGGCGGATGCGCTTCGCGAGCAAATCCGGCATACGGAAAGCGATATAAGCAGAACCGTGCACACCCTTGAAGAGAGACTGTCCCCCGGCTACTTGCGCCAGCGGAGCGTCCGCAAAGCCAAACTGCTCGTTTGGCAAGGAACCGCCAGGCTGCTGGACCTCGCCCAGCGCACCCCGGTGCAGGTGTCGCTGCTGGGCATCGCGGGCAGTGCACTGTGGCTTCTCATCAGAAAGACTCCCGCACCCTCCGCGAAAATGAGGTCACCCGCTGCCAAGGTCCCTACGGGAGGCGCGGCGCTGAAGGCGGCGGAGGCGACAGGCTTGTGGATGTTGTTGCGCAATGGGAAGAAAAGAAGCGATGGGTCCGAAATGCCTGCCAAGGGGCCTTCGGTATCCAGGACGGTTTTGGCGGCGACTGCGGCGAAGGCATTTCTAAACGGCCTGCGCTCCTCGAGGAAGAGCGGCAGCACCCGGCCGGGGAGAAAGGTGGCCTGGCGCGGGTTGGCGTCGGCCATCGGCGCGGCCTTCGGCAGTAACTGGTACAGTCATAAAGAACGCAGGGCTTAGCAGAAGAGAGCAATTGACCTGGCCAAACAAGGCTCAGGTCACGGCGATGCACGGCATCGCAAGGGGGAACGCCATGAGACGACATGCAAGTACGACAGCAGAAGTAGTGAGCTTTTCAGCCGGGGCGTTGTTTGGGGCAGGCCTCGCACTGCTTTATGCACCTAAAACGGGGCAGGAAATGAGAGCGCAGGTGGGGGATGCCACGGAGGACGCCATCAGCAAAATGAAGGATTTGACTGCGGAGACACAGGAAAAGATCAACAAAAACCTGAGGAAAGGGCGGGATTATGCAGAAGGGAAGGCTGCGGCTTTATCATCAGGGGCCGAAGAAGCCATCGAGACGATTCACTAACGTCCTTCAGGGTGCATGCTTCCCGATTGCAAGTACCTGTTCTACGACGCATTGGAGGCCGGCCCGCCGCCGGCCTCACCCCCGCCTGTTGTAGCCAAAGTACTTTTCACTATTGAAATACCTTGATCAAGCTCGTATTATCCACTCCCAAGAAAACCAACCCAGAAAGAAAATCAAAATGAAACCGCGGGGATTTGCCCGGGAGTGACCCATTCACCCCTGCCCCGTTGGGCAAACAAGGAGGCTTCCCATGCGCTACATCAACACCGACAGAATCATTGCCGCCCAGCTCACCACCCCGGCCGAGAATCCCCTGGTCGACGACGAAACGCGCCTTATCGACATCTGGTTCGACGGCAGTTCGGTGCGCAAGCAGCTTTTCAAAAAGGTGAAGAAGACCGAGCAGGAAGCGATGGCCAAAGAGCTTGAGGACAAGGGTTTCATCCGCTCCGGCAATCTGCTCCTCAATCCGGGTGCGGTCCTCTTTGCGGAGATGGAGCACGAGATCGTCGGCGGCATTGTCACGATCGGCTACCAGGACAACGGCAAGCCGGTGGAACTGAAGGTGGACAGCACGGCGTTCCAGGCTCTGTGCGAGCGGCTGGCGGGGTAGGAAAAGTGACTGCGCACTACCCTCGAAATCGTCGCTGCGCATCCCCGGAACATTGAGCAACTTCGGTCAGGTTTTGCCCCCGCTGCTGTGGTAGGATGATCCAACGAATCGGGGGGGACGGTGCATAAGGATACGGAAAAGGCGTACGCGAAACGCTTCGAAAGGGTGTTTGAGTTCATCGAACGGCATCTTGACGAGCCTTTGAGCGTCGAGCAGTTGAGCCGGGTCGCGCACTTCTCGAAGTTTCATTTCCACCGGCAGTTCACCCTGTACGCCGGCATCGGTGCCTTCGCCTATGTCCGCCTGTTGCGGCTCAGGCAGGCGTCCTACCGGCTGGTCTTTAGCCGGCAGGAGAGGATCATCGACATCGCGCTGGCCGCGGGCTTCGAGAGCCCTGAAGCATTTTCCCGCGCCTTCAAGCAGGCCTTCGGGCAATCCCCGTCCCAATTCAGGAAATCACCCTTATGGCAGCCGTGGAGCGAACGCTTCCAGTTGCCGCCCCGAGAAAGGAGAGAAAAGATGGAAGTGAAGATTGTCGATTTTACGGAGACGCAGGTGGCGGTCCTGGCACACCGGGGGGACCCCGCGCTGCTCAATGATTCGGTGCTGAAATTCATCGAATGGCGCAAGCAAAGCGGTCTGTCACCGGTGCAAGCGAGCCGGTCCTTCGGCGTTGCCTACGACGACCCAAATACGACCGACCCGGAACAGTTCCGCTTCGACATCTGCGGCGGGGTCTCAGGGAAGGTGCCGGACAACCCGCAGGGGGTGGAGAACAAGGTCATCCCGGGCGGCCGCTGCGCCCTGGTCAGGCACCTCGGTTCCCACGACCGGATCGGCGAGAGCATCTACCCGCTCTATCGCGAGTGGCTCCCCGCAAGCGGCGAGGAGCCGCGCGATTTCCCGCTTTTTTTCCACTACCTCAATCTGGTCCCGGTCGCGGCCGAGCACGAGCTGGTGACCGACATCTATTTGCCCCTGAAGTAGGTTTCAGACCGGACAGGACAGGAGAAAGATGAAAGTCATTGGATTTATTGCAAGTCCGCGTAAAGAAGGCAACACGGCGTGGATAGTGAACAAAATACTCGAAGCTGCGAAAGAACAGGGCGCCGAAACCCAGTCATGGTATACCAGCGATCTTGATATCAAACCGTGCCAGAGTTGTTATGGTTGCAGACAGGGAGATCTGCGCTGTTGTATCAACGATGACATGCAAAAACTCTATGACGCGCTTGAGCATGCCGACACCCTGGTTCTCGGCTCGCCAACCTACATGGGGCAGATGAGCGGCCAGGCAAAGATATTCATCGACAGGTTGTTCTCAGAGTACCATCCGCGATTCTCTCCTCAATTCAAGGAACGTGCTGCGAAAAAGCTGGTTCTTGTGTTTACTCAGTGCAATCCCGATTCCGCCCTGTTCCAGCCGTATTATGATTACACGAAAAGCATGTTCCAGTTGCTGGGATTCGATGTCAAAGGCGTTCATGTCATTACCGGTATGCGAAATGGACCGGCGCGGGAAAGAGAAGATCTGCACACTGCCATGAAGAATTTCGGTGCGTCGTTGGTATCAGATTAAGTCCGGGAAGAATAAGGGCGTTGCAAATGAGACGCTGATTGACGACACGCTATTTTCGCGATAATCGCGCCAGGTTACGGATTATCTCAGCTGCGGACATTGAGTTATCAATTCCGATAGTATATGATCCCCACGTTGCCGGGGGAACCCCCGCCTTCAACCTTTACAATGGTGGTTCTTACATGCCCGACAGCACCTCAATGCAGCAGGTCGTTGATTTTATACTGGAGCTCGACAAGCTCAAGGGCGTCACGCGCAAAAACCGCCCGCTGGGGCTGGACCGCTATGAAAACTCCGCCGAACACAGCTGGCAGATTGCCCTGCTGGCGCTGTCTCTGGCGCCGTTCGCCGGGGCCGCGATCGATATGAACCGGGTGGTCGGCATGCTGCTGGTGCACGACATAGGGGAGATCGACACCGGGGACACCATCGTCTACGCGGTCGACGGCTGGGAGGAGCGTAAAGCCGCTGAACTGGTGGCGGTCACCAGGATCTTCGGCATGCTGCCGGAAGCGCAAGGCTCGAAGTTCCTGGAGCTTTGGCTGGAGTTCGAGAGGGCTGAAACGCCGGAGTCACTTTTTGCCAACGCCGCGGACCGGGCCATTCCGGCTCTGCTCAATCTTGCCCTGAACGGTCAAAGCTGGCGGGAGAACTCTATCAGCTATGAGCGGGTGGTAGAGCGCATCGGTCCGCCCATCAAGGCCGGCTGTCCGCCTCTTTGGGATTATTTGCATTCCCGCCTGGAAGCAGAGAGCCGCAAGGGATGGTTCGGAACTTTGGGGTGACCTGGCATAGTTATAGACGTTACCCCATGCCAGCGCTGAATGCCGCACAAGCATATCTGGCACATTGACGACTCCAGGACCTGCCAGCTAAATTATTCCCCTCAAAACTCCTCAAAACTCCTCAATACACTCAATTCGCAACGGTTTCAGTACCGCGATAAAGCATGTCGGCTCCGAAACTCACACCGATTATGGCTGAAATTGATTGAATCCAAATGAAAAAGCGGTATATCTTACTGTTGCCGACTTCCCTGCACGGGAATTTGGGTCCTCAAGAATAGTGAGGAATAAAATTGAAGCGCCACAAGGAGAAGACATGAAGAGACTCATCATTGCAGCATTGGCCCTGACACTGGCGGTTCCCGCCTTCGCCAACGACACCATCGAGAAAGCCGCCAAGGAAAAAGGGGCCGTCAAGACCGCATCGGGCATGGTGTACAAGTCCATCAAGGACGGCAGCGGCAAGGCTCCCACTGCCGCCAGCGTCGTCGAAGTCAACTACCGCGGCACCCTGACCGACGGCAAGGAGTTCGACAGTTCCTACAAGCGTAACCAGTCCATAAAGTTCCCGCTTTCGCGCGTGATCCCCTGCTGGACCGAAGGGGTTCAGAAGATGAAGGTCGGCGGCAAGGCCAAACTGGTCTGCCCGCCTGAGCTTGCCTACGGAAGCCGCGGCGCAGGACAGGATGTGCCGCCCAACGCGACCCTCATCTTCGAAGTGGAGCTGCTCGGCGTGCAATAAGGCCTGCCGGCATGCCGTGCCGCAACATTTGAACGCTGAAACGCCGTAGAATCCTGGGAACAGGTTTTACGGCGTTTTTTTGTCCGGCAACTCCCCCACCTCCAGAGCCCATGCACACCGTTCAATCCCCTCCCCCATCCCCAGTCCGGGGAGGGGGAATTCTGCCAGCGGAAAACCGGCACGTTTCACCGGATATTTTAAGCCCTGATACTCACACCAAAGACGCCCCCGCCTCCAGCCATGACAAACATTTAATTGGCCCATATTCAAAGATTTTCAATGCTTGACCGACCTGCAGTTGATCTGTATTGTTGTTCGCTTTCAACAAACTTTTATTCACAGCGAGGAGTCCCTACGTGGCCGTTTTCGAAGTCAAACATCCCCTGATCCAGCACAAACTTGGCTTGCTGCGCAAGTCGGACCTGAGCACCAAGCAATTTCGCGAACTGGCTTCCGAAGTGGCGCGCCTGTTGACCTACGAGGCGACCAAGGACCTGGAAACCGAAACGATTACCGTCAGCGGATGGGCCGGCCCGGTGCAGGTCCAGCAGATCAAGGGGAAAAAGATCACGGTCGTGCCGATTCTGCGTGCAGGCCTGGGCATGATGAACGGGGTCCTCGACATGATCCCCAGCGCCAAGGTCAGCGTGGTCGGTCTCTACCGCAATGAGGAAACGCTGGAACCGGTCGCCTACTACGAGAAGCTCACCAGCGGCATGGACGAGCGCACCGCGCTGATCATCGACCCGATGCTTGCTACCGGCGGTTCCCTGCTGGCCACCATCGAGATGCTGAAAAAGGCCGGCTGCCCGCGCATCAAGGGGCTCTTCCTGGTCGCCGTCCCCGAGGGGCTGGAAAGGGTCACCAAGGCCCACCCCGACGTAGAAATCTACGTCGCCTCCATTGACGAGCGGCTCAATGAAAAGGGCTACATCCTCCCCGGTCTCGGCGATGCCGGCGACAAGATCTTCGGCACCAAATAGGAGAGCACCTGCATGTCAGCTTCCAGCGAACCGACCTGGCGCACCGCCCTTTCCGGTGCCCAGATACTCTTCGTCGCCTTCGGCGCGACCGTTCTCGTCCCGCTTCTGACCGGACTCAACCCCAGCCTCGCGCTGCTGGGCGCCGGCATCGGCACCCTGACTTTCCAGATCTGCACCAAACGCCAGGTGCCGATCTATCTCGGCTCCTCGTTTGCCTTCATCGCACCGGTCATCTACTCGGTCAAAACCTGGGGCATGCCGGCGACCCTCGGCGCCCTGGCGGCGGCCAGCTTTTTCTATTTCGTCGCCGCCGGAGCCGTCAAGTGGCGCGGCGTGGGGTTCATCCATCGCATCCTGCCGCCGGTCGTGATCGGTCCTGTCGTCATGGTCATCGGCCTGGGACTAGCACAAGTGGCGATCAGCATGGCGACCGGCAAGGCCGGCGACACCCAGGTGGTCCCTTACGGCACGGCGCTGAGCGTCGCCGCCATTTCCCTGGCCGCCACCATGCTGACCGCCATCCACGCCCGCGGACTGCTCAAGCTGGTGCCGATCCTGGTCGGCGTGGCCGTCGGCTACGTCACCTGTCTGTTCCTGGGACTGGTCGACTTCAGCAAGGTGATCAACGCACCCTGGCTGTCGGTGCCGGAATTCGGCCACCCCCAATTCAACCTGGCGGCAATACTGTTCATGATCCCGGTCGCCATCGCGCCGATCGTCGAGCACGTGGGCGGCATCCTTGCCATCGGCTCGGTAGTGGGACGTGACTTTACCAAGGAGCCCGGCCTGCACCGCACCCTGTTCGGCGACGGACTGGCGGTCAGCATCGTGA
>TBL_comb47_HYPODRAFT_10003747_pt1 | contig 17866 bp, 20 predicted proteins | sample TroBogypolimnion_40_FD_10682 | JGI IMG/M metagenome (IMG submission 10682)
AGCTTGGCCGTAATCTTCTATCTCGGTCCAGCATTCACACCCACTGATCACCGCGCATACCGCGATAAAAAGGACCTCAATAAATTTATGCCTAGTGTTCTGGCCAGTTCGGGGATCTTCTAACCTGATAAATGAACCATTAATGTTGTTTTTGCTACGCCTTTCATGATGACAAACTCCTTGTTCGCGGAAATTATCACACAAACTAGCCTGCTGTGCGAATTCATCTTGAATGGCTTTGATCCGCCGTCCAAGTCATATGCGTAACCCCTGGAAAACAGAAGTCCCCTCAAGATACGAAGTCATTTTGTGCGCAATCCTTAACTGGGTCACCGATCTTGAGGGCAATACACTCAACTCTGAGTTTTTAAATTTAATCAATTGTATATATTTTAAAAAATTTGATATTTTAGGTGTTTCATCCCGAGAACTTGCAATTCTACTCGAATAGCGCATGAAACAAGCGATTTCATTTTATTTTCTTGAATGGTGAGAAAAAAATATGCTCTATTCATCAAATCATTATCAATCTCGACAATCCTCCGCAATGAGCGAGCAATCAAACAAAATTCATTCAGTATCATTGAATTTTTAGAAAAAATAGAAATTTACTTAGTCCGTCCATCATAGTAAATACCATTCAATCGAAAGATACTGAGGAACCCTGGAAACTTCTGTAAGCAAAGCTTGGGGACAGATCAATGACCTGGAAAGACATCAAGTCTTTCGTAAATTTACTTGAAAAACTCTACGGTTGTCTCCCACAAAAAAAGAACTTAAATCGTATTTAAGTAAACTAAACCACTCTCTGAGTCTTACTACAATACGACTCTGCAAGCAAAGGCCTAGTCAAAGAAGCGGCAGATCTCAAGATCCGAGAGCAATTCAGTCTTGTTTCATGAAGATTCCTGATAAAACAGATCAGGTTGCTGGATCAAACCCTTGCACAACGCCTTCAAGTACTAAAGTTTTTAATAAACCACGAACTTCCTCTAAAAAATCGGGTGTCACTCGCAATTCTAGCTCCCGAAAAGGATCCCCTGTTTGGAACTTCAAGGTAGAATAAGAAAGCCATCCTTCATAAGACTCAAAAATAAAATACACATAAGCAGAATCTTGTTTTTTGACACGAATCTTCAAAAGAACCGATTTTTTATTTATCAATTTCATAGACTTTTTTTTGATAACGATTTATTCTGGGGTGAGCCATGAATAGAAAAATCCTCATTTTAATGGCGTTTTTTTTCATACGTTGCGCTTTCATTCCTGCCACCAAAGAACATACCACGCCTCCGAAATGGGAAGGAACTATTTCTGAATTAAAAGAGCCAGAACAGGACACTGGGACTTCGCTCCAAAAAGCACAATCAATGGAAATGGTTGCTGTCACTGAGAAGACAGAAGAACCCCTGCGCATTCCCCTCACCGCCCATGATCCCGAATCCGGGTTTGATATAGATGCCTCTACTGAAGCATTCGAAAGAGCACTTATATTCTTTCAAGCAAAACACCATCGGGAAGCACTGGATCTTTTTTCCCAGTTTTTAGAACAATTTCCTGAACATCCTCTCGCAGGCGCTGCTTTGTTTTATGTCGCACAAAGCCATTTAGCAAGAAAGGATCATCCTCTCGCACTGAAAAGTTTTCAAAAAATTCTCATTTCTTATGAGAAAAGCAATCGTATCGCAGACACTTTGGCCTCTTTGAGTATCTTAGAACCATCCCCACTCGCAAAAAACTACCGTGAACTTTTAACTAGCTTATTTCCTGGTACCCCCCTGCTCAACCTTGCAAAAACTCAAGGAGCCCCATGAAAACACTAGGGATCCTCCTCATAGCAAACCTCCTCATGATTTCCAAGCTTGAAGCGCGTTCTACCGAATGGCAACTACTTCCTCGTCAAAAATCTTGGGAAATATTCAACATTCCTTACAATACCGGTGTGGATGCACTGGGTTTTGATAAAAAAAGCAAGATTACCTTTCACACCAAACAAGAAAGAGAAACTAAATTTATCACTTCAAGTCGTTTCATCAAGCCTTTGGGCATTCTCATTGGCTCGAAAACTCCAAGCAATTTCTTGGGATTAGGCGATGACGTCTATATTGAAGCGAAGAACCATAAAATATTAACAATTCAAAACAGTTATGCCATTACCAAGATGCCTAAACGTTTAAATTTTAAAGAAAACGATGAATCAGCTTTTGCTTACCCGATCCTTGGAAAAGTAAAAATTTTAAGCAAAAAAGATAATATCTATGCTGCTCAAATTACCTCATTACTAGATACGGTGAAACGTGGAGACACCTTGTTAGAACTACCTCCTTCTTTGAAAATAGTCCCTCCGAGTGTGGGAAAAAATAACCTCACCGCAGAATACATCTCCACCAAGTACCCCTCCAAAAATCCTCTAGCTCAGTATCAGGAAGTCTTTTTAAATAAAGGAAAAGAAGACCTCATTGAAGTAGGAAACCTCTTCCATGTTTTTTTATATGAAGATCCCTCCAATGAAAAAACGATAACCTCTTCTGATTTTATTGTCCAAGGCTCCATCCAGGTCATCCAGGTAGATGAACATACCTCTTTAGGCATGATCTTGAAAGAAAAAGACCCTTTAAAATCCACCGGCAAAGCCATTTTAGTCACAGACGCATCCGAACTAAAATCAGATTACACCTTAAGTGATCATCCTATCCCCGACGACGATTTAGATCGTTTAGATAACTATGATATCCACAAGAAATTAGGACGTACTGATCGTGAAGAACTGAAGCAATTAGAAAAATTAGATCAACCCCTTTAAAATTTACGCTCACCCGTTTGAAGAAAATGCCTCCCTGAAGAGGGAATACGCCAAGGAATACCTCCTAAAATCAAACTGAAAAAAAGCACCCAAATAAGCCATTGTAAAACTAATTTTTCCATCTAATGACCTTCCCAAATCTCCATCATCGCTAACCAAAAACCCAAGCCTAAAAGGGCCATTAAAGAAGGTGCCACAAAGATAAAAAGAGGTTTCAACACACGTGTAGGAAGAAGCATCAGCTCCCTCTCAATCTGAGCGTGCATATCTCCTCTAAAAGCCTCCAAAAGCTCTTCCAAGCGCTTAAAACAAGGCCTTCCTTCTAAAAGACTGACTTGGATGCTTTTTTTGATAGAAACCCCAAGATCCAAGATGAGCTTTTCCAATCCAAAAGATTTTGAAACCAGAACACTTGTCCAAACAGAACTCCCCCAGAAAGAAGAAAGCTCGCAAGCATGGACTTTTAAAAAAGTAACACTTTGAATCCAAGCAAGATCAGCGGGAGAACCCATCCGTATCCAAGCAAGTAGCCGTTCTGCGGCACACTGAGAAGCAAGCATCCAACACCGAGCACTTTTTTTTAATCCCCCCCACCTCGCCTGAGAAGCCATCAGCAACATCCAATAACTTCCACACAAACAGCACAAAAAACTAAAAATACAAGCTGCCATCCAAATTATCAGGTTTTCTTGAATCCCAGGCACACTCAGGTAGAACAAAATCCCTACCATTGGAACTAAACCCGAACACAAAAGAGCCTGTAATACCGCTTGAGAAGCTTTCGCATGAGCGTTCTCTAAAGCAAACTCATGTACCATTGCCAGGCTCCTTAACCTCTGCAAGGTAGGAACTAAAGAAGCCCCTGCTGAGCGAAGCTCCTGGACACTCTTTACAGACAAAGACTTCCAAGGCTCCTCAAGTTTTTCGAGCAAAAGCCAGCGATCAGAAGTAGGCACGAGCCCTGTCATCAGGGTTTCTTCAATTTCTTGAAAACTTGCAATCACCCGCGAAAGAATACGTTTTTGCGCATTCCTACCCAAAAAAAACTCAAAAGCTAAAAACTCGCGCACTAAAGCTCGAATGCCTAAAAAAAAGAAAGAAAAAGTGACTATCCAAGCAAGCATGGAAATGGTCAAAGCAAAAAAAGCGCCAACTTTGGCAAGATTCTTGAATACCCAAAAATGCATGAATTATCCTATCTACCGTTGGTCTTTCCGAACACAATTTCACAAACTCTGGAATATTCCTCAACCTCCCGACTGTTTTTATCTGCAAGGGTCAGAAGCAGGCCTTCAGCTTTTAAGTAAACTTCCAGAAAGAGGTCTGGCAGTCGTAGGAACACGCAATCCTCATACCCAATCTCTAGAACACTTAAAGCAATGGATCGCACAATTACGCCATTCTAACCTCATTATTCTTTCAGGATTTGCACGAGGCATTGACGGTTGCGCACATCAAGCCGCTTTAAATGCAGGTATTCCGACTATTGCTGTTTTGGGAGCGGGATTTTATTCCAACTATCCTAGCCAACACAGGCAATTACGTCATCAGATCTTAGAATCCAATGGTCTTTTAGTTTCAGAATACCATCCGGAGACGGAACCAAGGCCCCATCATTTTTTAAAAAGAAATCGTATTTTAGCAGGATGGTCACAAGCAACTTGGGTCGTTCAAGCAGCTCAGCCTTCAGGAGCCCTGAATACCGCTTACTGGGCTCGCGAACTTGACCGACCTTGTTTTGCGGTCCCAAACTATCCAGGAAATTCTGATTTTGCAGGCAACCAAGTCCTTTTAGATCGAGACCATGCTTTGGCATTCTGGGGCATTCATAGCTTAGGAAGTGTTTGGCTGGAACTTGCCACCTGCTGAGGTGTTCAAAAATGAACAACCTTTTCTTGTCTAAACATCATCCTGCTTGTTTGATTTTACTCCATGATATCCTCTCGCAAGAAATCTCAGGTACCAAGAAGCTGGTCAAAAATGAACACCTTTTTTAATAAAAATACCTGTTTGACATCCCTTTTAAGCTTCGCTAGTATCCCTTAAATCAAGGATAGGAAATCTATTTTGCATCTATTAAAAAAAGGACTGGTCATTGTCGAGTCTCCTGCCAAAGCAAAAACCATTCAAAAATACTTAGGCTCAGACTACCTCGTAAAAGCAAGTGTAGGTCATATCAAGGATCTTCCCAAAAGTGGCTTAGGGGTAGATACCACCTCTTTTGAAGCAGACTTTGAGGTGCTCGCTTCCAAAAAGAAAACGGTCCAAGGCTTAAAAACAGCAGCTGAACACGCTTCTGCGCTTTACCTGGCAACAGACCCCGATCGGGAAGGAGAGGCCATCGCATGGCATATCCAAGAAGAGCTACAAGGCTCCCTGGTCTATCGAGTCCTTTTTCACTCAATCACAGAAGAGTCTATACGAAAAGCCATGGCTCATCCACAAGCCCTGAACTTACCTAAGTACCAGGCACAGCAAGCAAGAAGGATCCTAGACCGTCTCGTAGGCTACAAAATCAGCCCCATTCTCTGGGAGAAAGTGCGCTGGGGACTTTCTGCTGGAAGAGTACAATCTGTGGCATTGCGCTTTTTGGTCGATCGCGAGCAAGCCATCGTAACCTTCGTCCCCCAAGAATACTGGACGATCCACGGAGAATTTTCTCAAGAAGGAACTTCCTTTCAAGCAAAATACTTCAAAATACAAGGTAAAGACCCCGAGCTTACCAACGAAGCTCAGGCGAAAGAACGCATAGAACAACTTCAGTCACTGAGCTTTAGTGTCCAAAAAATAGAAAAAAAACAGCATCTTCGAAAACCTCTTCCTCCCTTCATCACGAGCAAACTCCAACAAGAAGCTTCTGTCCAATTCAAATGGAATGGAAAGAAAACGATGGCAGTTGCTCAAAGGCTTTACGAAGGAGTGAACCTAGGAAAACGGGGAACCCATGGATTAATCACTTATATGCGAACAGACTCCACACGTGTAGATCCTCAGGTTCAAGAAGAAGCGCGAGCATTCATTCAAACCCATTACGGAGAAAGGTACCTTCCTCAAAAAAAACCCAGTTATACTACCAAGCAAAAGGCACAAGACGCTCACGAAGCCATCCGTCCTTGTACCTTGAAATGGCCCCCAGAAAGCATTCATTCAAGTTTAGATCCAGAAGAAGCTCGCCTTTACCAACTGATTTGGACCCGTTTTTTAGGATCTCAAATGGCTGCAGCAGTTTACGACAAAACAACGGTGGAACTCAGTGCTACAGACCCCGATGAACAACTTCACACATTTAGAGCACTAGGATCGGTACTGATCTTTCCAGGATTTTTAATCTTAGAACCCAAGAAAATGCAGCAATCAATCACACTACCTGAGCTTCAAGAGAAAACTGCCGTCTTATGCCATAAACTTGAACCTTCTCAACACTTCACAGAACCTAAACCGCGGTATACTGACGCTTCCTTAATCGAGGAACTAGAAAAACAAGGCATCGGAAGACCCTCTACCTACGCCTCCATCCTACACGCGCTTGAGGAACGCAAGTACCTAGAAAAGCGTGAAAACCACTACCATCCTACCTCCTTAGGGAAAACGGTCACTGAACTTTTACAAGCATCCTTTTCCGAGCTTTTAGATGCAAAATTTACCGCACAAATGGAAGGTCAACTGGATGCCATTGAGGAAGAACAAGCTAACTGGAAACAAGTCCTCCAAACTTTTTGGCAATCTTTTGAAGCCGCCCTGAAGCTTGCGAGACAGCAGATGAAAAGCATGAAAAAATCAGAAGCGGTGACCTCTCTATTTTGCCAATGCTCTCATCCTTTCGTGGTGAAGTGGGGAAAGCATGGCGCTTTTTTAGCCTGCTCTAATTACCCGGTTTGTCAGTGTACCGAAGATTTCGTTGAGGAAGAACCTGGGAACCTAAAAATTGTCCCTAAACCCGTCATTGATCAGAGCTGTCCCCACTGCCATCAGAAACTCACTTTAAAAAATGGAAAATTTGGAAAATTTTTGGCTTGCCCGAGCTATCCTGAGTGCAAGTTTACCCAAGTGCCCAGCCTGGGCGTGAAATGCCCTGAATGCTCTTCAGGAGAACTTGCCCGAAAACGCTCTAAAAAAGGACACTTTTTTTATGGATGCAATCAATGGCCTCGCTGTAATTTTGCTCTTTGGGATCCACCCATTGTAAAATCTTGCCCTCAATGTCAATTTCCACTTTTGATCGAAAAAACGACACGACGTGCAGGACCCACACACCGATGTTTTCAAAAAGGATGCTCTTACTTTGAAGTCGTGGAGCACATCAGCTATAGTCCTCCTTCAGAAAGAACGAGACTTTGATTTTATCTTTGATCAAATAGAAATTTAGAGCGTATTATCATTGATTCATTGCTACTTTGGGAGTAGATTTCGGAGAAAGGAAAGAATATGTCGGATGCTATGATAAAACCGAGTCATGATCCTTGGAGCACAAGCGAGTTGTACCACAACTCTGTTTTACAACTTCAAGAAGCTGCAAAAAAGATGGGACTTGAACCCGATAGCCTGGAAAGACTCAGATCTCCTCAAAGAGCTCTGGTAGTCAGCATTCCTGTCCGTATGGATAATGGGAAGATTCAGTGCTTTACGGGTTATCGTGTACAGCACAATTTGAGTTTAGGCCCGGGAAAAGGAGGGATTCGATTTCACCCTGACGTCAGTCTTTCTGAAGTATCCGCTTTAGCTATGCTCATGACTTTTAAGTGCTCTTTAGTAGGACTTCCATTAGGGGGCGCAAAAGGAGGCATCTCGGTAGACGCGGGGAAACTTTCTGCAAGAGAGTCGGAGGCTTTGATTCGACGTTATACGAGTGAAATCGACAGTATCATCGGCCCTTACCAAGACGTTCCTGCTCCTGATGTGGGCACAGACTCTCGGCATATGGCTTGGATGATGGATACCTACTCCCATAAGCGAGGTTACGGTGTTCCATCCGTAGTCACAGGCAAGCCTGTTGAAGTAGGAGGTTCCTTAGGAAGAGCAGAAAGTACAGGCAGGGGTATCGTTTACGCGGTAGACCACTCTGCAAAGCACCTCAGAGCCACGAGTAAAGATGCTCCCAAAATGGACCATACGACGACGGTATCGATTCATGGATTTGGAAAAGTAGGAGCTGTGGCTGCAGAAGAAATCCACAAATTAGGAACACGCGTCGTTGCTGTCAGCGATGTGACCGGTGGGATTTATAATCCTAAAGGATTGAATATCTCCAAAGTCATCAAGCACGTTCAAGACCATCAAAGCCTGAAAGGCTATAAGGAAGCAGACCCTATCACGAATGAGGAGTTGCTGGGAATTCCTGTGGACATTCTCATTCCTGCGGCTATTGACGGTGTAATTACTAGTTCTAACGTTGATAGAGTTCATGCCAAGATCATCGCGGAAGGAGCCAACGGCCCTGTCAGTTCTAAGGCTACGGAAATCTTAGAAGATCGAGGCTGTTTTTTGATTCCGGATATTCTTTGTAATGCTGGCGGGGTGATTGTTTCTTACTTTGAATGGATCCAAGGTCTTCAAAATTTCTTCTGGACGGAACAAGAAGTGAATCTGAAACTTGCTCAGGTGATTGAAAGTGCTTTTGAGAAGGTGATTCAGGTTCGCGCTCAGCACCGATGCGGGATGAAGACAGCAGCATTGATCTCGGGCATTGAGCGATTAAATCGTGTTATGCAACTTCGAGGTTTATTTCCTTAATCCTTGATCCCAATGCAAGAGCATGTTGATCGTCGTCGCTGACGAAAGAAACATGAGTTTTGCAGCTTAAGGCATGCTCCGGAGGTTTTGAATCTTCCTGGAGCTTCAGGTGGTCATCAGTGATTGTTGCCTTTAGGCGGGATGGATATTTCAGAGCTCTGCAAAAAAGATCATCCGGGTCTTCCACTCGTGCTCATCACCGCCTAAGCAACCGCAGAATCTGCGGTAAAAGCTCTTAAAAAAAGAGCGTTTGATTTTATCCCAAAATTTTTTAATCAAACTGAGTTTACTCTGTGATGCAAAAAGACTGTTTTATCCTCAAGATCCACCTCTGATCACGTCTCCCAACTTTTCATTAAAATCAATTACGCCTTAGCTCCAGCAAATACAAACAAACTTTTTGAACACGAAAAAGGATCTTAGTCTCGTCTTTTAAGCCCAGAAATGCTCTTAATTCAAAAATCAAATACACAACGATTGAAGTCGATACACGCATGATTGCGGCCTCCCAATAACATGAAGTGAACATGGATCGCTATCGTCTCAACGTCGTTCCTATCTACTCAACCTCCTGAGAAGACAAGAAACATGAAGCAAAATACATCTCATGAAAACTAGATTCTAATTTTTATTCCACTTATCGAAAATCCAAACACATTAGACTTTGTAGTCTTGATCTTAAGGGCTAGCTCATGAAACTCGAAATCCCTCAGGAGAGCCATTCAAGGAGAAGCTTTTACTTCATGAATCAAACCTTTCTGCTTTTTTAAAAATTATCTCAGAAAAAGTGTATCAACTATAAAGCCCATCTCTTTATGTCATTACAGAAAAAATACTTTAACACCTAAAACCAAGCTTAGACCCTAGCATCCATCGACTAATACATCGTTCTTCAGATCAAATAAAACAAAATCTGCCCAGTACTTGATTTGAATTGTCAATTTATTATAAAATTATGGAACCACAGCGAGGAAGATTAGAAGTCACCAGAATAGACAAGTTTTTCGATGATACCTCGAGTAATCTTCTTGAGCTTTTGAAAAAGATTCCGAAAAGCATCTTGATGCAACCATTAAAAAAGAACCCGTTTCATATTAATCCCGTTGAATCTATCATTTTTTTGTTGATGATAGAAATCCTCACTCACTTGACCATAAAGATTTACTTTGAGGACAATTTCAAAATATTTAAGCATTCTACTCAAAAAAAAATCAAATTAATTGAAAAGTCTTTCTCAGACGAAAAAAAAATTAAATTCTAATCAATGATTGACGATAAAAACCTAGCATGAAAAAGAAAACAATACCCATTACTGATATTATTGAGTACCTTCTTTTGACTCTCGTTTTATCGATACTAAGTCACTGTATTTTTCAATTGTTTGAAGAATACGATCATTCTCGTATCAGCATACTTTCTAAACTTTTTAACCCTACTGAAGATCATTCCAAAATGAAAAAAAGAAAAAATTCATCTATAGTGCTAGATATTTCTTGCGAAAAAGAAATTAAAAAAACCACTCAAGCAAACAAAATAAGACTTCGAGGAAGTCTATGTGACTTCAAAAGTAAGCCGCAAAGAAATACAACTTCTTTCAAAGAAAAAAATCAAATTACCATTTTAAATGAAAAAAATCATTTTTTAGCAACAGTTTTCAAAAAAACAAATAAAAGAAAATACTCTACAGACTATATAGAAGTAGACTCAGGGGTTAATTTAATCAACATTTCTATGATCAACTCTTATGGCGATAAGATAGAACAAAAAATTGAAATTATAAAAAAATAGAACCATAAAACTATTTTAAAAAAATATTTTTTTATCATAATATCTCTTTGGTACTGATATAAGTTTATCATAATTAGCCTCACTAAAAAGAAAAATTTCTATTTTCAAAAAAAAAATTTCACCAAAAATTCAATTTTGAAAGTAATCTCAAATTAATGGTTCTTAGATCTGTAAGATCCACATCGTAAAGCTCTAAAGATTCAATAGTAGAAAGACGATGGATAGTTAAAAATTTAAAAACTTTATAGAAGGAAGAAGAGCTACCCCACTTTCATAGATATAGTTATTTTCTAATATGAAAGTTTCAAGATTCGGAAAATAAATCTCATAAATCAAATAACCTGTAATATCACGAAGTGACCAATTCCCCAAATTGCCTATTTTGTTCTCAGATAAATCTAATTTTTTAAGTGACGAGAAATAAACTAAATACTCCATAGCATCATTTGTAATATTGCAATCGCTTACAATGAAAGTTTCTAAATTCGCTAAACAAGAAAATGCTGAAAAATTAATAAATTTATCCATAGACTCACCGATATCATGACCAATCAAATCTAAGTTTTTGAGATCAGAAAATCTCTCTAAAACAACAAAAAGCCTCTCCAGAACGAAGAACCACATACGAAAGATTCAATGACTCAAGGGTACAAAGCATCTGATAGAACCACTTGAAATCAAAATTTGACTAAGAAAGATTTAATTTAGACATATACTGAAAACACTTGTTTTTCAATATATGTCTAAAAGTCTTCTCTTAAATATCTTGATTCCAAATAATTAATTCCATAATATTTCTTAAACAAGCAATTTCTGCTGCATGCAATTGGGAGGGCTTGGCTCTTGTGACACTTTTTAATTTGACGATTTTATAGTAATTTTAATAACTCAGTATGCGAGCAAAAAGATCTATCTTGAATCACAGCATCCCGCGAACTAACATAAACCATACTACTACCTAACAAAGAAAGACTGATAATATAAGAAAAACTAAAAACCATCTCGAGAAAATTCTCCTATCAAGACTCCTCATCTATTGAAAAGTAATCTTCTTCTTCCAAAAGAACTCCCATCATTCGAGGACCCATAGAATATAACTCTCCTGCTTCAGTTGCTGGACTAGAAGCATCATAGTCTTGATGGGAAATAGCTTTTTCTATTTTTAAAAAAATCTCACCATAAAGAATCAAAAATCGATCTATACCTCTTTGATGAAACTGATTACGACCTAAGTCTAAATAACGCAAAGCTGGAAGTAATTCCAAATTGATCACACTCATATCTGTAAGACCAATACCGCGCAACTCTAATTTTTCAATTTTTGAACCACCATGAGAAGTGATAAATTGAAAAAAATTATGCAAACCAGAATCCTTGATCTGATGATTGTTATTTAAATTTAAAAATTTAAGTTCTGGAAGAAGCGCCAAAAAAGACATACTACTTTTTTGAATACGGTTGTCTTCTAAGATTATTGTTTCAAGATTCGGAAAATAAGAAATAGAAAAATCAGGACGCGAATCCATGATGAATTCTAACACTTTACTAAAATGAGCACCTGAAATATCACTATGGGTCACATCACGAAGAGACCAACCCCCCAAATCATAGATCTCATTATCACCTAAATCTAATTTTTTAATGGATGGAAAATGAACCAAATACTCCATAGGATCATGATTTATGCCATTATCTCTTAAAATCAAAGTCTCCAAGTGCATTAAACAAGTAGACTCTGAAAAATGACTAAATTCCTGAATAGACTCACGAATAGCGTTACCACTTAAATCCAATACCTTCAGATTCGGAAATTTTTTCAAAACAACACAAATCCATTGATGAAAAGGAAGAAGATTTTCTCCAGAACGAATCTCCACATAAGCCAGGTACAATGCCTCAATGTTACCTGGCATCCTCTCTAACCACTTGATATCAAAAAAGGAACCGGAAAGATTTAATTGCTTAATATACTGAAAACATTCATTCTTAAGTATGCTCGCAAAAGTTTCGTCTAAATTATCTTGATTTCGGATCACTAGTTCTTGATCATTTTCTGAACAAGCAAGGCTTGCTGCATGCAATTGCGAGGACTTGCATTTTTTGACACTTTTTAAACTCACTATTTCACGGTACTTGAGATAACTCAGGATACGAGAAAAAAAAGCCCTATCATTGATGACAGCATCTTTTGGACTACCATAAGAAGTCATACTGCCTACCGACAGGATAAAATAAAAGAAACTAAAAACTATATAATACTTGTTCATAAAAAAAATCTCCTTGATCCATTTGATGTAACTATTTTCTCATTTTATGCTCACACGAATGTAACGATCTCAAAGAGAACTTGAGTCACTATAATAGGCATTTAACATAAATACTAATCTTGAAGAATCCTCATCATCAGATAAAATCACATGCTTTATTTTTAAAAAATACTCACGATAAAGATCTAAAAACCGGCTGACTCCCTCTCGATGAAAAGAATTACCACCTAAAGCTAAATAACTCAACGCTGGAAGCAACTTTAAATTGAGAGCACTGAGATCTTGAAGACCAATACTGCACAGATCTAATGTTTCAATCTTTGAAAAATCATAAAAAACTAGCAATTGAAAAAAATTACACAATCCCGTGTCTCCAATTTTTGAATTATTATTCAAATTCAAAAGCTTAAGTTGAGGAAGAAGCGCTAAAGCCTGCATAGTATAATCATGAAGACGATTGTCTTCTAGTATTAAACTCTCAAGGTGGGGAAAATAAGGAATAGAAAAACTAGGATCCTGCTCAATGAGCTCCATGAAAGTCTCGTGAAATCGTAATGTAGAAATACGATGACCTGCAGCCGCATCCAGAAACCAGGAACATAAATGATAGATATTATTATGACTTAAATCTAATGTTTTCAATGATGAGCAATGCACTAAATGTTCCATAGGATCACTACTAATACCACAATCTTTTACAATCAAAGTCTCAAGATGCGTGAACGCCTGAGAATCTAAGCGACCAAATTCAATCATAGAATCCCCAATAAAATTACCACTCAAGTCTAATTTTTTCAGACAGGAAAATCTTTTTAAAACAATAGAAATCCACTCATGAAATTTAATAAAATTTTCTCCAGAAAAAATATTCACATAAGCAAGAGACAATATCTCAATTTTATCCGGCATCCGCTCTAACCACTTGATATCAATCAAGGAGCCATGAAAATCTAATTTCTTAACATGCTGAAAACACTCGTTTCTTAATATATTAGCAAAAGCTGCTTCTGAAATTCTCTTATCTTGAATCACCAACTCCAGATCATTTTCTGAACAAGCAAGGCTTGCTGCATGCAATTGCACAGGATGAGATTTTTTTACAAGTTTTAACCCGACTATTTCACGGTATTTTAAATAAATGAGGATATGAGAAAAACAGTTAACGTCATCAATCACAACATCTTTCGGACTACCATAAACAGAAACAATCATAGGAAAGAGGAGAAAAGAAAAAAAACGCAAAAGCATCATATTCATAAAAAAATTTTCTCCATAAATTTCAGCCCTCCCCCATCAAAGCATCACTTCCGCTTAGAACCCTGCTGATTCAACATACAAATATTCCCAGGTTTCCTCTCAAATACCACCTGAGTGAGCATAAACAAAAAGCATGAAGAATGATCATCCGATAAAATAACCTCTTGTATTTTTGCAAAACGCTCACTATAGAGGTCTAAAAATCGAACAATACCCCCCCGATGAAAAGAATTACCACCTAATGTCAAATAATTCAATGCTCCGAGTAAATTTAAATTGATAATACTGAGATCCTCAAGACCCACATCGCACAACTCTAATCTTTTAATACTGGAAAAACCACGCAAACCCACTAATTCAAAAAAATGACGCAATCCATCATCTCCTATGTGCTGATTTTCACTCAAACTTAAAAACTTAAGCGCGGGAAGAAGCGCTAAAAATGGTATGCTCGTTCGATCAAGATAGTTATTCTCTAGGATTAAAGTCTCAAGATGAGGAAAACAAGACTCTGAAGGAATACTAGAATCATCCCACCAATGACCTAAACCACAAATATTGTTATTGCCTAAATCTAATGTTTTAAGCGAGGGAAAATGCACTAAATGCTCCATAGGATCATCCACAATACCCCCATCCCTTAAAATCAAAGTCTCTAACCGCGTAAAACCTTGAGCATCTAAAAAATGACTGAATGCATCCATGGACTCAATAGCATTACCACTCAAATCTAATGTTTTCAGACTCGGAAATCTTTCTAAAACACCAAGAATCCATTCCTGAAATCTAAGAAAATAGTCTCCAGAAATGATCTCTACATCGGCAAGAGCCAAGACTTCAAGGCTAGGCAACTGCTGCAACCACTTGACATCAAAAAATGATCCGGAAAGATTGCACTTTTTAACGTATTGGAAACACTCGTTTTTTAGGATATTTGTAAATTTTTTGTCTGAAATATACTGATTCCGAAGTACTAACTGCAGATCACTTCCTGAACCAGCAATCCTTACAGCAAGCCATTGTGAAGACGTAGGTTTTTTTACACGTTTTAAACCCACTATTTCATCGTATTTTAGATAACTTAGGATACGAGCAAAAAAAGCCGTATCATGAATCACAATATCCTTGGGACTGCCATAAGCCGAAGCATCTGAGATAAAAATCATTAAATAAAAAAAAATGAAACCCAACCATAAACATCGATGCATAAAATAATTCCTCGAGAAACTTCATCTGACGCAAATACTCTTCAGCAAGTAAAAACTCACTTCCCCATTAAAAATGAGTACACGGACATTATGTCTATCTCAAAAAGGCCTTCCTCGTCTAGAAATATACACTGAACCTCATTTCAAGAAGGATCCTCAATACTTGCTTGTTGAAAAACTCTCTAGGAAGATCTAAAAAAAGACCTACCGTCTTTCATCAGCACTTCTAGGTCTTGCACTCCCTCCAAAAAGTTCGAAAAAACCATGCTAGTGACAAGAAGGCTTCTTACGTGACCCTTCTTTTAAACTATGAGATCGAAAAAACATGGCCCATTTAACGCGTTGTTTTTTTAAAGCCCAATGAGCAAGCAGAGAGGCAAATTTTTTTCTATATAAAAAAAACATTAAATAAACTGTATGAATTGCTACGATAAAAAAAACGAGCCATTCTTGATCCATCATAAACCTAAATACTTGCAAAAATGGTAAGTCATCCAAGAACCCCCATAGGCCAAAGCAGTCATATACCCCAACATAAGAGCAGGCCACTTCCAAGACTGCGTTTCTTTATAAGTTACCGCTAAAGTAGAAAAACACTGACAAGAAAAAACATACCATATGAGCAAACTCAACCCTGTAGCAAAACTCCATTCGTCCACAAGAATACGACTGAGGGCAGATACTTCTGAGGTTCCGATATGCTCAACAGCATAAAGGGTCGCTAAGGAACCTATAATGACCTCTCTTGCGACAAATCCAGAAATTAAAGCAATGGCAATTTTCCAATCAAAACCCAGAGGCAAAATGAGAGGCTCAATCCAATGGCCGAGTTTACCCGCGTAACTATAAGTCACAGCAAGATCTGATGCACCCAGGGGAGGCTTGGGATAAGAAACTAAGAACCAAAAAACAATAGAAACACTCACGATGACCGTTCCCACTTGATACAAAAAAAGACGCAAGCGATCCATCAAACTCAAAACAATATTTTTCAAATGAGGTAATTTGTAAGAAGGCAATTCCATCAAAAGATACGGACGCCCCCCCGGAAGCAAGGTCTTTCGAAAAAACCAAGCCATCATCAATGCGCCGGCTACTCCCAATAGATAAAGCCCCATCAGGATCACACCTCGTAAACGCATCCCTGCCCAAAAAACAGGATTAGGGAAAAAAGCTGCAATCAATAAGCTATATACAGGCAATCTCGCAGAACAAGCCATTAAAGGAGCAATCAAAATCGTATTGAGTCGATCATGACGATTTTCAATGGTACGTGTTGCCATAATACCTGGAATAGCACACCCAAAAGAAGACAGAAGAGGAATAAAAGCTTTCCCGTTTAATCCGACACGACCCATGAGGCCATCCATCAAAAAAGCAGCGCGGGCCATATAACCCGAATCCTCTAAGAGCAAAATGAACAGAAATAACAATAAAATTTGAGGTAAAAATACGAGCACGGAACCCACACCCACCAAAACCCCATCCACGAGGAGACTTTGTAAAGCACCTTCAGGAAGGATGCGATGCAACCAATTTCCTAAGAACGCTACCCCAAGCTCAATGCCATCCATGGGAAACTGAGCTCCGTTGAAAATGATTTGAAACACAAGAGTAAAAATCAAGAACAAAATAAAACGCCCTAAAATAGGATGTAAAATCCAAGCATCGATACGATCAGAAATATCCGAGGAACCCATCGACTTTTGCACTACCTGTGCTAAAAGAGCATCTACCTTTTTAAATCGTTCACGGATGACGAGAACACTTGAGGGCTGAAAAGCCATGGGTGTCTGCTTGGGATGGGATCCCAAAAAATCCTCCACAGCCTTCAATAAATCATCCAAGCCCTCTTTTTGCGTGGCGCATATACCTACCACGGGAATGTTCAATTTTTCCGATAACAAATTCATGTCAAAGGCAAAATGCTTTTTTTTAGCAAGATCCATCATGTTTAAAACAAGGATCATGGGAAAACCGTGAAACTGAAGCTCCAAAACCAAACCCAAAGCACGTTCTAATTGGGTAACGTCCACAGTCGCTAAGATCAAATCTGGCGTTGATTCATCGCAACGCTCTCCAAAGAGGACCTGCCATGTGATGAGCTCATCAGGAGTACGAGCTTCCAAGCTATAAATCCCCGGCAAATCTACTAAAGTGCTTTTTACTGAGCCTAATTTAAGCTCAGCTACTTTACGTTCCACCGTCACTCCCGCGTAATTGCCTACCTGAGCTTGACCTCGTGTCAACGCATTAAATAAAACAGTCTTACCGCAATTAGGATTTCCCACCAAAGCAATCATAAAAGCTCCACTTCAATGCTTTGCGCCTCACTTCGCCTCAAAGCCACCAATCCTCCTCGAACACGCACTGCCATTAAAGCATCTTGCTTTTTACGAGCACTTTCATACAAGAGCTCAACCGAAGAACCCTCCAAAAAACCCATGGCTAGCAATTTCTTAATCCAATCCTCAGAGGATTTCAGATTGCCCACCCGACAAATCGTTGCTCTTTGACCCACTTGCATCTGACTCAAGGGCATGATCTCTTTTCCACCCACATAACCTCACTTCTCTCCACTATTTACAGTGTCATTCTCATAGAAAATCAGATAAAGATATTTCAATATGAGCTCTCAAAAGCTACAAGAAGACGATCTGTACAAAATCCGCCACAGTCTAGCCCATATCATGGCTCAAGCAGTGATGGAACTACGACCAGGGACCAAACTAGGATTTGGCCCTCCGGTAGAAGACGGTTTCTACTACGATTTCATTCTCAGCACACCAGTTACAGAAACCGATTTCCCGAGC
>TBL_comb47_HYPODRAFT_10003748_pt1 | contig 17853 bp, 13 predicted proteins | sample TroBogypolimnion_40_FD_10682 | JGI IMG/M metagenome (IMG submission 10682)
TCGCCTGTCCGGTCAGCCCGAAGCATTTTGTGGAGCCGTGGAACGATCCTGGACGCTGTCCGCGCTGCGGTAATTTTCTGGAAAAGAACGGGCTGCCGTTCCGTTTATGGGATTGAAATTGCAAACCGGGCTTTTCGCGCCGCCGGTTTTTGCTATGCTGCCGCCACCTTAAACTTTTGAAATCGCTCATCCAAACCCGCGACACACGGTCTATCCGCGTGTTTCTCATCGGCGTGGAACTCAAGGCCCGCACCGCCGCCGACATCCGCGAATCGCTCGCCGAACTGGAGGAATTGGCCACCACGGCTGGCACGCAAATCATCGGCGAAGGCGTGCAAAAACTCGCCACCCCCGTGGCTGCCACTTACATCGGCGGCGGCAAGGCCGAGGAATTTGCCACGTTTTGCAAGGCGAATGACGTGGACACGGTTATCTTTGACGACGAGTTGACGCCGGCGCAGACGCGCAATTTGGAGAAAATCTTCGGCTGCAAAATCATGGATCGCACGGCGCTGATTCTGGAAATTTTCGGCCAGCGGGCGCGGACGCGCGAGGGCAAATTGCAGATTGAGCACGCACAGTTGAAATATTTGCTGCCGCGCCTCACGCGCTACTGGTCGCACTTGTCGCGCCAGCGCGGTTCCACCGGATCCATCGGCGGCGAAGGCGAATCGCAGCTCGAAGCGGACCGCCGCAAAATTTCCGAGCGCCTGGAAAAAATTTCCAGCGAACTCGACAACGTCCGCCGCCAGCGCGAGACGCAGCGCGCCGGTCGCCAGCGCAGTCTCTGGCCGCTCGCGTCTATCGTCGGTTACACGAACGCGGGAAAATCCACGCTGCTGAACCAGCTCACCGGCGCGGCGGTGCTGGCGGAAGATAAATTATTCGCCACGCTCGATCCGACGACGCGGCGGCTGCGGCTGCCGACGAACCAAAATGTGTTGCTCACCGACACGGTGGGGTTCATCAAGAAATTGCCGCACGGATTGGTCGAGGCGTTCAAGGCCACGCTGGAGGAAGTGGTGCAGGCGGATTTGCTGGTCCATGTTGTGGACATTAGTCATCCGCAGGCGGAGGAGCAGATTGACGCAGTCAACGCGGTGCTGATGGAAATCGGCGCGGCGGAGAAACCGGTGCTGATGGTGTTCAACAAAATGGACCGGCTCACGGCCGGCGTGGCGCCGGGGCTGCATGAAAAATTTCCGCACGCGGTGGCTATTTCCGCGAAAACGGGAGAAGGTATCACGCCGCTGCTCGCGGAGATTGGCACGCAACTCCGGCCGATCCGGGAATTTCTCGATCTGCGCGTGCCGCTGGCGGAGGCGGCGGTGATTGCGCGTTTGCACGCGGTGGGGCAGGTGGTGACGAGCCGGTATCACGGGAAAAACGCGCGGCTCAAAGTGCGTGTGCCGCCGCATCTGCATCAGGAATTTGCGGCGTTCGTGGTGGCGTGAACTGGCCTCCGTCCGGCGGGCGCATCGCCAATAATTGTTTCACGTTCTGCAATCTGCGGCTTGCCCGCGCAGAAGTATGACGGTAAAGTTTTTTCTGTCGTTCAACAAAGGTATTTTATATGTCACAAACGGGCCGCCAATCTCTCAACATCAGCAAAGTGCTTTGCGTCATCATGGGTGGCGGTCAGGGTACGCGCTTGTTTCCGCTCACCAAGGACCGCGCCAAGCCTGCCGTGCCGCTTGCCGGCAAATACCGCATCGTGGACATCCCCATTTCGAACTGCATCAATTCGGGTTTTCGCCGCATTTATATTTTGACGCAATTCAATTCCACCTCGCTGCACAGCCATATTTCGCGGACCTATAAATTTGACCAGTTCTCCGCCGGCTTCGTAGAAATTCTCGCGGCGCAACAGACGTTCACCAACACATCCTGGTACGAAGGTACGGCGGACGCGGTGCGGAAAAATCTGGTGCATTTTCTAAACCACGATTTTGACTATCTGCTCATTCTTAGCGGCGACCAGTTGTATCGGATGAACTTCCGTGAAGTCATCGAGCAGCACAAGGAAAACGGCGCGGACATCACCATTGCCACGCTGCCCGTCGGTCGCGGTGAGGCGAGCGCGCTAGGCATCATGCAGACGGATGACCACCACCGCATCACACGTTTTGTGGAAAAGCCCAAGGACGCTGCGGTGTTGGATTCGCTCAAGCTCACGCCGGCGATGAACACCCAACTCGGCTTGCCCGCCGGCAAGGAATCATTTCTGGCCTCGATGGGTATTTACGTTTTTAACCGCAGCATCATCCGCGATTTGTTGGACAATCCGCTGTCCGATTTCGGCAAGCACATCATTCCGCACGCCATCAACACCCATCGCGTTTGCTCTTACGTTTATCAGGGCTACTGGGAGGACATCGGCACCATCCGCAATTTCTTCGAGGCCAACCTCGATCTCGTCAGCGAGTTGCCCCGGTTCAACTTTTTCGACATGAGCGCGCCCATTTTTTCCCGGCCGCGTTATCTCCCTGGTTCAAAAATCAATGGCGCGCAGATTGATCACGCAGTTATTTCCGACGGCTGCATCATCAATCGCGCCCGCATTAACCAGAGCATCGTCGGCCTGCGCACGATCATCGGCGACGGCACGGAACTCAACCGCGTGGTCATTCTCGGCAGCGATTATTATGAATCGCAGGAATCCGTGGACCGCCATGAACGGGAAGGACTTCCGCGCGTCGGCATCGGTGCGCATTGCAAAATCGAGAATGCCATCATTGATAAAAATGCCCGCATCGGCAATAACGTGTCCATTTCCCCCGCCGGCAAACCGGAGAACGTGGACCACGCGCATTATCACGTCCGCGACGGCATTGTCATCATTCCGAAGGACGCCATCATTCCGCACGGCACGGTAATTTGAAGTGGCCGCCCGCCGGTAGTTTTTTGATTTGGCAAAATGGCTGAAGAAATTTTCGATGTCGTCAATGAGCGTGACGAGGTGATCGGTCAAGCGCCGCGCCGCGAAGTGCATGCCCGTGGTTGGTGGCATCGGGCGATCCATGTGCTGGTTTTTAATGCGCGCGGCGAAGTGTTTTTGCAAAAACGCTCGCTGAAAAAAGACAGCGCTGCCGGCAAGTGGGATTCCTCGTCGTCCGGCCATCTTGATACCGGTGAAGATTACGATCCCGCCGCCATTCGGGAATTGCGCGAGGAACTCGGCTTGACGCTGACGCAACCGCCAGTGCGGCTTTTCAAACTCGAAGCCAGTCACGCGACCGGCTGGGAATTCTGTTGGGTTTACCGCGCGGCCAGCGAGGGACCTTTTGTGCTGCACCCGGATGAAATCGAAACCGGTGCTTGGTTCGCGCCCGCCGCCGTGACGCAATGGACTCAGGAAAACCCGGAAGATTTCGCCAGCGCTTTTGTGCTGCTCTGGCAGCGCTTCCTTCGTGAGTCAGAGCAAGTGGCTGGCGCCCGCTGACAGATTTTATTTTTCGTCGGAAGCGGCAACCGCTAGAATCGCCGCATGGGTCAACTTGATTCGCAACTCGCCAAGTTTCTTCGCCGGCAACCGAAGCTCGGTAAAAACGTCTTTATCGCCAAAACCGCCGCCGTTATCGGCGATGTGACCCTTGGCGCCCATTCCAGCGTCTGGTATGGCGCGGTGCTGCGCGGCGACATCAACCGCATCGTCGTTGGCCACCACTCGAACGTGCAGGACAACGCCGTGCTGCATCTCGCCGATGATTTTCCGTGCGTGCTCGGCAACTGGGTAACCATCGGCCACAGCGCCGTGGTACACGCTTGCAAAGTGGGCGATGAATGTCTCGTCGGCATGGGCGCGGTGGTTTTGGACGGCGCGGTGATTGGCAAGCAATCCATCATCGGCGCGAAAGCTTTGGTGACGCAGGGCACGAAAATTCCCGCCGGATCGCTCGTGCTCGGCGCGCCGGCTAAAGTGGTCCGCAAGCTGACGAAAGAAGAACGCGCCGGCTTGAAATGGTGGGCGCAGAAATATGTGGACAACGGCGCGTATTGTTTGCAGCACGGCATCGGCGTCGGCGCGCCGCTGGCCAGTTGAAAGAGTTCAGGTTTCCTTGAATCGAAAAAAATCAAAATCGGCATGGCCAGCGGCGGCCTGCGGGTTCCGATGCAAGCTGTAGATTCCCAGTTTCGCGCCGATCCATTTCCCCTTCTGCGCCAAAAACGTTTGCGCGAGTTCCACAAAACCTCCGTCGGTAGCATAGCTAAACCGGCACTCGCCGCCGGCGCTCACGGCGACCCGCAATGTGAGCGCGGAGGGCGCCGTCGCCAAAATGATGAGTGTTTGTTGGTTGGTGCGCAGGATAAGCTGCTGACCAAATTCGTTTTTCACCAACGCCAACGCCGCGCTGCTTTCGCCAGCCACCACCAAACCCGCCTCTTCGTCAACTTGCTGTGGTGCGTATTCCAAACGCGTTTCCGCGACAAAAATCTGCGCGGGAAATTTTTGCAGCAGCAGGTTCGGCTGAAGACCAATATTTTCCTGCAAACCAAATTGCGGAAATAACCGTAGCCAACCTTGGCGCGCGCTCAAGGAATACCAGTTGTTCCGGTGGTTGGCGTGCCATTGCCACTGCCAGCCCAGCGCCGGCGAATCAAATTCATCGCTGGATTGCGGGATGGCCACCGTCGCGCAAGCGGTGGTCGCTGGTTTGCGATGGTGCAAGACGGGTTCACCGACGTCCAGATTTTTAACCTGTCCCATCAGTGGCCAGCCATCCTGCCAGGTGACGGGTTGCAGATGCACGATGCGTCCGTAAACACCGGCATCTTGAAAATGGACAAACCACCAGGTGTCGTCCGCCGCTGTCACGAGCGCACCTTGATGCGGACCATTGATGGCGGTGGTTCCCTGTTGCAAAACAATTTTATCTTCGTACGGACCGTAAATATTTCTGGAACGCAGCACCACTTGCCAGCCGGTTTCTACGCCGCCGGCCGGCGCGAGGATGTAATACCAGCCGTCTTTTTTCAAAAACTTCGGACCTTCGAGCGTAGGATGTTTTTCGGGCTCGTAGAAAACAATTTCCCCTTCGCCCAGCAGCCGGGAGCCGTCGGGAGCCATCGGGCAAACGCGCAGCCGGTGTTTGATGCCGGCGCGGGAACCGGCGTAGGCATGGACGAGATAGGCGCGTCCGTCGTCATCCCAAAACGGGCAAGGGTCAATCAAACCTTTGCCCGCTTGCACGAGTTGTGGCGGGGACCAGGTGCCGGCGGGGTTGTCGGCGGTGACCAAATAAATTCCTTCATCCGGCATCGGAAAAAAAATCCAGAATTTTCCGGCATGAAACCGAATGGCCGGCGCCCAAATGCCGCAGCCCGGCTGCACTTCGGCAAAGCGCGGATGCGGTAGGTTTTCAATCGCGTGGCCGATCAGCGTCCAGTTCACCAAATCCCGCGAGTGTAGCAACGGCAGACCCGGCGTGCAGTTGAAACTGGATGCGACAAGATAAAAATCGTCGCCGACGCGCACGACATCCGGATCCGAATAATCCGCGTAAATGATCGGGTTGCGATAGGTGCCGTCACCCCGATCGGGCGTCCACGGAAAAGCAAATTTCCCCGGCTCATCAATGGAAGCAGTTTTCATGCGGCGCTCGCTTGGATTTTCACCGGTTTAATTTGCGGCACGCCAAGATGAAAAATCGTCCAAGCCACGACATAGGCCGATCCGCAAATTAACAGGATGGATTTATAAGTACCTTCGCCTTGCAGCACATGGCCGACCAGATAAAAAAAGCCCATGGACATCAACGAAGCCAGCGTGCCGCCGAAGCCAACCACCGACGCCACGGCGCGTTTTGGAAACATGTCCGAGATGACTGTGTACATGGTGGCCGACCAGCCTTGATGCGCCGCCGCCGCCAGCGCAAAGAAAGCCGTTGCCAGCCAGACGCTCTCCACGCGCGGCGCGAAAATCACCGGCAACGTGCAGCCGGCAAAAATAAACGTCGCCGTTTTGCGCGCGCGGTTCAATGGCCAGCCGCGTTTCAGCAGCCACGCCGACAAACCGCCGCCGCCGATGCTGCCCAGCGCGGTCACGGTGTAAACCACGACCAACGGCGGACCAAAATGTTTCAGGTCGAGATGGAATTGTTTGTTAAAAAAATCCGGCAGCCAGAAACCGTAAAACCACCAGACCGGCCCAACCAGCACGCACGTTCCGTAATAAGCCCAGGCCTCGCGATAGCGCAACAGTTTGAGCCACGGAATTTTTTGCTCGGTCGCCGGCGTATTGCCGCTGCGGATATGCGCCAGTTCCGTCGCGCTGACGTGCGCGGATTTTTCCGGCGCATTGTAAAAGCCCAGCCAGAACGCCAGCCAGACCAGATCCACGCAGCCCAGCGTGAGAAAGGCCGCCTGCCAGCCACCAAAACAAGCCACGATGAACGGCACGAGCACCGGCGCAAAAATCGCGCCCATGTTTGAGCCGGTGTTGAAAATGCCCGTGGCCACGGAGCGTTCCGCCGGCGGAAACCATTCCGTCACCACGCGGATGGCGGCGGGGTAGTTGCTGGATTCGCCCAAGCCGAGTGCAAAGCGTGCCGCGCTGAACCCGGGCACCGAACGGCACAGGGCGTGCGACATCGCCGCCAGACTCCAGAACAAAACCGAACCAGCATACGCGGCCTTGGTGCCCAGCCAGTTGATGAGCGGTCCGAAGCAAATTTGTCCAACCGCGTAGGCCGCCTGAAAAAATATCGCCATGCGGCTGTAATCCGTCTCCGTCCACGCAAAGCGTTGCGACAGCACCGGCTTGAGCAAGCCCAGCACTTGCCGATCCATGTAATTCACCGTGCAAGCAAAAAAGAGCAGGGCGCAAATGAGCCAGCGGAATTGCCCGTATTTTTTCATGGGCGCAAAGCGAGGGTGGAATTTTTCACCCGGACTTGCGTGAGCGGCGGGCCTTTTTGATTTTGGATGGTGACTTCAGAAAAGTTAATTCCGTCCGCATCGGATACAAAGACTCCTTTTTGCGCGGTGATTAAAATATTTTTCAGGCTGACATTTTGCAGCGGCATTTCCGGCAGTCCTTGCAACACCATCGCCGTTTGGGCGCCGCGACAAAGTACGTTCTCGAAATGGAGGTCACGGAACCGAGGCGTTTCTTCGGTGACCGGTGGCACGGTGACTTCCGCCGGGTCCGCCGCTTCGTCATCCGGCGATTTGCCGCCATAGGAAAAATTAAAATCAATCGCCGCGTGGGCGATGTCGGTCATGCGAATGTCGGTCATGAAAATCTTTTCCACCACGCCGCCGCGACCGCGCCGGCTTTTGAAGCGCAGGCCGATATCGGTGCCCAAGAAGGTGCAATTGGTCACGAGTAGATTGCGCACGCCGCCGGACATTTCGCTGCCGATGGTGAATCCGCCATGCGCATGATACACCGTGCAATCCGCGACCAGCACGTCTTCCGTCGGCACGCCGATGCGCCGGCCGCCGGCGTCCTTGCCGGATTTGATGCAGATGCCGTCGTCTCCGGTGTCGAAAATGCAGCCGCGAATGACCGCGCGGCGGCAGGATTCCAAATCCAACGCGTCGCTGTTTTGCGCGCTGGGAGCGTTGTGAACCGTTACGTTGAGAATGGAAACATCCTCGCACAAAACGGGATTCATCGTCCAGTTCGGCGGATTTTGAAAGGTAACGCCTTGCAGCAAAACCTTTTTACAACCGATGAGTCGGAGCATTTTGGGGCGCAAAAACTGATGCGCTGGCTCGTAGTCCGCCAAGACAAGCGAATTATCTTTTCGTAGTTTTTCCGCCAGCTTTTCGCCGGTGATGACGTCGTGACTCGGGTACCAAACATCGCCTTTTTCATTCAGCACGCCGCCGGATTTCACCAGCGCCTTCCAATCACTTTCGCCGATTTTGTTTTTTTTGAGCGGCCGCCACGCATCGCCGCCGCCATCCAGAATGCCTTCGCCGGTGATCGCGACATTTTCCAAATTCTCACCGGAAATTGGCGAGGTGGAATCCACTTCCCGCTCGCCTTTCAAATTGATGACGGTGAGCGGATACAAATTGTAATCGTGCGAAAATTGGATGAGCGCGCCGCGTTCGAGGCGGAGTTCCAGCTGGCTGCACAATTGAATTGGCCCGGTCAGCCAAATACCGGGCGGGACCACCAACGTGCCGCCGCCCTGTTTTGCCAACGTCGCCAGCGCCTTGGCAAACGCGGCGGTGTTCAGCGTCAGGCCATCGCCGCGTCCGCCGCAATCTGCGAGCGAGACGCGGTTTGGTGGGAACACCGGTCGTGCGATCGGCGACAACGTCGGCGGCGTTTCCGCAGAGGCAACGATGTGAACCAGCGCGGCGGCGAGCAGCGCAAACCAGCGCCGCCGGGAGTGAAAAAATGTCATGATGAAATCAATTTGTGAGCGCGATTGAATTGGAATTGGATGCGGACAAGATAAGCGAATTGCTGCGCCGCCGCGCATCGAGTTTCGGCAAAAGATTGTGAAATTCCTGCAATCGAATCGTCATCGGCGCCATGCTTGGAAGCGGATAAATCCCGCCGCGCCACCTGGCAAATTAGGCGCGAGGGTGATGATTTGTTTGGTGCCTTGATCGGTGATATTCACGACGGAAAAATTATTCGTGCCCGGCAGCCACGTCACCAGATTGGTGGACCAAAACGGGGTCAACGCCACATCCGGCGCGGTGGAAGATTGAGCATAGCTTACCGTGAAAATGCCATTCGTCGCCGCCGGATGAAACGGATTCGCGGCTGCTGTGTTTGGATTCAGGCCCAACGCATATTTGAGCAGATTGGGCAAGCCGTCGTGCGCGGGATTGGCCGCGTCGCCGCTGACGGCCGCGTTGGTCAGTTGCGCGGCTGTGAAATTGGCGCGCAGCCAATTGTTGAGCGGATGATCCAGCACATTTACGGTCGCGTTGGTCAGACCCGCCAATTGATAATTCGCCGATGGCGTCAGATTCAAAATCACGCTGACTTGGTTTGTAGTCAGGTTGCCGCCGAGGGGCGTGACCCAAATATTGGTTGCCACCGCGCCGGCGGCGAGCGTCACGCTGCCGGTCAGCGCGGCGTAATCCACGCCGGGAATGGCGGTGCCGCTGACGGAATAATTTACCGTGAGGGGGGCGGCGTTCGCGCCGTTGGGACAGACAATCACAAAACGTCCAACGTTGGTGCCGAACTCGCTGGCGCTGGCATCGCTCGCCACCATCGCTACTAGGGGCGTGGAATTCTGGAGCGTCGGCGCGATGTTGCCGAGCGGCATAAAGCGCACGGCGTTGGCCACGACATAGCCGTTTGCGCCGCCGTTGGTGAGTGTTACGCTGCCGCCGGTGCCACTGTTAAAATAATTGGATGATGCGATTTTCACCCAGTTAGTGCAATTGATTTGCTGGTTGATGAGCACGGTGTTGGTCGCGCTGGCGCTGCGAACCAGGTAAGTCGCGTTCGTCGCGCGATTGGAGGCAAATACCCACCAGGCAAAAACATCATAATAGCCATTCGTGGCAAGCGTTGGCGTGAAGCGGACAAACTTTCCGCCGCCGGCATTGCCATCGTGCCAATACGGGCCGTTCGGCAGCGGCCAGCCGCCAGCGTTCGCGCCGGTCGTCCAACTGCCGCCGACCGCAATGCCGGCGGCGTTGGTTACGGTCAAAATAATGCCATTGGTGCTGACGCTGGAAATCGTGTTCCACGACAAAACCTGCCGGTCCGCGAAAAGTTGGGTTGCAAGTTTTTGGTAATTGACCGATTGCACCGGCACGTTGTCGTCAATGGCAATTGCCGCCGCCGTGCCCGCGCTTTGGCTCGTCATCATGAATACCGGTTCCATGCGGACGGATGCAAAACCGACATGACTCGCGGACAGCGCAAAGGTGCAAAACAAATTTTGACACTGGCCGACTTTGGGAACGATCGCGCGATAACTGACGGGATACGGCTGCGGCACCGTGGTGCCAATGCTGCCCTCCCAATTCGCGACGCCGTTCACTGCCAAGCGCGCGGCCGGATGGCAATCCAGCGTGTAATTCGCCAGCGAGATGGAATCCGTCGCCGCGCGATAGCCCTGCGCGTCCTGTTGCAACATCACATAATCGCCGATCATGCGCCGCGCTTCGCGGACATAGAGTTGCCACGGCCAGCCGCCGTTGTCCGGAAATTCATCTTTCGCGTAGCCCCAGGTTTGCATGTTCGTACGCACGTTGATCGGCACATTGGTGCTCGTCGCCAAATAATACAGCAGGCCGGACAAATAGTTTTTATGCGCCTGCCAGACGGCTTGGCGTCCGGCGGAAGTGTTCGTGGGGTAAGAGTAATTGTAGCCAATGAAATCCGTCGAAACATCCGCGTAGGCGTTGATGTCCGTTTTGCCATTCGGGATTAATTGCTGCACGTCGATGATACGGTTGAGGGCAATGGAACCGTTGGTCGCGATGTAGGCATTGAGGACGCGATGGAGCAATTCATAAGTCGCCTCGGAATAATTGGTCGGCGCGGTGAGGGGAATTTGATTCGTCACGTTTTGGGTGAGGCACAGCCGAAAATTATACGCCTGCATTTTGTAATCGCCCGAACCTGCCGCCGCCGGCGCGTCGGCTTGAATCAGCGGGAGCAGCCCACTGGGCGGCGAGCCTGGTGTCACATACGGATCACAGCGGTAAGTAACGCTATTCAAAAACACGCCCGCCAGCGACTCGCCATAAACATTTGTGCCTTCGCGGCCCCAAGTGAAACTTACGCCCGACTGCGCCATCAAATCGCCTTCGTAGGTCGCGTCGATAAATTCCTTCGCCCGGCAAACCGTGCCGTCGGCCAGCGTGATTTGCGTGATCACCAGATTCGACATCGTCACCGACGCCAGTAGTTCGTTGGTGTAAAGCGTCACGCCTGCACCGTGGAGCATTTGTAAAAACGTCTGTTCGGCCACGTGCGGTTCAAACCAATAAACCGGATTCGTCACGCCATAAGCTGTGCCGACGCGCGAATAAAATTCCGCCGCCAGACCGCCGATGGACGCCGGATAAGTGCCGACATCGGTCACGCCCAAGCCGCTGGCGGTCATGCCGCCGACGTGGTTGTTCACGCAGAGCAGCGCGGTGTTCTTGCCCAACCGCGCCGCCACCACCGCCGCGATGGCGCCGCCGGACGTGCCACCGTAAACGCAGACATCCACATTCACCACGGACGCCGGCAGGTTGCAAACAAACATCCTGCCAACCGCGACCGTGAGCAGAAAAATAAATATGGTTTTAGCGAAGCCCAAAAATGTTCTATTAAAAAATTAAACCGGTCCGGCTGTCGGCGGCCATTCCAGCCGCACGCCGTCGGCACGGAGTAATTTTTGAAAGTCCGCCAGCAGCGCCGGCTGGTTCCGCACGGCGCGCGGCATTTTTTTCTGCGCAACGCAAAACGCCGCGAGTGCGCCGGCGGCTTCGCCGACATTCCATTCCACCGGATGGAGCCGATAGCAACCGTTGGTCAAATGCGTGACGCCGAGGTTTTTGCACGCCGGCAATAAGTTTTCCACGCGGCGCGGAATTAGCGCGCCCAGCGGAATCTGAAATGGCAGCGTACTGCCGTATTGCCCGTGATCACCGGTGGTCGTGATGTGCAAATCCATCCGGTAGCTGCCGATGCCGACGGAGTCCGCGAACGGCGTGGCGCGCACGGCTTCTTTGCGCAAGCCGGTTTCGGCCATGCGCGCGTCGGTGGTGACGTGCTGTTCGCACACGGAGAATTCTGCTTTGATGCGCCGGCCTTCGCGGATGTAAGGATATTTCGCCAGACCGTCTGTCGTGCCGACCACGTCCGGGCGCAGGCGCAAACCTTTCCAGCCCGTGCCGCCGTCCGGGCGCGGCGCTGCGGTTTGCAGCCAGTAAAGTAGCGATAAACTCAACTGTTTCGCCCGGTTGAGATGTTTTTTTGCCTCGGCTTCGCTCACATCACAAATGCGCCCGAAGGAATAATCATTTTGGGGCCAGTTTACGATGGTCAGGTCACCCCGAAAAAATCCAGGCTCAAACAAATCGCGATCGGCAATTCGCCGATAAGTAAAGAAGCCGTTTCGTGTAGCCGGATCAAAACCGATTTTTTTCGAATCGCGCTCGTCGAAGCTAAGAAAGCGGTATTGCTTTTGCGCCGACGTGCTCATCGAAAAATCGTGCCAGAAGGAATAGTCGCGTGGCCGGTCAATCGTGTGGTCTTCGTCGGCGAGATAATCCATCGCGAAACAAAAGGTGAAACCTTGCAAATTGTCCGGCTCGGCTTTTTCCTTCGCATGCGGCTCGCCGGTTTCCGCTTTCGCCTCGGCCCCTATGGCGTATTCGGTTTTCGTGAGCGGCAACAAATCGCCTTGCTCCGTCGCGTCGGCAAAAAATGGCGCGTGCAAAATCTGATCGTGGCCGGATTCCAAATCGCGAACCGTGACGGCATCTACTTTATCCTGACTGGTTGCGGCGGCCACGGCTTTGTGGTTGAGCAAAAGCGTGATTTGGCCATTAGCGAGAAATGGCGCGAGCATTTCGTAAAGCACCGCAAGCGCCACGCGCGGTTCCGCCCCGATGCGGGAAACCCAGCAGTTGCCGGGATTAAAAAATTTGTCCGCCCGCGCTTTTTCCGTAAGGGGATAATTGCGCCGGTAATAATCGCGAATGCCATTGCGGAATTTCTGGTAGCTCTGCGTGCCGCCAAAAGTCTCGATCCACTTGTTCTCGTCCGGCGGCACGGCTTGCTGCGTAATTTGGCCGCCAATCCAATCGGTTTCTTCGGTGACGATGACATTCAGTCCGTGGCGCGCGGCGGCGAGCGCTGCCGCGAGTCCGCCGAGACCACCGCCGATGATAACCAAGTCGGCGGTCAGTTCCTTGGGGCGCGGCGCGGCTGATTGGGGCGTCGCCAGAATTCTTTTATTATCGGCGAGCAAGGCTGGCGCGGCGGCGAAGAGCGGCAACGCGAGGCTGACGCGTTTCAAAAAGTTTCGGCGACCGAATTGGTTGAAGTTTTTTTTCATGTTAGGTTCGCCAGAATATTTTTCGCCGGGTGAGAAAGCTGACCGTCAGCGCCATTAGCAAGGTGATGATCGCTCCCTTCCAAAAACCGCGCCACGGCGTCGTCGCGAACTGCGTCAGCAATTGATCGGCGCCAATCAGCGCGAGCACGGGCGTGATGAAATTGTTGATGCCGGCGTAGGCGATCATCGGGTTCTGGCCATTTTCGATCAGGAGCCGCACCGCGCTGGGCTGGCGCAAGACATCAATTACAATCGAGAAGATGATGAACACGCAAAGCGCAAGACCGGACGTGACGAAATAATAACTGAGTGTCGGATGATCTTTTTTGATGCCGCCTTCCCACGGTTCAAAAATGAGGCCGAGCACGAGCCAGTAAATCCCCCAGTTAAACAGTTTCTGAAACAAACGTTCCGTTGCGTCGAGTGGATTTTGCACCAGCAGCCAACCGACGAAGCACAATGCGCAGTCGAGCAGCGTGGTTGCGAGCAGCCAGCGCGCCTTCAAACCCACCAGCGTGACCAGCAGCAGCGCAATCATGGTCAGCAAAATGAAAAAATATTTCACCAGCGGCCAGCGCGGCGCGGCAGAAGTGTTTTCTGGGACGGTCATCGCCCGCGTCCATTGCAAAATCAGGTCGCCGGCGATGGTGCCGGGAATCACGATGCAGAGGTATTGCAAATAATAAAGCTGGTAAATCCACGGCAACGGCGAGGCCATCCAGAGGTCATGCACCCAGCCTTCGGTCGGCACCGGCAGGTTGGAGAGGCGAATGGCGAAGGCGAAGCCGAGCACGCCGAGGCGCAATAACAAATTTTCGCGCGTGAACATCCAGACCAACGACCCGAAGACGGCCATGTTTGTCAGCACGATGATGATGATGTCGCTGCGCGTGAGTTTGAAACCGGAACCGTCCGGATAAGTTACGAACCAGCAGAAGGCCACCGCCGCCAGCCAGCCGACGGTGCGGAGGGAAAACTTTAGGGCCGCTGGCCATTTCTCCGGCAGGCGCGTCAGGATGGGAAATAAAATTAAAAAACCTCCTAGCGCCAAAAACCAAGTCGCCGTCGTCGGATGATGGCTTACGGTGTAAGGCCGAATGAGTTGCACAAACAACGCGAAGAAGCCGAGCAGAAATCCACGTTCTGCTACGAGCAAAAATAATTTCCAAACTGGCGTCTTTTTTTCCATCCGCCGGGACAGTGCGAGTGGAAACGCCGCGCCCATCGCAAAAAGGAAAAAAGGAAAAACCAGATCCACCCACGAAATGCCGGGCAGGTTGGCTTGAAATTGAAACGTGGGCGGCGGCTCCTGCGCGTGATACATCCAGCTCGTTAACGCGTGTTCGTTGAACGGCATCTGGCCGGACAGAAGCATGGCCAGAATCGCCAGCCCGCGCAGGGCGTCAAGCGCGAGTGCGCGCTGCTGACCGGCGGCGGCGCTCACACTTTACCGAGTTCCTTCAATTTCTCGAAGGTGCGCGCCACCGTGGCGAGGGGCGTTTTGCTGGTCTCGTGTTCCACAACATACCACTGGGTGTCACCGCGATGTTCGCAGAAGTCAAACACCCCGGCCCAGTTGACTTTGTCTTCGCCGATGATGGCTTCCGGCCCGCCACCATTGGGTTTAATGTGGATAGTGCGCACGCGGCCGGGATAGCGATTGAGCACTTCGACGGGATCGGCACCGCCATCACGGCAGTTGCTGGTGTCGAGTTGCATGACGACTTCTTTTTTGGTGTTGCCGAAAAAAATGTCCCACGCGGTTTCGCCGTCAAATTTTTCAAAATCATGCGAATGCGCGTGATAACCGATCCACAAACCGAGCGGGCGCAGTTTGTCGGACAACGTGTTGAATAGCTTCGCGTGCGCCAGCCATTCGGCGCGCGACTTGGCGACCATCCACGGGCAGATGATGAAGCGGTTGCCGATGATCTGATTGAATTCGATCGTCGCGTCAATTTTGTTCGGCAGCAAATCTTCGTACGGCGTGTGCGAGCCGCAGGTGACGAGGCCGTGGTCATCCACCAGGGCGCGGATTTCCTTGGCCGAGCGACCCCAATAGCCGGCGAATTCCACGCCGTGGTAGCCAATCTTGGCAACTTGCGCGATGGTGCCGGGAAAGTCCGCCTTGCACTCATTGCGTACGGAATACAATTCGAGGCCGACGGGAATTTTCTTTTTTATCGTGCCGCAACATTTTTCCGTGGCGCAGCCGGCGAGGCCGAGCGACGCGCCCGCCACGCCGAGCGCGGAGAGCTGGAGGAATTGCCGACGAGGAAGTTTGTGGGGAGTTTTCATATGGTCCTATTTTTTATCCGCGCCGCAAATAGGGCAAGTGCCAAGGTTTGCGGTATTTCACACTGACGAGTTGGTCGGCTTCGTGGTCGCCGACCACTTTTTCTGCGACGTCGTCCCAGACAATTTTGCGGCCGGTGCGGTAGGCGATGTTGCCGAGGTGCGCTAGCGTCGAAACCCGGTGGCCAATTTCAAGGTTGAGCGCGGGTTGCTGGCGCGATTGGCAACAGTCGAGAAAATTGCGGACGTGCGCCGGCCGCGGGTCGCCCTTGCCCTTGTGTTTTTGGGAGGGAATGTTCGCTTTCTTTGGCTCGGTGATGAGTTCAAAGCCGGTGTCGTTGAGAATGATGTTGCCCTCCGTGCCGTGCCATTCGACGCCCCACGGGCGGTTGTTCAAGCCGTTGTTCAAGCCGGCGCGATGTTCCCAAATCACCTGGCAACTCGCATAATCATAAACCGTCACCAGCGAGTCGGGCGTTTCCGAATCGTCATCCAAAATAAATTTTCCGCCCGCCGCCGTCACGGATTTCGGATTTTCCGGGGGCAAGCCCATTGAAACCATGTTCAGCAAATGCACGCCCCAGTCCGTCATCAGGCCGCCGGCATAATCCCAAAACCAGCGGAAGTTGAAGTGAAAACGGTTTTGATTGAATGGATGCAGCGGCGCGGGGCCGAGCCACAGGTCATAATCCACGCCCGCCGGCACCGGGCCGTTGGCGACGTGGCCGATGCTAGGCAGCCAGTCGAGAAAAGCCCACGCGCGCGCGAGGCTCACCTTGCCGAGTTGGCCGGACTTGATGATTTCTGCCGCCTCGATGATGTGCGCCGCACTCCGCCATTGCGAACCCATCTGCACCACGCGATGGTATTTTTTGGCAGCGGTCAGCATCGCGCGGCCTTCGTCAATCGTTTTGGCCAGCGGTTTTTCGACGTAAATATCCTTGCCCGCCTGCGCCGCCAGCACCATCGGCAGCGCATGCCAATGATCCGGCGTGGCGATCAAAACGATGTCCACGTCTTTGCGATCAAGCACGCGGCGAAAATCTTTCACCGTGTCCGGTTTCGGCCGATGGTTGTCGGCGCAAATTTCCAAACCTTTCGCCAAATGCGCATCATCAATGTCCGCAATCACGGCGCAATCAACTTCCGGGTTGCCGAAAAAGCATTTCAAGTCGCCCTGGCCCATGCCGCCGCAGCCGATGACGCCGAGGCGGATTTTGCTGTTCGCGCCCGGTTCGCCGGCGCGGACGCTGCGGATAAAGGGTGCTGGCAATGTGCCGGCAGCGAGGGCGGCGAGCGCCGTTCGGCTGAGAAAATTTCTACGAGTGAGAGACGGCATGTTAAAGATTTTTCTCCCGCGCCAGGGATTGGCCGGCGACGGGATGCGTCAGGTTTTCAACTCATGGGTTGGTGACGCGATTAATTTTTCACGGTGGCACCAAGGTGGACAAATACAACAGGTCAGGATCTGTCTGGCCGGAGACATTCGGCGCAGCCGCTCCCCAGCCGGGACCCGGAGTTTGCGGCAGATCCTGTGCGGCGTTGTCCTTGATAATGTTGGGACCTTTCCATTTGTGGTATTCAGTGTGTCCGTCCGCGAACGAGAGATTGTCGCCGCCATTGTGCAAACTGGAGGGGAGATTCCAAAACGCTTGGGCGGAAGCGGCGGCTGTCGGGCTATAAATGCCGATGACATTGTTGTCAATGCTGTTAGCCGCCTCGTGCAGAAAGACGACCGCCATCGTTGGCGTTGGATTATTAATTCCCGACATCTTGACAAAGGAACCGGCGGTGGGATTGGGGTCTGGGCCACTGCCGGAATAGTTGATCCAGTTCATGCCGCTGCTGATGGAGTAACTGCGTGAACGTAAAACAGAGTTAAAAGCGCTGCCGACGTAAGTGAAGGAATTGTCGCTGGCGCAATGGTAAATTTTTGAACTGGAGTTGAAGGGGTAAAGCACGCCATTGCGAATGGCGAGGTCGTTTTGATCCGTCCGGGCGTTGCCGGTGTAACTGGACAGCCCCAACCCGCCCGCGCAGACCCAGGCATTCGGACCGCAGTCTGCATTACCCGCCGAATGATTATTGACGATGTGGTCCAAATTATCCCCGGCATACATGATGAACGCGAGCGTCAACTGGCGACCGTTGTTCATGCAGCCGGTGGACTGTGCTCTTTGCTTGGCACTGGTCAACGCTGGCAAGAGCATGGCCGCCAGAATCGCGATGATTGCGATGACCACGAGCAACTCGATCAGGGTGAAACCGGTGGAAGATTTTCGGGCGGCGACGCGACGCATAATCAAGGGCATGGAGTCCAACAGTTCAGGGCAAAATAATTTGCACGATGGTAGTTTTACACCATTGATCGCCCATAAAAAGCGAAAATTTGTGGCTTTTCTTGTGCTTTTGTAACAACCATCGCGCCGCGTACCAGAAAGATTGCGCGCCGGAAATTCGCCGCTAAGCTGGCGGCATGAGCGCAGTTTTTCGCCGGCAAAAAATTTCTCTCGGCTTGGGCGCGTTGCTGCTGCTGGCCGCCTGCGCCACGCGGCACCCTGCCGCTCCC
>TBL_comb47_HYPODRAFT_10003750_pt1 | contig 17846 bp, 14 predicted proteins | sample TroBogypolimnion_40_FD_10682 | JGI IMG/M metagenome (IMG submission 10682)
CCCGNNNNCTCACCGAGGCCGCCCTGGAAGGCCGCGTGGACTACCTGCGCGGTCTCAAGGAGAACGTCATCCTGGGCCGCCTGATCCCCGCCGGCACCGGCATGGCCCACTACCGGAACCTGGAGATCGAGGAAGGCGAGTACCCCGAGCCCAGCCTCAACGAGTTCACCGGAGGCGACGACTTCGATGACGAATACGCCCGCATGGCCCAGCACGTCGAAGAACTGCAAGGCATGACCGAGATCGACGGCGAAGACCTTTAGACGGAAGTATTAGTCGATTGAACCAAAAGGGGCGGGAGCGATCCCGCCTTTTTTGTGCCATCCAATACTAACCAGTACCAAGGGTTTTGGGATTGAATCTGGTAATCTTACTTCTTATGCCTGAGTCACCGGACACCCGTAACCTGGACCTCAAAGCCAGCCTTAAGAAGCCCCTGCAGTGGGCCTTGGCGGCGGGTCTGCTCACGGCCCAAATGACGCTCTTCCTGCCGAAATATTACCGATCCGAAGCCCGCTTATTGCCCGTGGAAACCAAGGGTTTGGGCGGAAACCTCGGGAGTCATGCAGGGGCCACTGACGCGGTTGGTGCGAGTGTCGCTAGCGGCGGCAACTATGCTAACTTCATGCCTCCCCTTCGCGCCGTGGTTGCACAATACGAACGACATTCAACTGGGAATATCAAAAAGTGAGTATTACCTTGAACCGAAGGATTCTCCTGACGGGAGCCTCTGGCTTCGTTGGCTACCACATGGCGGAAGCGCTGCGCAGGCGGGGAGATCGAGTGGTGGCCCTGGATCGAGCCGTGGGCCTCGATCTCCCTGAGGGCGTCGAGACCCTGGTCATTGACCTCCAGGATTCGGCCTCGATGGTGGACCTGCCTCGCCATTGGGATGGCGTCATCCACCTCGCGGGCGCCTCCATTCCGAGCCTGTTCTCCACGCCCGCCCCCGTGATCTTCAACCTGGAGTTGACGCTCCAGTTGCTGGAGCACCTGAGGGACACCCGTGTCCTCCTGGTGAGCAGCTGCCATGTCTACGCCCCCTCCCACATGCGGAGGAAAGAAACGGATCCCATCGTCCCCCAGGGCCGCTACGGCCTGTCCAAGCACCTCATCGAACAGCTGGCTCCGCACTATCGCGACCGGCTGGATATCCGCGTGGCCCGACCCTTCAACCACCTCGGGCCGGGACTTCGGCCTGAGCTCATGGTGCCCTCCCTGCTGCGCCGGCTGTCCGAAACCTCATCCGATGACCGGTCGCCAGTGCAAATGGCGGGGTGGAACAGCGTGCGCGATTTCATCGACGTCCGCGACGTGGTCTCGGCCTACCTGGCCATCCTCGATCTCGAAGCGCCGGCCCACGCCACCTTCAACGTCTGCACAGGCCGCGCCACCAGCATCGCGAACGTGGTGGAGACCGTGCTCGACCTCCAGGGTGTGCGCCGGGAGATCCTATTCCAGGGACACCCGAATTCCACTGACGACATCCCCTACCTGGTGGGCGATCCCACGCGGCTCGCCGAGGCCACCGGCTGGACCGCTCAGCACACCCTGGCCGACAGCCTGCGCTCCATGATGCAGACGCTTCATTCCTGAGAGGTATCCCATGACTCGCACCGCGCTCATCACCGGTATCACCGGCCAGGACGGCAGCTATTTGGCAGAACTGCTGCTGGCCAAGGGCTATCAGGTGCACGGCATCGTGCGCCGGGCCAGCCTCTTCAACACGGACCGCATCGACCACCTGCACGTGGGCGAGGCCCCTGATCCGAACTTCTTCCTCCACTATGGCGACCTCTCCGACGCGGGCGCCCTGCGCAATGTCCTCGACGATGTCCAGCCCGACGAGGTCTACAATCTGGGCGCCCAGAGCCACGTGCGCGTCAGTTTCGATCAGCCGGAATACACCGTGGACGTGGTGGGGGTGGGCGTCATTCGGCTGCTGGAGGCCATCCGCAGCTACATGAAGCACAGCGGCAAGAAGATCCGTTTCTACCAAGCTGGAAGCTCCGAGATGTTCGGTAGCGCCAAGCCCCGACAGCATGAGGGCACCCGCTTCGAGCCCCGCAGCCCCTACGCCTGTGCCAAAGTCTACGCCCACTACCAAGTGATCAACCACCGGGAGAGCTACGGCCTCTTCGCCTGCAACGGCATCCTGTTCAATCACGAGAGCCCCCGCCGCGGCGAGACCTTCGTCACCCGCAAGATTACCCGGGCTGCCACGCGCATCAAGGTGGGCCTGCAGGACAAACTCTTCCTGGGCAACCTGGACGCCCGTCGGGACTGGGGCTTCGCCGGCGACTACGTGGATGCCATGTGGCGCATGCTCCAGCAGGACACGCCGGACGACTACGCGGTGGCCACAGGGGAGAGCATCACCATCCGCGATTTCCTGGGACTTACCTTCGGGCGGCTCGACCTGGACTGGCAGAAGCACGTTGAGGTTGACCCCCGCTACTTCCGTCCCGCCGAGGTGGACCACCTGGAGGGTGATGCCAGCAAGGGGCGCCGCCTCCTGGGCTGGGAGCCCAAAACCGACATCCGCGCCCTGGCGGCCATGATGGTGGACTCTGACCTCCGGCTGGCCCAGAAGGAACTGGTGCTGCGCGAGTCCGGCCACGCCGAGGCTCCCCGGGTTGGATACCGCTGAAGATCCTTCCATCGAACGAATTACTAATGGCTTTAGCTGATAGTTCCTATCCTTGGTTCTGATTTCGCCCAATGGTAAGGTTGGATCAACCTCTGGGGGATTGACTCAACGGTATTTCGGCGGTACATCGCCATAATTGCCCATGATCCTGCCGACATGATCTAAGTGAAATCTTCGCCAGAAATCGATGGTTTGGGAGTGCGTCTATGGTTTCCTTTATTCAATTGGTCAAACGACCCCTGCAGGTCGCCGTGGCTATTACGATTGCCAGCAGCTTGGTTACATTGGCAATGCCAAATTATTACAAGTCATCAGCTCGAGTTCTACCCATGGACACCAAGGCTTCAGGTAACCTCGGCGGACTTGCTGCCGCGGCCGCCGCATTCGGGGTGGGGGTGCAGTCCGGGGAGGGAGGCGAATCTAACTATGTGGATATCCTCAATAGCCGATGGATGCAGGAGAAATTGCTGACCACAACTTTCACCTACAAGGTGAAGCCTTGGCGATTCTCGAGTGAACGAACCGTGACCGAGTCCCTCTTTACCTATTTTGATAAAAAAAACATGGATCTAGCAGCCAAAGAATTGGATCAGGTAACGTTTGCAACGAGGGATCTGAAGTCTAAGGTACTCACCTTCGGTGTGGAGACCCGATCGGCGGACCTATCCCAGCAAGTGGTTCAAAGGATGGCTTCTTACCTTGAAGGCTTTGTCCAGGAGAAAGGCAGGACCAAGGGGGGGTTCAAGGCGACCTTCACAGAGGCCCGGCTCAAGGAATGCCGCCAAGAAATGGCATATGCTGAATTAGCCTTTCAGCGGTTTTTGGAGGGGAATCGAAACTATCAGGTAAGCAGTGACCCAGCAGTGCGATTGGGTGGGATGCGCCTGGAAGCTGAATACAAACTCCGCCAGCAACTGGTGGCCACTCTGGCCTTGAACCATGAACAGGCTCTGCTAGAGGAGAAAAATGACATTCCGGTGCTAAACATACTGGATCACCCCAATCTCCCCGCTGACAAGAGTCGTCCGTCCCGAAGTACATACGTCTTAATTGTGTTCTTCCTCGTCTTCGCCGCTGCGTTGGGTTGGCAGAACAGGAAGGCCATAGAGGCCCGCTTGACATCCTCGGACTTGCTGGCCTAGATGCCCAGACTGACCAGCGACCTTCCCACCCCTCCACCGACTGGAACCAGGTCTGGTCGGACGAGTTCCTGAAGCACAAGCCATGGCCTCCGTCCACTCAACGAACTCAAGGATTGGTGTGGGCCTATTACGGGCTCAGTCCACCCGCCAAGGGTTCTTCCTCTTGGTGGGCATAGGCTTTCTGGCAAAGGCGATAGGCTTCGCCCGAGAAACTGCCATAGCCCATTCTTTCGGGGTATCAAGGGAATTCGACATCTTCCTTACCATTTTTATGGTTCCGACTATTTCCTTCTCTGTACTGACCTACGCGGTGTCTTACGCTCTCATCCCCTTCTACCACCGGGTCCAGGTGGAACGTGGGGAATGGTTTGCTAGCCAGTATATGAAGAAGCTAATTTATGGGTCCATAGCAGTCGGCCTGATAGTGGCCTTGCTCATGCTCCTATTTGAGGGTCGCTTAACCTCCGTACTGGTGGTATCCGCCACTGCGGCCGAACACGCCTTCGCGATCCGGTTACTGCGGGTACTCGTTTGGCTGATGCCCCTTTATTTCGGGGGCTGTATTTTGCAGGCCATACTTCAGGCTGAGAATTTTTTCTTCGCGCTGAGCCTCGGCCCGCTAATTCAAAATATCATCATTACCCTGATCATTCTCCTGTTCGGACATTGGGGGGTGATTGACCTCGCGGCCGCCTGGTTATTCGGTATATTGGTCTGGTTCACATGGTTGGCCGCCATCTTCCTATTATCCCGTAGGAACCTCGATCGCCAAACCACCGGTTCGGACGCTGCAGGCACGGGATTGCTGATGCTTGCTCTTGCCTCCATCATCCAAGTTGTACTGGTGGAGCTATGGCCCCAGCTCTATGTGATCTTCGACCGGATCGTGGTGCAGTTGAGCCACCTCCCCAGCGGCAGCATTGGAGCACTGAGTTACGCCACCACCCTCTATACTCTGGGTTTGTCCATCTTCGTCATCTCATTGGGTCAGGCCATGTTCCCGACCCTCTCGTCATATGCTGCCGAGGCGCGGGAGGAAGAACTGAACGCATTCCTGTCCAGGGGACTTCGGCTCACTTTATTGGCTACCCTGCCTCTGGCCGCACTCCTGTTTGTCCTGGCTCAGGATGTGGTGGTGCTAGTGTTCCAGCGAGGACAGTTCAATGCCCAGGCTTCAGTCGCCACAGCGAAGGCACTGCGGATCTTCGCCATGGGCCTGCCGCTGGACTCGGTTTACGTCATCCTAGTCGGCTACCTATATGCCAAACGAAATTTTAAGATTCTAATCTTGGCCGGTATATCTGCTTTTCTGGCCAAAATTCTGGGTGGGATAGTCCTAGTGAAAGGGTTCGGCTACGCGGGATTCGCACTTTCTACCGTGTTGGCCACCCTCTGTCGTACTGGCCTCCTGATCTTCTGGCTCTCTCGGCGGGGAGTCCAACCGCTTGGTAGGCGGGGGGGCCTTCCATTAGTGCTCCAGACGGCGGCGGCCGCCCTGCTGGGAACCCTGGCGATTTACGCTACCGCGCCCTGGGCCCGGCAAGGTGTCGGAAAGATAATTGAGGGAGTCGTGTTGGATGGGATAATCAGGATCCTCATTAGTTCACTGTTATTTGTGCTGGTTTACGCGGGCCTTTTGCGTGCCTGGAAAATTCCTGAATGGGCGGCCTTCACTGGATACCTGAAGGACCGACTGCTCGGCGGGGCCAGACAATGAATGAGTCTGAAACGATCCTCGGTGTTTTCCAGAGAAAGCAGTCAGTGCCAGAGGCTCCGCCCGCTCCCGGCGCGGCAGAAGGCCTCGGGGTCTTCGACTTGATCCTCTTCCTATTTATCTCTCTAGTAATCGTCACGCGCCAAGTGGAGTTTCACAGCCTCATAAGTTACGGCTCAGTGCTGTTATTCCTGGCCGGATATTTCGTCATTAAGCGTCGCGACAAGACCCCGTACCGATTACCCCATCCCTTGATCACAGCAGTAGTGACGGCCTATTTGGTATGCGTACTAATCAGCACTTTGTTCTCCCTGTTCAGCTTCATGGGCTACCAACAGCTCATCCGGGAAATCCTGTTCTTCGCCGTAATGTTCTTCCTTCATGATTCAATTAAGACTCGGCGGCAGTGGACCGTGGTGGTAAAGGCGATCATCTTTTCCGGGGTGTTCACGGCGTTTACCGTGGTGGTTTCTGCCTTGCGTTCGGTCACCATTGGAGCGACCTCACAGGATATTGAGCGCCTAACCGGGATCTTCTACAACCCGTCGGCCACCGGTCTTGTACTTTCAGTGTCGTACCCGGTGACCCTTGGTTACTTGCAATGGCGGAAGGCCATCGGGAGACCCCGTGCGGGTGTCATGATCTGGTGGTTCAATGTTCTCGCATTAGTCAGCGCAACCTTAACGATTTCGCGGAGCACCCTCCTCTCCATTGGCTTCTCCTTGGTAGCGCTGAACATCGGTTTTCTTTGGCGCCATCGCTTTAAGTTGACGATGGCTACGGGCGCCCTTGTGGCGGCTGGGCTCTTGCTCACTCCTTCCTCAGATACCCTTGAGAAACTGGCGACCGTCTCTCGGGTGGAGAACGGCCTTTCGGGGCGGGATTTTCTGTGGAATCGGGCGTGGGAGATCTTTCTTGAACATCCGGTCATTGGCACTGGGCCAAGCACTTTTCGCTACCATTCCCTGGCTCCGGATTCTAAGGGATTGAACCGGGAAACTGTGAACCGGGTAATTGAGGACTATTACGCTGACGAAAACGCGATTGAAATCCTGTACCCCGGTTCTTTTGGCGGCATTATTGGAAACAGCGCACATAATATCTGGCTGGATACTGCAGCCAACATGGGTATGGTAGGGATTTTGTCATTGCTATCCATGTTTCTCTCATTTGGGCTCCTAGGCCGACGCCTTACCAGCCGACTCCGAATCCGGAAAGACCTACCCTATTTTTGGGTAGTGCGTGGGTGCTTCGTAGGTGTAATAGCGTTCTTTCTCCGAACGCAATTCGAACCTGGTGGTTTACTCAAAGGAGCTCTATCAGAGAGCTTGCTGTTCTGGACCACCATTCTGCTAGTCATTTCAGTGTACAAATACCCCAAGGGATTTTGCGCACCAGGGGATCAATTATGACCGGTGGGAGAAACATCATCTGGTTCTGCCCGGGGATCGAATACGACGAACCGAACACGGGTGGGATGCATTTCAATTATATTTTCCTGGACGCCTTGAAACGTCGGTTTACGGACGATCGGGTGGAGGGGGTAAATTTATTGCCAAAATACGCCAAATTCTCTTGGATAAAGGAACGTGTCTACCTCAATTTTGCTTATTTAAAGTATCTGTTCGAGATGGATTTCCATCCTGGCGACCTGGTGGTTGTCGACAGCGGGGCTAATTCTCAGGTTCTGCTGGCAATCTGGGTTACCCGCCTGATTTGGCGAAGGCCAGTCCTTATGACCATCTTCCACTTGGGCTTTCCATTAACTACTCGGAAGGGCCTTAAAAAATGGGTGCAGGCTTTCTGCGAGAAGGCCTGCATTCGCTTGGCCACCCACATTGTGACCATCAGTCAATCCACTAAAACCGAGGTGCTTACGGTGTTGGGTGCAAGAAGGAGTTCGCGTGTGAGCATCAAGATTGTCCATCCCGGGCTAAATAAGCCAGATCCGGCGATACTGCTGGCCAGAGAGCGAAAACGGTCCGGGACGCTGCGAATGATCACCGTGGGATCCTGTAATGACCCACGGAAAGGGTTGGATATTCTGCTTATGGCTTTGGGTGGCATGGCCGGGGAGAATTTCCATCTGTCACTGGTGGGTGGCTATAACTCTGACGATCCCTACCATGGATACCTTCAAGGCCTGATTGAACGCTATGACCTGACTGGGAAGGTGGAATTCCTGGGCAGAGTATCCGATGAACGCTTGTCGGAACTCCTCCAACAAAAGGATCTGTTCGTCTTCCCGTCTTTATGGGAAGGTTACGGGATTGCTCTGGCGGAAGCCATGAGTTATGGCCTGCCGATTGTCAGCACCGACACCGGTGCCATTCCTGAATTAGTAACCCATGGAGTTAATGGCATTCTCGTGCCTCCAAGAGACCCTCAAGCCCTTCGCCAGGCACTTCAGTCTTTCTTAGCAGCCCCTTCCCTTGGGATTTTGTTCAGCCAGAACAACCTGATGGCGGCCCGTAAGTTCAAAGATTGGTGCGAAGTGGGAGTTGAGTTGGCCGACCATGTGGAAACGATCTTGCATTCGAGGGTATCTTGAGCGACCAGGCAATTTTTCGAGTCAACAATTTCGATCTGCTGAGGTTTATGGCCGCCACTCAGGTGGCTGTATGGCATGGTGTGGAGCATCTTGGCTTGAGCCTGCCTCCAACCCTGGCATTATTGGTCCGGCTATTTCCTGGAGTGCCGATCTTTTTTTTCGTGAGCGGGTTTCTGATTAGCCGATCATACGAAAGTAACCCAGTCTTGAAAGAGTTCTTCATCAACCGGTTGTTCCGAATATACCCGGGTCTAATTTTCTGTAATTTGATTTCCTTAGGCGCTCTTTTCGGGACTCACTACCTTGGTCAAACTGGGGTATCACCGTTAAAAGTAATCACATGGTTTGCCGGACAGTCGTCTATTGTCCAGTTTTACAACCCGGACTTCCTAAGAAACTTCGGTGTGGGGGTCATGAACGGCTCGCTTTGGACTATCACAGTGGAAGTCCAGTTCTATCTAGTCATCCCCATCCTTTACCGATTACTTGGCCTAACTGATGCGTCAAGGAGGCGCACCTTTGCGCTATTAGCGGTACTCGTCGGGTTCGCGATAATCAATCAGGTTTATAACTATTATCATGCAGATTATAATCACACCCTGTGCTATAAATTACTAGGAGTGACCTTTTTACCATGGTTTTATATGTTCATCCTTGGCATTCTATGCCAGCGCAATTTTGATATATTATATTGCCTCCTTAAAAATAAGGGCGTTCCACTGATCCTCCTTTACATCTTAGTCGCATTGGTCGCTGTCAAACATCTAGGATTCAGCATGGGAAATCACATCAACTTCCTTCTATTCCTACTTTTGACCTGTGGTATCTTCGCGATTGCCTACACCCTGCCATCACTTTCTCGGACACTGCTCAAAGGTAATGATATTTCATATGGCATTTATATTTTTCATATGCCAGTAGTTAATTTCTATATTTTTTATAAGGCGGATCATTGGGTATCGTCACTGCCGTTGATTCTTGCCACCACCTTCGCCCTAGCCTCCCTCTCTTGGTTTAAGGTTGAGAAACCCTTTCTCCGACGCAAGCGCCATGCATTGAACCCGTTAAAGTGATTGGAGCGCAGCTGAGTAAGCAATTCCAGTCACTGCCTCGCCACATTATGCTTGGGATGGTCAGTGCCGTGGTGCATAAGGAAATAAATCTGAAATGATATCCGCAATTTTCTGTTTCCTGGATTCATAGGAGTAGTAGCGTTCGATTCGATCCCTTGATCTGGTTTCCAACCCACCCTCGGTCTCCATGCCAGCGGACAGGGCCGTGCAAATGCCTTCTGCCACAGAGGCAGGATTATTTTGATCCACGTAGATCCCGTCGTCGCCCACCAAATCGGGAATGGCACCGCGGTAACTAACCACTACCGGGACACCACAACTCATAGCTTCGGCAATGGCTACACCGAAAGTCTCGGTGTCACTGATCTGCACATAGGCCAAGGACGATTGCATCCAGTGCGCGACCAATGTGTTTTCAATGTTGCCGATGAAGTCGAGATGCTGGTCGATGCCTAAATCTTTCGCGAGAGCTGCTAGTCGATTGAACGCATTTCCCTTCCTGCCGATAATGATGAACTTGGCCTCAGGAAAAGTCTGAATCACATGTGGGATGGAGCGGATGAAGTTTTCCCCACGTTTGATCCTCACGACATCTTCATCAAGGTTAAAGATGGACGTGACAAAATGCCTTGAACCAGAAGCCTTCTTGAAGAGCGTGGTGTCGACACTGTTGGGTACCAGGATGGGGTTTTTCGCTCCTAGGGTTTTGACGTCCTTGGTCATGAATTTCGAGACGACAAGGACCCGATTTGCAAGCCTTAGGCAGAGTCGGGTAGCCAATTTCTTGTACCAAGGTGCGGCCAGGTAACCGAGTGGTGCCGAGGTCACCGAATCGCGATAAAAGACGGCCTCGTTGCCACCTGCCACGACGATGATCGGACGGCCTGAGAGTCGTGCCTTGATTAAAGGGAAAATACTTCCACTAGCCCACCAGGAAAAGTAAAGGTCACATCCGAACGGAACCTCACGAAACGAGGTTGCGATGGTGACTTGGTGGCCAAGGTCGGTAAGAATATTAATATCTTGAATAGAATATTGTTCCTTCTGCAACTGCTCGAGACTTTCATTAGAGAAGAAACAGATATTTAGTTTAATGGGCACGCCCCACCTCGTTGTCCCTTCCTGGTTCAAATTGAAGCACGATCAGAGTTAGATTCCACTCTCCCAAGGGGGGGTATGCCTCACATTAGCGGATCAGCTTGCGACCTGAGGTTCATGGGTTCGCTAGCGGGGGGTAGACCTGTGAAATCGGCACGGCGGTGGCTGGCCTATTGGAGGGTCTAGCGTGACCGTGGTCGGCCCGTGTCTGACTAAGGCGGCCGACTGGATTCAGGGAAGTTGGCCTTGCTGGATGCGCTCTCGATCGGCATGGGAGGGATAATTTATCAGCACAGCCCGATAAATGCCCTTGAACACGAATAGGCTCCCTGCCGACACACCGATTGGACCATGTTTTTGGATCACCGTCTGGAGATCCTTGAGTGAGCCAGCGCCACCGAGTACGGTCATGGGCACCCGAACCGCCTCCCTTATCTGACGGCAGAGTTCCAGATCGTACCCTTTCATTGTCCCATCGCCGTCGATGGAATTGACGACAATCTCGCCAACGCCCCTGCTCTCAAAATCCTTAGCCAAGGCAACCGGATTTAGTCCAGTTTCTGTTTTTCCGTTATGTGTCCACACGGAGTAATGCCCAGCTCGATCCAGTCGTACATCCAGCACAGCGACGACACTCTGCCTACCCACCTCCTCAGCAATTTCGCCGATCAGGTCCGGGCGTTGGATGATGGCCGAACTTAGAGCTACCTTTTCCACACCTAGAGACATGATGTGCCGAGCATCTTGGGCTGATGTGATACCTCCACCGTAGCAAAGCGGCATTCGACACTCGGCGGCGAGGTCGCCGATCATCTTGAAATCAGGACCGCGACCCTGGACGCTTGCATCGATGTCTAGGACCACCAACTCGTCCACCTCTTTTTCATTAAAGATCCTGACCGCATTAATGGGGTCACCTACATACTTTTCATCGGTAAATTTTATAGTCTTCACAAGCCCGTTATTCCGCACTAAAAGGCAAGGGATAATGCGTGATCTCAGCATGATCCCAGCTCCCAAAAATTCTTGAGCAGCCGAACTCCATTGTGATGGCTCTTTTCTGGATGGAACTGAACGCCGTAGACATTGCCGGCTTGGACGACACAGGGAAAATATCCACCATAATCCACTTCGGCGAAGATGTCCGCTGGGATATTACACTTGAAGTAATAGGAATGCAGAAAATAGAACTCCGGGGCCTCTTTGAGGCCCTCTAATAGCTCGGAGTCCTGATCGACCCGGATCTGGTTCCAGCCCATGTGTGGTAGGAGGTCCTTGAGGTGTAGCCCGTCATCCCGGAGGGAGCGCACATCGCCGTCGATCCACCCCAATCCGGGCAGTTTGCCTTCAGCACTGGACCGGCCGAGGATCTGCATGCCCACGCAGATACCAAGCACAGGCTTCTTGTGCCGCAGGACCAAGTCGTCCAAAGTCTCCCTCATGCCTGACGCATTCAGGCGTTCCATGGCATGATCGAAGGCACCTACCCCCGGCAAGATGATTTTGGTGGCTTCCGACAAGTCCTGCTTTCGCCGGGCGACTATATGCGGTGCTTTTAAATTCTTGAGGATATTAGCGAACGCGCGGATATTTCCAAGTCCATAGTCTATAATGGCGATCATCTCTTGACCACCCTTTCCATACCCAGGAACTTCATAGCCCTAGCACCCCACTTAAAGGTGTTGAGCCGAGATTTATAATCACGGTAGGTCTTATTTGGTAGATGGAGGTAGCTTGTAAGTTCCTCCTCTGTGATACCAAGCTTGGTTGCGATGAACTCGAAGTCTTGATGGAGGGTCTCTGCGTCGTAAGCGGGATTCTGGAGGGCTTTGAGGGCTGCTTCGCGAGTCATCTGGTTGGTAAGGATTAGGCTAGAGTATTGGACCCTACGGGTGTCATAGCCGAATTTTGTGGGCAGCCAGTAACCCTCATAAAACCGCGTGAAGCGAGATTCGAAGTGCTTCTGGGGGTATCTCTGCCAGCCAAACTTGGTTTCCAGTAACTTCATCGCCTCCTCTTTATCGTAGGGCATGTGGTTCAGTGGCATGACCACGCGGATCCCCTTGAGGTAACGAAGGTAGATTTTATGGCGAAGAATGTTGCTTAACGGGAACTTCACTAAGGGGCGTTGGCCAAACTGTCGGTGGATATCGCGGATCATCCGAGTATCGGTGCCGAAATAGATCCATTCCATGGGGTTCTTCACACACTCGGTGGAATAGTTGGCACCAGTTAGGATGTACTTGATCTTATATTTCTCGGCGAACTGGTACATGGTTGCGAAAAAGGCGTGGTCCTGAGGAATGTCGATGAACGGCACGCTGGCTTTGAAGAAGGCTAGCTGAAGGTCGCGCATCTCCTCCCAATCGATAACCTGGGTGTAGAGGTCGAGACCGAGTTTGTCCACCAACATCTCAATGTTGTTAACGGCAATCTGGCTATTCCAGCCTCCATCCACATGGAAAACCAGGGGACGTAGCCCCAGTTTTTCCTTTGCCAGGTAGGTGAGGTAGGAACTATCGATGCCGCCACTCATGCCAAGGATGCAATCAAAATCCTTACCTTGGCCATCCCTTTTGATCCTCTCAACCATGGGCATCAATTCGTTCAAGCCCTGTTCGTCGGTATGCCAGTTCGGAAGGGTGCTCTCATAGAAATTGTTGCAATGGTCGCATACTCCCTTTTCATCGAAGACGATTTGGGAATCGGTAGTGTCCATCACACAATTGATGCAGATCTGGTACGGACGCATGTCGCTGGCTCCTAAATGCCCGGACAGGCGTCGATGCGCCTGTCCGACTGCCGGATTTCCTGGAAAAGTGGGAACTCAACAACAATTCAACGAGGCCACGATGGTCCACCGTGACACCTCGGCGATCGTTGAAAAATCATCCCTGTATTCTACTGTGCTGAGACTCTTGATCCAACGATCAAGAGTCTGTCGATGCCCTTTTTCCTGGGAGACCCAATGGCGCATGGCCGGTACCATATTCCCCCAATATTTCAAATAGGTAAAGTTGTTCAGCCTTGCCACCTTGCCGTCCCAGAACAGGGTGTATTCCTCTTTCGGAAAGCTCTTCGGGCCATTGGACAAGTAGTGTAAGGTTCCGATGGAGCCGTCCTCGAACTGGGCTGTAAGTGTTGCCAGGTCCTCAATCGGGCCGCCTGCGGCATCGCGAGCGCGGACCGCCTGGACCGCAGTGATCGGGCTTTGGGTCCAATGCCGCATCAGGTCTATAAAGTGGCAACCTTCGCCAATGACCCGGCCACCACCTTCGATTTGGCTGGCCGCCCAGTGATCCGACGGCAGGGCACCAGCATTGATCAGGCAGGTCATGTGCAGGGGTGCCTTGCGACCAGTGAGGCGCTTGCATAGAGCCTGGCTCATGGGTGCATGCCGGCGGTTGAATCCCACGGCTAGGCTCAGTCCGGGATTTCGCTCTATGGCTGCTTGGACCCGCTCTAGGTCCTCCAGGGTGGTGGCCAGGGGCTTTTCTACGAATACGTGCTTGCCCTTGTCCAGGCAGCGCACTACTAAGTCGGCATGGGTGTCATGCCGGGTAGTGATGATTACACCTTGGACCTCAGGATTGTCCAGCACAGCTTCCAGATCGTTGCTGGCTGCGCTGAAGCCAAAGCGCTTAGCCGCAAGCAGGGCGCTGCTCCCTTGTCGGCTGACCATGAGCACCCTACGGTGCGGGGAACACTTATCCAAGAGAGGCAATAGGGTTGCCTTGGTATAGTTCCCGGCGCCGATGATCGCTATTCCTGGGACCCCGGAGATCAACTTGGGGGCTTGAACGTGGGCATCCAGATGAATGGTCTGACGGGGCGGCTCGGGGTTGCCGTGCTCTAGGATGACTCCAATCAGGTCCTTGCGGGTGAGTAGATCCTTGTATGCCTGGGCCGCCCCTTCCATGGGAAATGTGGCGTTGAGCAGGGGCGCGGTTACGACCTTGCCATTGGCAAGCAAGTCCAGAAAGGCGGTGAAATTACGCTGTTCGGTCCAGCGCACGAATCCGAGCGGGTAGTCATTGCCACCACCCTCATAGGAGGGATCGTATCGGCCCGGGCCATACGAGCAAGAGACCTGAAAGGTTAACTCCTTCTTGTAGAAGGCGTCACGGGGGATGTCCAGGCCTACCACTCCGACCAAGACAATCCGACCGCGCTGACGGCACATCTCCGCGGATTGCAAAATTGGATCCCTGCTGGGAGTCGAGGCGGTGATCAGGACACCGTCTACCCCGGGGGAGCCAGCAAACGCCTGAATGGCACTTAGTGGGCTTTCTCCGGGGCGAAGGACCACGCCCGTGGCACCGAAGGATTCTGCCAGGGCAACCTTGCTGGCGTCCACATCCAAGGCGACCACCCTGCAACCGTTGGCCAGGAGGATCTGTACAGACAATTGGCCGATTAGGCCTAAACCCAGGACTGCGATGGATTCACCCAGGGTCGGTGCCAAGAGTCGGATGCCTTGGAGGCCGATGCTGCCTACCACGGTGAAGGCGGCATCGATGCTAGGGACCTGACTGGGAACTGGGGCACAAAGCAATTGAGGAACCACCACCATTTCAGCATGCGGGCCGTTGCTGACCACTCGATCGCCAACGGAGAACCCCTTGACTCCAGAGCCGACCGCCACGACCCGCCCCACTTGGCTGTAGCCCAGCGGAATGGGATCGGCGAGCTTGTTCCGGACTGCCTTAAGGGTGGAAACCAGACCATCTGTCTTGATCTTGTTGATCACGTCCCGGACCTTGTCTGGTTGGGATTTAACCTTTTTGATCAGGCTGCTGCGGCCAAAGGAAACCAGCATCCGCTCCGTGCCTACGGAGATCAGGCTGCATTCGGTTTGGATAAGGAGTTTGCCCGGTTCGACCATGGGCGAGGGGACCGACTCGACTTGCACTTCACCTGTTCCCAAGTTCTGAAATATCTGGCGCATTTGTTTTTCCAGTGGTTTCAGCGCGGTCATGTGTCCGGCTGGATTGGATCAATAGATTGAAGGTTCAGCCTCGGTTCCAGCGCATGACACTGGGCCCCTCGATCTGATGGAACGTCGTGTGATCCTGCAGGATCGCCACAGTATCTAGTGCGAGGACCTCCTCAAGACTTGCGTTGCTTTCGGCTGGGATGAATGGGTCGAAAATCTTCAACTCACGATGGGCACGGCGGAGCAAATGGATTACCTCCATGGCCGGGCTTTCCCGGATGTCGTCGACGTCGGCCTTGTATGCTACTCCGAGGATACCGATAGGCCTGACGTTTCCAGGGCCATGTTTTGCCAGGATGTCGGCCACTACCTTGTGAGGCTTGGCATCGTTGATGAGTCGGGCAGTGCGGATCAGCTTTGCCTGCTCCGGCGCCATGTGGATGAGGAACCAGGGGTCCACTGGTATGCAGTGTCCACCCACTCCGATACCGGGATTGTGGACGTTCACCCGGGGATGAAGGTTGGCAAGTCGGATTGTTTCGTACACGTCGATGCCGAGGAATTCGCAAACCGAAGCCAGTTCGTTGGCGAAGGCGATATTTATGTCCCTGAAAGTGTTTTCCACAACCTTGGAGAGCTCAGCAACCGCGGCGGAGGTCTTTCGCACGTCTTTCACCCCAGCTCGCAGATAGAGTTTGGCTGTGGCCTCAGTAGCTTCAGAGGTCATACCCCCGACCAAGCGGGCATTATTGGTGAGTTCGTAGAATATGGCACCCGGGATGACCCGCTCGGGGGCGTGGGCCAGCATGTAGTCACCCTCGTAGCTCATTCCTCGCAGTTCGCGGATGATTGGGGCCACCACATCTCGGCAGGTGTGGGGGGGGACTGTGGATTCCAGCACCACTAAATCACCCTTCCGAAGGCAGCCGGCTAGGCTCCGCGTAGCGGCCTCGACGAAGGTGAGGTCGGCCTTGCGGTCTTCGGTGACGGGGGTGGGGACTGCAATCATGTAGGCATCGGAGGGCTCGGGAACCGAGGCCACTCGAAAATTGCCGGTAGCGATGGCAGCCGCCAGGCGTTCGGGCAATTCATGCTCGTGGATAGGGCATTGACCCTTGCTCAACAGGTCAATCTTGCGGGGATCTACATCGACTCCCAGGACCTTGATGCCAGCCTGGGCGAAGAGCACCGCCGTTGGTAGGCCGATGTAGCCCAGGCCAAGGATGCAAAGTTCAGGTTGCATGTGGGATCTCCCAATCAGGTAGCGGTGGCAGGCTGCATGCGAGCCGAGCATGGGGAAATTGGAGAACCAATTCTTGGTCTTCGATCGACGCCTCGAAGGGCGCGCCACCGGCGATAGAAACCCACCTGGTTCGGATGATCTTGGGGCTTTGAGTGATCAGAGAAATTGCGGGTTCTTTATGAAAATAACAGGATGAGCGCCACCCAAGGGGGGCGAATCCAGCAGCGACCATTGGTTCGCCTTCAGATCCGCATACATGGACCACTTCGCCGCTCCCAAGCACCAGGATCTGGAATGGGCCAGACGGGGTCTCCAGTAGAACCCCCCGGTCTAACGGGGTCCAGGGACTTTCCGGTAGCAGCCAATGCAGTTGAAACCGCTCAGGTTTGAGGGCGGCCACGTCGTCGACTATGATCCAGTGGCCGGGGCCGAGCAGGAACATAGAACGCCGATGAAGCATTGGGCTCGTCCGGGTCCTGAGGCGTTCACCCACCAGCCAATCTGTCTGAACCTTCTGGATCAGTCGAGCCCGGTCCCAATCAAGCCACAGGAAGGGACCTAGGCGTCCCATGGACGGCCGACCATTCAGGGTAACTGTGTTGTGGGCACCTGTGTGAGCCAGACTGTTGGACCAGGGCTGAGGTGCGTTGTAGCGGTAAGTTCCGGCATCACAGAGGACATTGATCCCGCGCCAGGTCAGATCTACGTGCAGAGGGTCGGACTGGGATGGGCGTTCCTTGTATCCAGCGCACCGGAAGTACAGGCTGCCCTCAGGGAACTGTCGGAGGTAGTGGCCCCGGCCATGGGCCGAAAGATCCCGTCGGTGACCTGTCTGCCGGGGCAGGGTGGTTGGGTCTAGGCCGGTGAGCCAAAGGACACTTTCATCCCAGGGCCCAGCCGGATATGGCAGCGGAAGGCCGAGTTGAGCTGCAAGACCCTGGAGCGCGGGACGCTGGTCCTCATAGGTGCAGGCAGTCAGCCGGAGGATGTTGGCGCCATCGTTCGAACCCAGGTTCGGTGCGAAGCCAGTTGCTGGGTCCACCATGGACACCATCCATTCCATTCCACGCACCATCAGCTCCCTGACCTTCATTTCCGAGGTCTCGCCTCTGGCCCGCTTCAGAACAAGCCACCAACTGCACGCGTGGAGCATGACGCGGTGGTAGTAGGTGGAGTGCTGGATATAGCTTCCCTCTTCATCCAACTGATCAAAGAGATCCCGGGGGAAGAATCGACCACCTAGGTCAGCCCAGTGGCGGCTTTCCTCCCCATCCTGGGATATAAAGGCCCCGGTGAGCAGGCCCAGGGCCTCGGTCAGGGCATGGTTGTTGCGCTGGCTACGAGCGTAGTGGATGTGAGGCAGGATCCGGCGGGCCCCGGCCCGGATGACTCCACGGAGGAGGACGATCCGTTCCGGGGTGCTGGAGGGAGAATCCCGC
>TBL_comb47_HYPODRAFT_10003751_pt1 | contig 17845 bp, 17 predicted proteins | sample TroBogypolimnion_40_FD_10682 | JGI IMG/M metagenome (IMG submission 10682)
CGGGCGGCAGGGTCACGGTTGTGGTCTGGCCGTTTAACAGCAGGGCGGAAGTCAGAGTGCCGGATTGCAGGTAAAAGTAATCATCCTTCGCCGCCTTGTTGCCGCCGCCGATGGAACACACCACGTTGTTGCTGAAATAGGTTCCGACCGAGCCGCTGAAGGTGTTGGGCGAAGTGAACACCGTTGTCGCCCCGGACACGGCGTCCACCGCGCCGAGCGCGGCCGTCGAGCCAAGGGTCCAGCGCAGGATGATGGCAAAGCTGGAACTGGCGGCCGGGCTGGTGACAATGTTTCGCAGCAGCGGCAGGATTTGCAGCGCGGCGGCGAGGAGCAGGGCAAAAGTTCGGGTGTAACGATTCATAAAAACTCGTTGGTTGGTTTGTGTCTGGGAATGGTTAATTGCAGCCGCAGCCGCCGCCGCCCACGCCGCTGCCGCCAGTCGCTTCCTCGCGCGAGAACCAGATGTGCTGGGCTTGCGCGGTCGGAATCGGAGTGCGGTCGGCCCGCATGGTGTAATCGGAGAGCGTGCCGCGTTCCCATGGCTTGACGTTGACGCAGCCGCTGGTGAACAGCAGCGCGGCGAGGCCGGCGGCTAAGAGCAGTTTCATTTTCATGGGGTGGCTTTCAGCAAGGATTCAATTTGTTCGACGTATTCTTTCCGCGTGGTGGCGCCGTGAAAACCGTTGTGGAGAAAGCGCACCTTGCCCGCGCGATCGATGACGAAGGACGTGGGCATGGTCTGCGGTTCGGCGACGGCGACGAGCTTGTGCTCGGCATCGCGAACGACGGTGAAGGCGACGGGATTTTTTTTCATGAAGGCCTCCATCTTGGCGGCCTTTTCATCCACGCTGACCGCCAGGATCACGAGGCCCTGGTCCTGGTATTTTTTCTGGAGTTCGTCCATGACCGGAAAGGATTCCGCGCACGGCCCGCACCACGAGGCCCAGAAATCCAGAACCACCACCTTGCCCTGGAGGGAGTCGGGCAGTTTGCCTTCGAGTTTAAAGCCGCCGAGTTCGGGCAGGGTGTCGCCGACTTTCAGCGCGGCGTCGGCCGTGAACAGGGCTCCGGCGCACAGCGCCGCCAGCGTGAGTTTTTTAAGCAGGGATGTATTCATTGAATCGCTTGGTGTAAAACCGCGTTACGTTGTTGGTGATGACGCCCGCAGCCCCGGGATGGGTTTCGATGAGCTGGAGTCCTTCTTTTTCGCCGAGGATAAATACCGTGGTGGAAAACAATCCGGCAATCGTGCAACTCGGCGCGATGACCGAGACGGCGCGGCAGCCGTTGTCCGCCGGATAGCCGGTGCGCGGATCAATGATGTGGCTGTAACGGCGGCCGTTGATTTCAAAAAAGCGCTGGGTGTCGCCGGACGTGGCGACGGCATGGTCGGTCACGGCCACGCCGGTCCAGCATTTGCCCGCCTGGTGCGGGTCTTCGAGTCCGATCCACCAGAAATTTTTGTCCGGCGCATGGCCGCGCACGCGCACGTCGCGCCCAAAATCGATCATCACATTCGGGATGCCGCGCTGGATGGCCAGGTTCATCACGCAGTCCACGGCGTATTCCTTGCCGATGCCGCCAAGGTCCAGGCTCATGCCCGCGAGCGGTAGAAAAACGCCGCCGGGCCGGCGCTGGACTTTGTTCCAGCCGACCAGATCGAGGGCGGCGCGGATGCATTCGTCCGAGGGAATAGCGGGCGGCCGGTTTTTCCAGTTCCACAATTTGATGAGCGGCAGGGACGTCGGGTCGAAGGCCCGTCGGGTGAAAAAGAACAGTTCCTGGCAGAGCGTTAAAATGCGTTCCGTGTCCGGGTCAACCTCCGTCCAGTGCTCGCCGGCGGCGGCGTTGATTCGGCCGATCAGGCTGTCGGGAATGAACCGCGAGTAGCGCGCCTCGAACTGGGCGGTCCACGTGACCACTTCGCGTTGGAAATCCCGGGCGGCGTCACCGGTCACGCCGTGGAAATGCACGCGGCAGAGCGTGTTCATGGCCTGGAATTCAACCTTGTGCAGACCCTTCTCGACCGTCGTCTGCGCGGATTGCGTGACGCGGGCGAAGACGGCCGCAGCTGAATGGGGGCTGTGCATCACCATAAAATCGAGAGGCCGACCGTGTAAACGTTGGCTTTGGGATACATGGCGGAAGGGGTGGCGCCGCCATCCAGACCGTGCATCTCGTAGCGGTGATAGCCGGCGAAGATATGCACATGGGCGTTGATGACCGCCGTGGCCAGCAGCCCCAGGTCCGTCGAGTAAAATTCCGACAGCCGGTAGTCGGAGGAGGCGTAGTCGCTCGCGGCATAGGTGCCGTATTTGGTCAGATACACCGACCCGCGGGATCCGTAGGTGTAAAAGCTGGCGGCGGACTGTTCGTAGATACGGAAAAAAGGTTCAGCGATGAAGTGACTGCCGAGCCATTGGTGCCAGGTCAGTCCGACCGTGTTGGCCACCACGCCGTAGGAGTCATTGTAAAGGCGGTAGGAGCCTTCCAAACTCGCGTTGAGCGAATCATAATAATGGGTCATGGAGGTGAAAAGGACCTCCTTGTTCCGGTGGCTGGGGCGGTTTTCGGGATAGCCTTGAACGAAGTTGATGGGGGGTTGGTTGATGGGCAAAATTCCCACCAGCCGGTAAGGATCGCTCAAATACCCGGAGTCATTGCCAAAGGTAAAGGCCGCATTAAAGGTGGTCTTGGGCGATAGTAGCTGGGAAACCCCGATGAACACTTCGGTTGAACTTTTATCATTCCACAGCGTCATGGTTTTGCCGGTGTAATTATTCGGCTGCTCGACCCTGACGGAATCAAAATTATGGGAGATGCCATACTGGAGGGTGGTGTTTTTTTCGTTGAACTCCATCGCGTCGTTCAGCGAAAGGCCGATGGATTGGTAGTCGCTTTCCTTGCTGTAAGCGAACCCGGGCGAGAGGGTGTTCAGGCCCAGTTTGCAGTCGAATTCAATGTTGCCGGACCGGCGGATGTCCTGCAGTTGGGTGTATTTGGGTTGTCCCGTGGTCGCGTTAATCATGCCGGTTGGCGTTGACCCGGAGATGCCGTCATAAACCAGTTCGCCCTTGGTGGTCACCGAATCCGTCAGTTTCTGTTCAAAATAAACCGAATGGGTTTCAATGGTCATCCGGTTGCCGTCCTCCTTGTAATATTCGTAACCGTAGTCCACCTGGTTTTCGGCATAGAGGCGAATCCCGGTGAAGGCTTGGGCAAGGAATGCCAGACCAACCTGCAAATGCAGACGGCGATTGGATGATTTCTGGCTGGTCGTGTCGGTTTTTATATTCACAGATTTAAAAAATGGACGGTCATAGCCGCTGCCGGCTGTTTGGTTAACTCTAAATTATTGGAATTATCACCTCGTGTTATGCTGTTTCGAACCAGCTGACCGCTTTCATCCTTCAATCAGTTTTTTTTGAATCAATTCGGTTCTTCAAGCAAACGGCTTGCCAACCATTTCAAACTTCTTGGTCACTCGCATTGTCGGACCTCAAATAGATTTTACTTCCATGATGGTGTGCATGAACGCGGTGCCACCATCGGCAGTGTGACCCGCAAAACCGTTATCCTGATTTCCGGTTTCTTCATCACGATTTTATATTATGCGCAGACGATAACAGACCATTATGAAGCATCGGTTAATCATTCGTGAATTAATGTTCATCTATCCGGTGGTGCATGAGTCGGGTGGCGGCTGCTCCGCTGACCTTGAATTTTTTTTCAATTCCAATGCGGTTGTTGGGATCTGGCTTGGATGCCCTCCGCCGCTGCGGGAAAAGCTGTAACATTTGTTGCCACCTGCGATAGTTTGGTTGCCAGCCAATCCCCTGCGGTTTTCCCTTTCAAATTTTTGGAATCCCGGACCCGCCGTGCGCCCGTAGTTATTCGGGAAAAATTATTTCTGGAAAGCGGCGGCAATTTAAGCCAACTTATCCGCTCGTTAAATTATGGATGTAAAACTTCCCAAGCTAGGTGAGGGTGCCGATTCGGGCATCGTGGTCAATGTCTTCGTTAAAGAAGGCGACACGATCGCCAAGGATCAGGCCATTCTTGAATTGGAAAATGAAAAGGCCGTCGCCTCGATTCCGTCCACGGGGGCGGGCGTGGTGTCCAAAGTTCATGTGAAGGCCGGCGACCGCGTGGGTGCCGGTCAGCGGCTCATCAGCTTGAGCGACGGAGCGGAGCCGGCTCCCGCGCCAGCCGCAGGAGCGGCACCGAAACTGGCGGCAAAAAAAGCTGTGACCAAGGCGGTGCCTGAGACCGAACCGGAAGCCGTCGACGAAACATCCGCTGAAGCCGAGGAGGAAATCTCCAATGAGAACGTCGCGGCATCCCCTTCCCTCCGCAAGCTGGCGCGCGAACTCGGCATTGATCTGTCCAAAGTCCGCGGCAGCGAATCCGGCGGCCGCATCGTGCTGGCCGACGTGCGCGCTTACATCCAGCGGTTGCTGAAGGCCGCCGCCAAACCCGCGCCCGCTGCGGCGGTTGCCGCGCCGGCGAAAGCCGCGCCGCTGCAAATTGATTTCTCGCAGTGGGGGCCGATTGTCAAAAAGCCGGTCACCCCGCTGCGCAAGGTCATCGCGCGGCGCATGTCCGAGAGCTGGAACAGCGTCGCCCGCGTCACGCAGTTCGATGACATTGATTTCACGCGGCTCGGCGAGCTGCGGAAAAAATTCGCGGCGGAATATGAGGCAAAAGGCGTCAAGCTCACGCTCACGCCGTTTGTTTTGAAGGCGGTGGCGGAAACGTTGAAGACTCATCCGATCTTCAATTCCAGTCTCGACGAGGTGGCCAGCGAAATCGTCCTCAAGAACTACATCCATCTGGGTATCGCGGTGGACACCGACCAGGGCTTGATGGTTCCCGTCATCCGCGCCGTGGATAAAAAATCCTTGTTCGATCTGGCCAAGGAGTTGGAATTGCTTGCTGGGCGGGCGCGTGACCGGAAAATTTCCGCCGACGAAATGAAAGGCGGCACGTTCACGATCTCCAATCAGGGCGCGATCGGCGGGGCGCATTTTACGCCGATTATTAATTTGCCGGAAGTCGCCATCCTCGGCCTCGGCCGCGGCCGGATGCTGCCGGTCGTGCGCGAAGGCAAGGTGGAGGTGCGCCTGATGACACCGATGGCGTTGAGCTACGACCATCGCGTGATTGACGGCGGCAGCGCGGCGCGGTTCACGGTGGACTTGTTGAAAGCGTTTGAAAATTTCGGCGAAGAGGCCGTGAAGATTTAATTTTGTATGGATCCAATCAAAACTGAAGTTGTCGTCGTCGGCGCGGGACCTGGTGGTTACGCGGCGGCGTTTTATGCGGCCGACCTGGGCAAGAAAGTCATCCTGATCGAAAAGGAAAAACGCCTCGGCGGGGTCTGCCTGAACCGTGGCTGCATTCCGTCAAAGGCATTGCTTTACGCGACGCATCAAATTGTCAACGCCCGCGAGTCGGCGCATCGCGGCATCACGTTCTCGGAGCCGGTGATGGACTTGACCAAGCTGCGCGCGTGGAAGGAATCCATCGTGCAAAAGCTCGGCGGCGGCGTGGCGGCCCTTGCGAAGATGCACCATGTTCAGGTCATTTCCGGACGCGGTTATTTTGAAGGCTCAAACAAATTGCGCGTCGAGACGGAGGCGGGGCAGCAGTTCGTCGAATTTGAACAGGCCATCCTGGCGGTCGGTTCCGCGCCGGCGATGCCCAAGGCGTTTGACCTCGGCAACCCGCGGGTGATGACTTCGACCGAGGCCCTCGAGATTGAGGACATTCCCGAAAACCTGCTCGTCGTCGGCGGCGGTTATATAGGCATGGAACTCGGCACGGTTTACGCCGGGCTCGGCAGCAAGATCACTTTGGTGGAGGCGATGGACAGCATTCTCGCCGGCGCCGATCCGGATCTGGCGCGGCCCGTCGTGGCGAACGCGAAAAAGATGTTCAAGGAAATCCGGCTCAAGGCCAAGGTCATCAAGATGGCCACCGTGGGCAAGCAGATCAAAGTGGATTCCGAATACAACGGCGAAAAACTTTCCGAGCTTTACGACCGCGTGCTGGTTTCCGTCGGCCGCGTGCCGAACAGCGGCAACCTCGGGTTGCAGAACACCAAGGTCACGCTCGACGAAAAAGGGTTTGTCAAAGTCAATTCGCGACAGGAGACAAGCGACCCGGCCATTTACGCCATCGGCGACATCGCCGGCGGCATTTTGCTCGCGCACAAGGCGCACAAGGAGGCGCGCATCGCCGTGGAAGTCCTGACCGGCGCGGACAGCGCGTTTGAAAGCATCATTCCCGCCGTCGTGTTCACCGATCCCGAAATTGCGTGGTGCGGCCTGACCGAAGCCGAGGCCAAGGAAAAAGGCGTGACCTACGAGGTGGCGAAATTCCCGTGGTCGGCTTCCGGCCGCGCGCTGTCCTTTGACCGCACGGACGGATTGACCAAAATGCTGGTCGACCCGGAAACCGACCGTGTGCTGGGCGTCGGCATCACGGGCGCCGGCGCGGGCGAACTGATCGCCGAAGCCGTGCTCGCGATGGAGATGGGCGCGACCGTCGAGGACATCGCGCTGACGATTCATGCGCATCCGACCTTGTCCGAGACCTTGATGGAATGCGCCGAGTCCTACTTCGGCCACGCGACGCACGTCATCTCCAAGAAGAGAGCGGTGGAATAAAAATCAAGTATGAATAAAAATAAAACCGGCCAACTGTGGCCGGTTTTGTTTTTTCTGGGATTGATAAAAATCCGCTGAAATTAAATTCAGTTCGCCACCGGCTTGGCTTCCACCTTCAACCTGCTCGGCGGCCAGAACGGTTTGCGGAAGGCGTCGGTGAAGTCGTAGCCGTTGTTGAAATCGTCGCGGTTGTCCTTCTCCGTCTTGGCGAGCAGTTCAATCTCCACCATGTTGAAGACGATTTCGCCGAAGTCGCGCGAATTGTTTACGCCCCACTCTTCGAGCACGGTGACAGCCATCGGGCCGAACTGGGTCAACGCGAACTGCCGGATGCCGTCGAGCAGTTCCTGCCCGGTGATGTGGCGGACCTGGCCGCGATTTTCCTTGCCGATGGTTTTCTGCGTGAAGTCGAGCGATTCGCGGACGAACGCGTAGGCGTCGCGCGCGTAGCGGGAATCCTTGGCGAGAATCATCTCCACTTTTTCGTCAAAATTGATCTCTTGCATGTTAAGGCGTCGCCGGTCGGGTCGCGGTCACTGGCGGATGCGCGGTGCGATACGTTTTCACCGCCCAGCCAACCAGCAGCAGGCCCAGCACGATGCAGAGAACCAATTGTTCCTGCCGGGTCAGGCGAATCATGGTCGCAATCTAACGGAATCATGGCGCAACGGCAACCACGGCGTTTAGCGGGCGTCGCGGTTTCGGCAGAAAGCCGGAAATCGGCAATGCGGCGCTCGGCCGGGCCGCCGCTGCAATTGAATCTTGCGACCACGGCGCCATCAGGGTTAGCCTGAGCGCATTGTATGGCAGCCATTGGCCGATTTCAGAAGGGCGAGGAGATTTTCTACGCCAAAGTCGTGGACGGCGAACTGTTCCGGTTGCACGGCGACGTCTTCGGCTCGCCGTCCTTCGACCGCAAGCCGACCCCGCGCAAAGGGATCCGCACTTTGATTCCCGTCGTGCCGACCAAGGTCATCGCCGTCGGTTTGAACTACGCGGATCACGCGCGCGAGACGGGCAAGGAACTGCCCAAGGAGCCGCTGTTCTGGTTCAAGGCCACCACCTCGCTGCTCGCCGACGGCGGCAAGATTGAAATCCCGTTTCCCCAGCACCGCACGGATTATGAGGCCGAACTGTGCATCGTCATCGGCCGCAAGATCCGCAATGTCTCGCCCACGCAGGCGTCGCGTTACATCTTCGGCTACACGGCGTCACAGGACATCAGCGATCGCACCGTGCAGAAATCCGACGGCCAGTGGGCGCGGGCGAAATCATTCGATACCTTCACGCCGTTCGGGCCGTTCGTGGAAACGAAAATTGATCCGGGCGAGTTGAACATCCAGCTTTTCCAGAACGGCCAGTTGCGCCAGAATTCGAACACCAAGCAGCTCATCTTCAAGCCGCACGAACTCGTCAGTTTCATTTCCACCAATCTCACGCTGCTGCCCGGCGACGTGATTCTCACCGGCACGCCCAGCGGCATCGGGCCGATCCAAAGCGGCGACAAGCTGGAAGTGCGGATTCAGGGCCTCGCGCCGCTGGTCAACTCGGTGAAGTAAAAGCAATACGGAATCAGCCCAAACCTCCCGCTTTGATTCTGAACGCGGTTCGGGATTGCTTCATTATTGAATCGACGGGACATCCCTTTTTGAAACCAGGCTGTATCGCGCTGGCGAGTTGTCTGGTAATTTGCGCGTGAATCATGAATCGTAAATCGCTGATGACGCCTGATTCGCCCAAAGCCATTGCCGGAGAGATCGTCGCCCGCCTGCAACAGGCGGGCTTTGCCGCGTTCTGGGTCGGCGGTTGCGTGCGCGATTTTCTGCTCGGCCGCGCGCCGCAGGATTTTGACATCGCCACGGACGCCCGGCCGGAACAGGTCGAAAAGCTTTTCCATAAAACGATTCCCGTCGGCAAAAAATTCGGCGTCCTCATTGTCGTCGAAGGCGGGCAGCAGTTTCAGGTCGCCACGTTCCGCGCCGATGCGGATTATCAGGACGGCCGGCGGCCGGAGAAAATCGTCTTCGCCAACGCCGAGGCGGATGCGTCGCGCCGCGACTTCACGGTGAACGGACTCTTCTATGATCCGCTCACGCAAAAAACCCACGACTGGGTCGGCGGCGAAAAAGATCTGCGCGCGCGAATCATCCGCACCATCGGCGCGCCGGAGGAACGCTTTGGCGAGGATCATTTGCGCATGCTGCGGGCGGTGCGTTTCGCCGCGCAGTTGAATTTTGAAATTGAGCCGAAAACATTTGCGGCCATCAAATCGCTCGCGCCGAAAATTAAATTGATCAGCGCCGAGCGGGTGCGGGATGAGTTGATGAAATTATTTTCCCCGCCGCACGCGAGTCGCGGCTTGGTTCTGCTGCGGGACAGCGGGTTGCTGGAACATATCCTTCCGGAACTTGCGGCAACGATTGCTTGCGAGCAGTCGCCGGATTTTCACCCGGAAGGCAGCGTGTTCAATCACATTTGCCTGATGCTGGGAAAATTGCCGGCGGGCGCGAGCGAGTTGCTGTCGTGGACGGTGTTGCTGCACGACATCGCCAAGCCGGTGACGGCGGAGCGCGACGCGGCGACGGGCAGCATCCATTTCTACGGTCATGAAAAAGTCGGCGCGGAAATGGCGGATAAAATTTTGAAACGACTGCGGTTTCCAAACAGGCAGACGGATGAGATTGTGGCGTGCGTGCGGCATCATATGCAGTTCAAGGACGTGATGCAGATGCGCAAGGCGACCCTGCGGCGGTTGCTGCTGCGCGAGACGTTTCCGCTCGAACTGGAATTGCACCGGCTGGACTGCCTCGGCTCGAACGGCGATCTCGAGCATTTCAATTTTTTGGTCGAGCAGGCGGCGGAGTTTGAAAAACTGCCGGCGATCCGTCCGCCGTTGCTCACGGGAAATGATTTGATCGCGCTGGGCGTTGAGCCGGGCAAGGTGCTGGGCGAACTGTTGCACGACATCCGGGAGCAGCAATTGGCGGATGAACTCAAGACGCCGGACGAGGCAAAGGCGTGGGTAAAGAACAAGCTGGCGCGCTAATACTTCAACGGGCAATAGGCAATCGCGCGGATTTCAATCTCGCTGCCTTCGCTTTGGATGCCGATGAAGCCGGAGTTGATGGTGCATTCGGAGGTCTCGTTCACGAATTTGCTGTTGATGAAAGAAATGACTTTGCCGTTCTGACAGACGGTTTCCGCCGTGTTCCATTCGCCGACCAGATTTTCCACCGAGTCGCCGCTCAGGGGAATCGGCGTGTTGGCGTCCTTGCCTTTGTGTTCCTTGGATTCTGCGCCGGCCATCAAAAACAAATCGCCCTGGTGGTCGTGTTTGCCCTGAACTTGGATGCACTGCGGCCAGACTTTGTCGGGCGATTGAATGTGGACGAGAATGCCGGTGTTGTCGGCCTTGGGCTCAATTTTGACGAAGCGCCAGACGACGGTGAGAAAATAATTGCTGTAAACTTGCGTGGTGCGGAGGTAGCCGGTCGGCTTGCCGGTGCAATGAATCACGCCGTTGGTCACGCTCCAGGTTTGCAGCGGGTCGGCGTTGTCCTTCATACAAAACGTCCAGCCGGAAAAATCTTTTTGATTGAACAGAGCGACGGACATTTCGCGGGCGCGCGGCAGCGAGTTGGTGATGTCACTGTCCTGAGCCAGCGCCACGTTTGCCGCGAGAAGAAGCAGGGCCGCGATGAATTTCATGCCGGCGAGAATTGTCCGGTGCCGTCCGCAAGTCAAGCGCGCGGCGACAGCAGTTTTTGCACGCGCGCAAAAACCACCGCCGGTGAAAGGGCGTTCAGACATTCGTTCAGTTTGGCGTAAAGCGTGCAGTCGGCGGACATGCAGGGGGAGCAGGGGAGATCAAGCCGCAAAACATTTTCGAGCTGGCCATACGGTCCGGTGCGGCGCGGTTCGGTCGGGCCGAACAGGGCGATCACCGTTTTGCCGAGCGCGGCGGCGGCGTGCATCGGACCGGTGTCATTGGTGATCATCAGTTCGCAGCGCCGCACCCATTCGATCATTTCGGGGAGCGAGGTCGCGCCGCAGAGATTCAGGCAGCGCGCCGGCGCGGCGCGGGAAATGATTTCGCCCAGCGGCTGGTCTTCGCCGCTGCCGAGAATCGCGAAGCGCGTGTCGGGAAATTGCGCGGCGGTCTGGCGGACGAGTTCGGCAAAAGATTCCGCCGGCCAGCGTTTGTTTTCCCAGCGCGCGCCGGGCTGGAGCGCAATCCAGCGCGGAGTGCGAAGCGCGGAGGGCGGAGTGGAACCAAGCGCATCGGCCCATTTGCGTTTGACTTCGGCGGCGCGGGCGGGGCGTTCCGGCAGCCAGGTGAAATTTTTATGCACGGGCACACCGAGCAGGGGCAGCACCGCCAGATACCAGTCCACGGCGTGCGTGTGATACGATTGCCGCGGTGCGGCCAAGTCATAAAATCCGCGTGCGCCCTCGCGGACCTCGTCGAGGCCGGCCAGAAATTTTCCCCGCGTGAGCCAGGCAAACACGCCGCTGCGCGCGAGGCCTTGGAGATCAATGACGAGGTCGAATTTTTGGGCGCGCAGCCAGCGGATGCTGCGAAGCATTTCCGGCCAGTGCTGCAGTTTGCCCCAGCGTTTGCGTTCGAAGCGGACGATGCCGGCGAGATCGGGATCGCCTTCGAGCAGGGGCGCGAGCGCGGAATCAATCCACCAGAAGATTTTGCCCGCGGGATAATGCAGCTTCAGCAAACGGAGGACCGGCAACGCTTGAATCACGTCACCGAGCGAGCTGGGTTTGAGAATGAGAATTTTCAAAAAAGTGACAAATGGCGAGTGACGAGTGACAAGATTTTTGTTTGCGCGCGGTTCATGTCACTTGCCACCCGTCACCTGTCACTGTGAAATCATCTTCCAAATTCAAGTCGCTCGGCGAGGCGTTCGGGCAGGCCGGCGGCGCGGATCTTTTCCTGCGTGGTGGCGATGTCGTAGTCCAAGCGGCGGAGTTCGATCGTGCCGGCATCGGCATCGTAGACAACATAGCCGGCCTTGGGATTGTTGTCGCGCGGCTGGCCGACGGCGCCGACGTTGACGAAATATTTCTTGGACGGATCCACCTTGAATTTGGAATACGTTCCGCCCCGCACCGCGGTGTCGCGCATGAAGGCGACGGGCACATGGGTGTGGCCGAAGAAGCAGACCTGCGTGTTCTGATACGGAAAACTGGCGGCGGCGGCGAGCTTGTCGAAGACATAGCCCCAGCGCTGCGGCGCATCGAGCGTGGCGTGAACGATGGTGAAGTTGCCGACCATGCGGGAATATTTCAGCTCGCGCAACCAGGTGCGCTCCTCGGCGGTGAGCTGGTTGCGGGTCCAGATGACGGCCTCGGCGGCGTGCGGGTTGAACCCTTCGAGATGATCGTCGGTGGAGCAGTATTCGTCGTGGTTGCCCTTGACGACGGGAATATTCATGGCGCGGACGATCTGCAGACATTCCTTGGGGTTGGCGTTGTAGCCCACGACGTCGCCGAGGCAGACGACCTGCTGGACGTTCTGCGTCTTGATGTCGTCTAAAACAGTCTGGAAAGCTTCCAGATTGCCGTGGATGTCAGCGATGATGGCGTATCTCATGTCGGTCAGCGGGCGATTTCAAAACCGCGAAATTCATTTTTTGCGTCGGCCCAAGTTACCTGCTCGTCGCGAATAAAGCCAGCAAGACCTTCATCACGGATGGCGGCGCGGAACGCCTCGAGTTCCGCGCGCGCGCCTTCGGCGATGAGTTCGACCCGACCATCGGGCAGATTGCGGATGGTGCCGCTGAGCTCAAAACCGGTGGCGACCGTCTTCGCGGTATAGCGAAAGCCAACGCCCTGCACCCGGCCGGAATAAAAAATCTCCAATCGGCGGCGGTTGGACTCGGACGCGGTGGTTGGTGGTTGAACCGGCACCACAGGATGAAGCCAAACTCGGCGGCGCGGCGCAATGTTTTTTGCCGCGCGGCGATCTTTTTTGATTTTTTTGTGAAATCTGTTTGACCCTGCGGAGAATTTCCCATAGTTAACACGGGCTGTCCCGAGAAAATCAAAAATCTGGGCACCAGTGGTAGGTCGTGGGACAAAACAGTTACAGCAATGCTGAACATAAAGTCATTTTTGACGGTTGATTTTGGGGCGGGCAGCCTCAAACTCGCGGAGTTCGAGACGAACGAAGCCGGCGGATTGACGCTCAAAAGTTTTGTCATCAAACCGCTCGGCCTCGAAGGCTCCGCCGATGCCACGCGCGAAGCGGTCATTCTCAAAGCCCTGCAGGAGGCGCTGGCCGAAAAAAGCATCAAGGAAAAAAACGTCAATGTCTGCGCGCCGGGCTTCCACGTTTTTTCCAAGTTCGTCAAGCTCCCGCCGGTGGATGCGACCAAGGTGACGCAGATCATCCAATACGAGGCGCAGCAGAATGTGCCGTTCCCGCTGGCGGAGGTGGTATGGGATTACCAGATCATGGGGTCCGCGCCCGGGGGTGAGTTGGAGGTTTTGTTGGTCGCCGTCAAATCGGACGTGGTCGAGGGCCTGTTTCGCGTCGCGTCGCAGGCGAAGTTGAAGCTGAATTTGTGCGACGCCTCGCCCGCCGCCCTGTGCAACGCCTTCCGCTACAATTATGGGGACCTCGAAGAGTGTTCCATGCTGCTGGACATCGGCGCCAAGACCAGCAACCTCCTGTTTTTCGAGAAGGGAAAAGTTTATTCCCGCAGCATTAATCTGGGGGCGAATGCGATCACGCAGGACTTTGCGAACGAGGCGAAGTTGAAATTTGACGACGCGGAAAAAATCAAGATCGCCGAGGGCTTCGTGAGTCTGGGCGGCGCGTATGAGGAGCCGGAGAATCCGAACCAGGCGGCCATTTCAAAAATCGCCCGGCAGTTCATGACCCGGCTGCACATCCAGACCAACGCGACGTTGCAGTTCTACCGCGGCCAGCAGGGCGGGGCGGCGCCGCAGAAATTATTTTTGTCCGGCGGCGCATCCATCATGCCCTACACGGCGCAATTTTTTGCCGAGAAGCTGAACATCCCCGTCGAATATTTCAATCCACTGCGCAACATTCAGATTGATCCGGCGGTGAACTTGGAAGAACTCGCGCGCGTGGCGCATTCGCTCGGCGAAGTCGTCGGCCTCGGGCTGCGGAATCTGGCGCATTGCCCGGTGGAAATGAACCTGATGCCCGACAGCACGCTGCGCTGGCAGGCGTTCAACCAGAAGAAACCGTATTTCCTGTTCACGGTTTTCAGCCTGGTGCTGGTGGCGTTTGCGGTCGGCTTCCTGTTTGATAAGCTGGCGCAATCGAAAGAAGGCGAAATCAAGGATTTGGAGCCGAAAGTGCAGCAGATCCAGGCCAAGGCGGATTCGTTTAAAAAAGTGTATTCGAAGTTGCAGGCCACCCAGAAGGAAGCGGAACAGATCCGGACCTGGATGGAGCAGCGGTTTTATTGGGGCGATGTGCTGGCGCAGTTGCGCGGCGTGCTCATCCGCTCGGAGGATGACATCAAGAAAAAACTGGCAGAAAAAAAGCCAAATGTCGAAGCCGGGATCTGGATTGAACAGTTGACGACCCTGCCGGACTTGCAGACCGCCGGCGGCGGCATGGCCCCGATGCCGATGGGAATGCCGATGGGAGGGCCGATGCCAATGCCTGGGTTCAATCCTGAGGGGGGAAGGCCTCCCGTGCAGGAAGCGCCCAGTCCGGACGGGTCGGTCGCCCAGGGGACGCCCATTCATCTGATTTGCCGCGCGGTGGATTTCTCCACGCTGGATCCCTCGGCGAACAGCGAAGTGGCCTATGCGGTGGAAACCCAATTGAAGGCGTGCCCGATTTTTGATCCGAAGACAACGCAGCTCACCGGCCAGATCACGCCCGACGCCAACGGCACCTTCACATTCGGCATCACGGTCACGCTGACAAACATGTTGAAACTGTAATATGGCCTGGATCAAACGAAATTTATTTTTTGTCATCGGTGGCGTGGTCGCCCTGCTGCTGCTGGGCGCGGCGGCTTTTTATGACTATCAGGGCTGGAGTCGCAACACGGAGAAATTCGACAAGCTGAATGAGATTTATGGCACGCTCAAGCAGCTCAACGACCAGAAGCCCTCGCCTGGCGACACCAAGATAAACAACACCCAGACCGCCAAGGATCAGGAGAAAGAAATCCGCGCCTGGATCGAACAGACCGGAAATTATTTCAAGCCGATTGCGCCCGTTCCGAATTCGGCGGAAGTGACCAGCGAGGCATATGCCGCCGCCCTGCGCCGGACGATTGACCAACTGCAGCACGAAGCCGACGCCGCGAGCGTGCAGGTGCCGCCGAAGTATGCCTTCTCCTTTGAAGCGCAGCGTTCCATTGTGCGTTTCGCGCCGGGCAGCCTCGCGCCGCTGGCGGTGCAACTGGGCGAAGTGAAGGCCATTTCCGAAATCCTTTTTGCGGCCCGCGTCAACTCTTTTGACAGCATCCAACGGGTCCGGGTTTCAGACGACGATGTCGCCGGCTCCCAGTCTGACTACATTGGTGATCCGGCTGTCACCAACGACCTGTGCGTTTTGACGCCGTATGCCGTCACCTTCCGTTCCTTCACCCCGGAACTGGCGGCGGTCCTGGCGGGCTTTGCCGCGTCGCCGAACGGATTCATTGTCAAGGGCCTCAATGTTTCACCGGCGGGCCTGGCCGCACCTTCCTTCGGCGGTCCGGGAGCTTTTGGCCGCGGCGAGGGAATGCCTGGGATGCCACCGGGGATGGGCGAAGGTTTTGCCCCGCCTGTTTCGCCAACGCCGGCGGCCGCCACGGGCAAAGGCGGGCTGCAGCCTTTCTTGAATGAACAGCTTTTGCGCGTCACGCTGGAAGTGGTGATTGTGAAACCGTTGCCGAAAAAATAAGGTCATGGAATTTGTCAAAAAACATTACGAGAAAATCATCCTGAGCGCCGTGCTGCTGGGCGTGATTGGTTTCCTCGTGTTCCTGCCGTTCGTTATTTCCCATGATCAAGACGAGCTGAAAGCTGTGGTTGACACCATCACCAAACCGAAAGTCACGCCGCTGCCGCCGCTGGATCTGGCGCGGGAAAAGAGCGCCTCGGATCGGCTGGTGTCCCCGGCAAATTTTGATTTTTCCTCGACTAACAAGGTTTTCAATCCGGGCGAATGGAAGAAGGCGGCCAATGGTGATTTGATCAAGATCAAAACCGGCAATGAAGTGGTGGAGGCGGCGACCGTCACCAAAATCACGCCGCTTTATTTTGTGGTGACGCTGGAGCAGGTGACCACCAACTTGACGGGGGCACGCTATGTCGTCGGCGTCGAGCGCCAGGGGGCGGCGTCCGTGGCGCAGCGCCACAAGCAACAGCGCTTTGTTTCGCTGGATGACAAAAAGAAGGATGCCTTCACGCTGGTGGAGGTCAAGGGCGCCCCGGAAAACCCGAGCGAACTGGTTTTGAAACTGGCCGACAACGGCGAAACCATTTCCGTGTCCAAAGAAAAACCGTATCGGCGGGTGGATGCCTACATGGCGGATTTGAAGTATGATCCCGAGAAGCGAAATTTTCCGAACCGGCGCATCGGGGCGCTGCTTTCGTTTGGCGGCCAGGATTACATTGTCGTTGCAATCGATGCGGATGAAGTGATATTGTCCGCCCAATCAAACCAGAAACGCACAACCTTGAAATACGCGCCCTGAAAGCCCGATCATTTCTGACAAGACTGATTTAAGTTCAACTTGAAACCAACCATGACAAAAGCAGTTTCTCTCTCGCTCGGGTTCATTTTCCTGCTGGCCTCCAGTGCCAGCCTGTCGGCGCAAAACAGCGCCACGGACGTGGCGGTCAACGAAGGCGTGGTCCGCCAGGCCAACACCATTGTTTTGCGCCAAAAACTGGCGGAGGCCAAGGGTGCCACCGCGGCCGGAGACCTGCCGGCTGCCGCCAAGGATTACGAAGACGCCTACACCCTGGTGCAGCAGGTGGGGTCGGGGATTCCGGCGGAAAAAGCGCAGACGATTGCCGGCTTGAGCGCGACCCGGTTGCAGCTCGCCCGCCAGGCGCAGGGCAACGGTGATCTGCCCGCCGCCAACACGGAAGTCAACCGGGTTCTGAAAGTGGATCCGAAAAATGCCGCGGCCATCGCCTTCAAAAAACAGAACGACCAGATGATGGCGGCCATGAACGGCAAGACCCCGGACGCGCAGACGCTCGAAAAAATCCCCGTCATTACGAAGGAGAAAACCGAGGCGGCCACCCTGGTGCAGGATGGCAAACTACTTTACGAGATGGGCAAGCTGGAGGAGGCGGATGAAAAATTCAAGGCCGCCTTGAAACTCGATCCAAGCAACACCGGAGCCTTTTACTATTACAACTTGAACAAGCAGGCACGCTATGCGCGCGAAGGCAAGATGCATGAAGCGGCCAGCAGTGAGCGGCTGGTGCAGGTTGAAAAGGCCTGGGAACATGTCGGTCCCAACACCAGCTTGCCCACCCCGAACCCCGCTGCTTGGACGAACTTGATCTACACCGGCCCCGGTCGCCAGGGGATCGTCAGCAAACTGGATCATATCCGCATGGATGCGCAATATGACGGCCTGCCCTTGAGTGAAGTCGTCCGTAATTTGAGCGAGCAGGCGAAAATTCGTGACCCGGAGAAAAAGGGCATTAATTTCCTGATCAATCCCAATCCGGACAATTCGGTTTCCACCCTCAGCCCGGCGGCGGGCGGCTTTGGCGGCGGCGGTTTTCCGGGTGGCGGCGGCATTCCCGGAGCCCCCACGGTTGATCCGGCCACGGGTTTGCCGGCGACGCCTGCTGCGGGTGCGGCGGCTGAATCAGTTGACCTGAACTCCGTGGTCATTAAAATCAATCCGGGTTTGACCGATGTCCGTTTGGCCGATGTGTTGGACGCCATCGTGCAGGTGGCGGATCATCCGATCAAATACAGCGTGGTTGATTATGCGGTTGTTTTTTCGGCCAAAGGCGCGGAAACCCCGACGCTTTACAGTCGTCATTTCCGGGTTGATCCGAACACTTTTTTACAAGGGTTGCAGGCGGTTAGTGCGCAGAGCTTTGGCTCGGCCAACAGTTCCGGCGGCAGCAGCGGCGGCAGCAGCGGCGGCAGCAGTGGCGGCAGCAGTGGCGGCAGCGGCGGCGGCGGCAGTGGAAATAGTTCC
>TBL_comb47_HYPODRAFT_10003758_pt1 | contig 17811 bp, 18 predicted proteins | sample TroBogypolimnion_40_FD_10682 | JGI IMG/M metagenome (IMG submission 10682)
GACCTTTCTGCTGCCGCTTCGCTCGGCTGAAAATCACAGACTGCCCGCCGCAAAACCGGCCTGACTCCGTCCGGATCAGACCGCTTCACTTCACTTCTCTGCGCGTGACCACGCGACCTCTGCCCGCCTGCTCGCGCTCCGCTTCATTCCGTTCCGCAATCTGAATCCGTCGGAGACAGGCTTTCCCCGCAGTGTGAGCGCAAACTGGCATGGCAAATTGCTTTTGCATTTGCCCCGCCAGCCCGCCCTCACACCGCCCCGATTTTTGTCTGACATCCGCCGGTTTGATTTCCGCTGCGCTGCACGCAAACCAGCGGAAGTCAGAGCCGGCTAGACTTGAGCCTTTGGCGACTCTGCGAGGCTAGAGGATTTTTGTTTAGTGTTTTTGACATGGCGCGTTTTTTTAGAAGGGACGCCGCCGAGGTCTCTCCGCCTGCCGCTTGCTGCTCCGCCATCTTTTTCAAACTTTTATTTCCCGCTATCGCGCGGCGCTTTTTTTCCGGCGACGAAAGGCATGGGCCACGCCAGCGACTCGGCTATCAGGTAACGCCGAAACTTTCGCTGTCATGCCCCATGCACGCCGGAAAAAAACCGTAGTCAGTTCAAAAAATGTCTCCGCGATGGGTGAAGCAAGCGGCACACGGCGAGACACGGACGGCGATTATCAAAAAAAAAGCTTTATGAAAAACAAATCTCAAGTTGAAGCAGCGGCTCCAGCAAACGCCGTCCAGCAATCATCAATCGGAGCGGAAAAGCAACGGGCATTCGTCAAGCACAACGCGAACCGCGAATTGCGGACGCAGAAAGTTTTGGATTTGTTGAAGGCGCAACTGCCCCGCCAATACGAACTGGCGGAGATTGTCGGCAAGTGGGTTTGGATTGATTTTCCCGCCGCCAGCCACCGCGCCGCCGCGAATACGCTCTGGCGTTTGGGCTTCCATTGGAATCAACGCCGCTGCGTCTGGCAGCATCCGTGCGGAGCTTGTGCGCCTTACGCCGCGCATCCCGCCGACCCGCGCACGAAATACGGCAGCTACTTCGCCGCCGACATCAAACCCGCCTGATTTATGATTTTGACCTCACAGATGAAATTCGACTTGGGGCAGTTGGTCATAACGCCCGCCGCCCTAGAAGCCGTTCCCGCCGATGACATTTGCAACGCCATCAATCGGCATATTTGCGGTGACTTTGGCGACCTTGACGCCGCCGACCGGAGAGAAAACGAACTGGCGCTCCGCGCTGGCTTGCGCTTGCTTTCGGTTTATCACGCCACCAACGGCACCAAGTTTTATGTGCTGACCGAGGCTTGCCGCACCATCACCACAATTCTTTTACCGTCCGATTACTAATCCGCATGAGCCAGAAATTTTTGATTCCGATCTCGCATATTCGCCGGACTGTGCTAACTTCGCACCAACGCGCAACGGCGGGAAATGCCGTGGGCAGTTGCATCAATTTGCATCAGCGTTCAGTCGCCGCCGTGCTTTTTGATGCGGGAATGTCGAGGTTAGAAAGTTCGGAATGCAGTGTTATTGAGCAATTTAGCGAATTATGAAAATTTACAGCCATGATTCGATTCCCTTCACCCGCTCCACTCATAATAAACGACTTACGAAGCAGTGCAGTAAAAGTGCAGTAAGTTGGGTTTCTTTTCCCCATGTCTCAACCACCACACTCCGCCAGCAGTTGCGCGGCCTTCCCGGTGAAGATCATCGACGGTTTGGTCGCGCTGTGGCGCGGCGTTTCCGCATTGCGGGAAATTATTTCATTCACGTTCTGCAGTCCAGTCTTGGCGTTGCGCCATTGCAAGAAGTCCGGCCAAAACACCACGCCGCTGATGGCGGGAAATCCCGGCTCCCGGAACCACGTCCGGGCGCAGGAATAGGAAACTCCGGCCAGCACCGCAAACTCCTTCGTGGTCAGCGCCTGATCCAAACGCCGCTTCTCGATCACTTGCCCAAGGTCCACATTGACGAGCTGTTTATCGCGTGTCATGGCTCAGCCCTTGGTTGCCGGTTCATCCACAACGGCCTTTGCCGCATCCACCAGCCCGCGCAGTTGCCCGTGGCGATGAGCGAAGAACCACAGGCCGACGGCCGCAGCGACGCCACCCAAAATCAACAGTTCGTTCCCAACAATCAGCGACGGCAAGACCATCAACGCCAGACCACCTACGATGATTGCCACGCTCGTTGTAACGCTCCCGATGATGAGTTTCAACGGCGGATAAAACATCGTCGCCAGCCCGAACAAGAACACGGCCACGCCGACCCACACGATGCCCTTGAGGCTCGCCAGCTTCGCGCTCAATTCGCGCGCCGTGTCCTTCTGAGCCGCTCCCAATTCGGTCTTTGCTCGCGTCTCCTCATGTTCGGTAACGGCCATCGGCGCGCTGATTACCAGGGCCGTGGCATTGGTGGCGGACGCTCCGCCCGCGTCGGCAGTGACGTGCGTCTCCACTATGCGGGAACCAGCCGGCACGGTGTAAGATTTGGTGCGAACGGTTTCTTGATCCTGCCGGGATGACTGCGCCGGGTTCTCGCCTTGCGCGACGCTTTGCACAATCTGTCCAGCCGACTGACTGGTCATGGCCTTGCCGCCCTTAAGCGGCGCGATCGCACACGCACCCTCCACATCCGGTCCGTTAAATGAACCCAGCACCGTGCGATAATCCGCCTCAATGCGCGGCGTGTATTGGTTCGTCGCGATCGCGCCCAGCGCCATGAACTTGAAAAAGCGCAGCAGCGATTGCGGATTGGTTTCGCCGCCATCCACCGGCCGCGTGCCCCAGACAAACCACTTCGTTCCGGCTGCCAAGTTCTGCTCCGTGCGGAACACCATGAAGCCGCCGTAACCCGTGTAAGGCCCGGCATCGCGCAGCGACAAGGCCGCTCCCAGCCAGTTCGTCGCGGCCGGCGGCGTTCCTGCATTGGCCGCTTCACCAGCAATGGCACGATTGCGCAGCACCATTGTCATGGCCTTGTGACCGCTCACGCGACGCGCATTCCCCCCTGCCTGTTTTCTGGTTCTCTCTCATTTCTTTATAGGCTTGTGATAAAGTGATAAAGCTACGCCTTCCGCAGCCAATAAAGCCCGTTGCCAGAAGCAATTATCCCGCCTCACTCAACCGTTTCAGGTAACGATCCGTTGTCGCCGGGGAAATGGCATTTTTCGTTGCCGCCGTGACGATGGCACCGCGCGAGGCGGGCGTGTCGGAAATATATTCGTCCACGAACTCCTTGTCCGAACACACCTTGTTTTTCGCCTGGGGCCGGCGGAGCGCATCGGGGTTCAGGTCGCTGGCGACCTTCATCAGCGGGAAGTCGAGGGTGACGACAAAGTCCGGCAGTTGCGGCAGGTTGCGGACGATGCTGGAGACGGTGAAACAGTCCGGTTCCTCGTGCGGCGTCAACACCATGATGGTGTCGGGGTCACGCGCCCAGGCACCGGCCCCGCTCATGCGATCCATGGCAGACTTGGCCGTGCTGTCGCCTTTGGCGAAGTGATGCGCGATGACCACGGCGGCCCCGGTGGACTGCGCCAGCGACTCAAACTCATTCATCAAACCGGCGATGTCGCCGTTGGCGTTTTCATCGCGCGACCCGAGCACCTTGTAAGCGGGATCAATGATGACCAGCCCGAATTGCGTGCCGGCCAGCTTCTTTTCCAGCCGCGGCCGGAGCAGCGTCATGTCCGCGTTTTTGCCGCGCAGATTCCAGATCGCCAAAGTCTTTGGGGTGAACTTGCATTCCGTCCGCGCGTGGCAGAGCAGCGCGAGCCGTTCGTCAATCGCCCACGGCTGCAGCTCCAGATTGATGTAGATCACCGGCGCCTTGATGCACCGGCGGCCCCACCAATCCTGCCCGCTGGCGACCGACATCGCCATGTCGAGCAGGCACCGCGACTTGTTCGACTTCGAAGTCCCGCCCAGGATCATCTTGCACCCTTGATGCAGGAGGCCGGCGATGAGTTCCGGCGGTTTCGGGTGCGGATTGGCCGCGATGTCCTCGATGTAATGCCAGTCGGCCAGATCCGCCTGAATGGCGCCGAGGTCAACCGCCGGGTCAACCTGGTCGAGCGGGGAGAATGTTTTGATTTCCATGTTATGCCTTCAATTTCTTTGTTCACTTGCCGTCGGGGAGAAAAAGTTCATCATGAGTTTGCTATGAATAAGCGGTGCAGAGTTGTTTCTCTGACAGCAGCGATTTTGCTGACGGCAATCGGTAGCATGGCCGGTAATTCCGAGCCTAATTATCAGGGCCACACGCTCACCGAATGGGTAGACCAAATTGATCCTGAGATTCCCTACGTCGCTGGCTCCGAACCACCGGCCTACAACGCCATTCGGCAGATTGGCACCAACGCCATCCCGACCGTTTTGAAATGGCTTGCGACCGGCTCCGTGGATCGTGCCCGGAAAGCGTCTTTCATCCTGAGTGAACAACTCAGTCCTGCGGTTCCCGAACTCACGCGGCTTGCCTTGCGTTTGAAGGAATACAAACGATTTGATGATTGCGTTGAAGCCCTCGGCTGCATCGGTCCCAAAGCGGTTCCCGGCTTCAAAATTTTGCTCACGAAAGGTCGTCCGGAAGTCCAGTTTGCGGCGATTGAGTATTTGCCGATGCTGCATACCAACGCCTGCGAACTGATGCCCTGCGTCGTTAAGTGCATCGTTGGCAAAGATGAAGAAGTTGGCAACAAAGCGGCGGATATTTTGGGACGCTTGGATGTGCCGGATTCCGCCGTCACACCCATGCTTACCAATGCGCTGGCCAAGGCCGATGCCCCTGGGCGGCTGCGGATTTATCGCGCCGTGTTTTGGCGCAGTCGTTTTCTCTACCCGCCAAACCAGTGCGCCAACGCAATCAGCCTGCTTAAATCGGCGTTGGCCGATTCCAACCGTGATGTGCGTTCGTTTGCAACCAACGCGTTGCAAGACTTGCAACCGGCAAATCGATAAGGCTGCTTCCGGTTTCAATCTGTGTGTATCTGTTTTCATCTGTGGCTAATTCTTTAACCAAACCAACCGTTGCAGTTTTCCATCCCGCCAAGCACCGGGCACGCGCACGGGCTGGGAATAGGTGAAAAGTTTCGGGTCGCAGCCAAAGACGTGGAGCACGGCTTTCAGCCGCGTCTCAATCAGCCGGTTGCAGCACATCGCCATTCCGTAAAATCTTTCCACCCGGCAGAACGATTTCCCATTGCCCACCCGCAAGGGTCGAGCGCAACCGGCGGTTGGCCCCCGCCACCGCCGCCTCGCACGACGCATGGAAACAGTAAATCGTCGGCGCACCGTCCACGCTCACGCGGCAATCCTTTTTGCCGGTGGGATGCGTGTGTAGCGACTCGCCGGGGCAGCGGCAGAAACCGGAGACTTCCGTCTGCCAGTCCACCGCGCCGACGATGCCGGCGGCAATTAGTCTTGGATCAGTCATTTTTTCGATATAGGCCCGTGCGGCACGCACCGGGGTCGGTCATGTGGTTTCAAATCAGGATTCATCCTGGGGCAAATGGCGCGGCTAAGCTTTGCATCGCTGTTGTCAACTACGCCGCCACCTAATGCGCTCGTAATGGACAGCTACCATTTCATAAATGACAAGGACGCGATTTTCGCGGGACTGATTGAAATTCTGTATTCCATGCGAAACATGCTTTTTCACGGGGAGTTTGTTTCCGACCCACAAACGAATCGCACCTACGAACCCGCCTATCATTTGCTCCGCCACCTCATCGCCATGATCGTATGATGAGATTAAAAATGAATCGAGCCTCGTCCGAATTCATCAGGGCTATTTTCAGCTAAACCATATGGAATATCGAATTGAGGCCAACCAAATCATCGTCACTCATGCGCTTACCGGACATAAAACCAAAACTCGCTTAAAAAGAGCAATTCTAGGTCATGAACCAATCCAGTATGCGAGTAAACAAATCGCCATGGCAGATACAGATTACTTTGAATGGCTAATAGGGTATGAAACCGCCTCTCAAAACGACCATTCGGTCGTGCCTGAAGTTGTTTTACAAAGGGGGATCAAGCAAAATATGGTTTTGAACTTGTCCGACTTATTTACGAAGTAAATAGGCTAAATATGTTACCCGCGGATCGCATGGATGAATTACGAACTTTGGTTAACTCGCCGCTTCCTGCGGGCATCGAAGAAACCGAACACATTACGCGAAATCTTGATCCGGTTGCGAATACCGTAGCTACAAATTGTGGCTTCAACAGGCATTATCTCCATGTTCCCAATTATCTTTTACGTCGCGAATCTTATTCAGTTGAGATAAAAATCGCTCCCAGGCAAAACGCGATTAACAACCAAGCCATGGTTTATGTCCATTTACCGCTTAGGAATCGTTCGTGCCGTCCAGTTTGCGCGCCTTCTGCATTTCGTCCACGGCATACGGCAGAAAGGTCTTGGGTAGCCTGTGCAGGCCCCGCCGCACATGGCCTCGGACGACCTCCAGCGGGGTTTCTTGGGAGTCCTTGCCGCCCAGCGCCAGCCATAACGCCACATATTCCTTGGCCACCAGGTCCAGCGGAATCCCCGTGGGTTTGACCGTTTCCGTCGCCGTGGTGAACATCCGGACATCGGCGTCCGTGAACGGCAGGGCGCTCAAATGTCCGGAATCAATATCCTCGGCGCTTTTTTCCGCATACGCCTTGGCCTCGCCGAAATCGGCGAACACCTTTTGGAACCGCTTGCCGCTGGAGAAAAAGGAAACCTTGAAACTGAAGCGCGGCTTGGTTTTGACCGTGCCGTTTTTGAGGGTGGTCCGGTAAACCTTGTTCCGGATTTTGTAAATATTGACCGCGACCGACCCCGCCGCGATGACTTTGGAGAACCCTGAATTTTTCGCACTCATGGTGCCCCATTGTGGTAGGATTCCGGTAGGATTTCATGCCAAAACCCTGAAAACCCCTTAAAATAAGGGAATAAGTGGTCGGGGCGGTGAGATTCGAACTCACGACCTCTTGTACCCGAAACAAGCGCGCTACCAGGCTACGCTACGCCCCGACGCAGGGTTAGTGAGGATGCCCACATGCAAAAAAAATGCAATGATGAATTTTTACGCGCTTGCGATTTCATGAAGGTGATTTAACTTCTCCGCGTGTTCGTCCGCTTCGGCCATGTCCTGATGATTGTCGCGCTGCTCGCAGCGACGGGCACGCATTGGGCCGCCCTGCAATCCATCGCCTGGACGACGATGCTCGCGAATAACCTCCAGTCCGGTTCGATGTCGCAGGCGCTCGAAAAAACTTTCGATGGCAAGCACCCCTGTCCGCTGTGCCGGGCCGTGGCCGCCGGAAAAGAAGCGGAGCAGAAATCTGATTTCACCCTGGAGCTGAAGAAGCTTGAATACCCGCCCGCCCCGGAACGTTTTGCCCTGGTCGCGCCGGCACAGTTCCGGATTTTGCCGCAGGTAAATTTCTCCGCTGAAACGCTCACCCAACAGCCGCCGGTGCCGCCGCCGCGCGCCGCTTTCATTTAATTCATCGTCGTTTCGTTGCCCGCGTTGTGTGACGCGAGCGTTTAATTTTCCCATGTAACTTGAGATCCGCCCTGTGGCGGCGTCTCGCAATTTTGAAATTTAGAAATGAAAAAGAAATTTGATTCAGCAGTGATAAAAAGCGGTTGTGGTTTGCTGGCCGGAATGTTCGTCCCGGGCATCGTTCACGCGTGCGCGTGCGGCTGCGGCGTTTTCGAGGTGGGCACCAGTTCGATGTTTCCTGCGGGCGAAGGCGGGACGGCTTATTTCGGCTATGCTTACCAGGACCAAAGTCGCAACTGGAACGGCGCTTCGCAGGCATCCGCCGCCGATAACGAAGACAAACAAATCCGGACGGACTTTTTTGATGTCGGCATCCAGTATCTGTTCAACCGCAGCTGGGGCGCGCAGTTGCAAATGCCGTTTGCCTACCGTTATTTCAAGGTGGAAGACGCGGGCAAGAATATCTCCACCAGCTGGGGCAGCCTCGGCGACCTGCGCGTGGAGGGAATCTACACCGGGTTTTCGCCGGACTTGTCCTCGGGCGTGAGCTTCGGCCTCAAGCTGCCGACGGGCAATGACAATTACAATCCGGCGGTCGTGGATCGCGACACGCAAATCGGCACTGGCAGCACGGACATTCTCCTCGGCGGTTTTCATCGCGATCATTTCACGCAGGGCATGAGATGGGACTGGTTCGCGCAGTTGCAACTGGACGTGCCCGTCTTGATCCAGACCGGCTACCGTCCGGGCGTCGAACTGGATTCGGCCGCCGGCATTGATTACAAGGGCTGGTCGCTCGGTCGCGTGAAAATCTCGCCGGTGGCGCAGGCCATCTTTTCCTACCGGAGCAATGACAGCGGCGACGCCTCCGATTCCGCCAATTCCGGCTACGAGCGCGTGCTGCTGGCGCCCGGCGTCGAGTTCTCCATCCATCCGATGAAGATCTATGCGGATGTGGAACTGCCGGTGTTCCAGAACGTCAACGGCAACCAGCTGGTCGCGCCGGTGCTTGTCAAAGTGAACGCGAGCTATATGTTTTGATCCGTCCAAATGCCGCGTGAAATTGACATGTCCGAAGCCGCCGGTTCCGAAAAACGAAACGAAGTGCGCCTGTTTTTATGGGGCGCGCTGGTCTTGTCCGGCGTTTGCGGCATCGGCGGCTGGCTTTTGTTCGCAGCCGCCAACCGCCCGGTGAAAACTTCCGCCATCGCGCCGGACCATCCGCGCCAGCTCGTGGAATTCACTTTGACCGACCGCACCGGCCGCACCGTCACGCGGTCGGACCTCGACGGCAAGTTTCTGGTGGTGGATTTTTTATTCACGAGCTGCTCGCTAACGTGTCCGGCCGTCAACCGCCAGATGGCCGAAATTCAGCGGCTCACCGCCACCCAGTCGGATGTGCGGCTGGTTTCGCTGACCGTGGATCCGCGCACCGACAATGTTCCCCTTCTGGCCGAATACGGCGAACGCTTTGGTGCCGACACCAATCGCTGGCTGCTGCTGACGGGCGAAAAGGCCGTGCTGCACGATTTGATCGCCCGAAGTTTTCTGGCCCAAGATAGTGATGATCCGTTCAGCGGCATGCCTGGAAACTTTTCTCACACGGAACGCATCGCGGTCGTGGACCCCAGCGGTCACGTGCGCTCCTATTTCGACGGCTTGCGGGAAGATGCGGCGCAGGCCGTCGTGGCGGAAATTGCCCGGTTAAGAAAATAAATTTATGAAATGCCTGACTCTTCTCGGTTCGCTCCTGCTGATGTTTGCCGCCGGTTGCAAACCCGAACCCGCCGCGCCGCAAACCGATGTGCCCGCCGCCCGCAGCTACGATGCGCGTGGCATCGTCCGAGAGATTGCGCCCGACCGGCGTGAGGCCACCATCCAGCATCAGGCGATCACCAATTTCATGGGTGCGATGACGATGGACTTCACCGTCAGAAACACCAACGAACTGCAAAACCTCGCACCGGGGGATGAGATCAGCTTCAAGCTGCTCGTCACGGAAACCAATTCATGGATCGAGTCGGTCCGGTTTCTTTCCCACGTGATTGAGAATGTCACCAATCATATCGTCATCTTTCACGCGCCCTCCGCCGAGCTTAAACCCGGCGATCCCATGCCCGATTTCACTTTGACCGCCGAGGATGGCCGGCCGGTTCGCTTCTCGGATTTTCGCGGCCGCGTGCTGGCGTTCACGTTCTTTTTCACCCGCTGCCCGCTGCCGGATTTCTGCCCGCGCATGGATCTGAATTTTGCCGAGACGCGCAACCTGCTTCGCGCCGCGACGGAGGCGCCGACGAACTGGCAGTTCCTTTCCATCTCATTCGATCCCGAATTTGACCTGCCCGCCACGCTGGCCAACTACGCGGCGTATTATCGCCAGGCCGATGCCGACCGCTGGCTGTTTTCCGTGGCCGACACGAACACGCTGGCCCGGATCGCGCCTTTGCTGGACTTGATGATCAAGCACGAGGACAACAGCATCTCGCACAATCTCCGCACGGTTGTGCTCGACCCGCAGGGCCGCATCGCCCGCCAGCTCGACGGCAACCAATGGACACCACGACAACTCGCCGACGCGATGCTGGCCGCCGCGCGCCCGCATACAAACTGGTCGCCCGATTGACGCAATTTAATTTTTGGAGCGCGAGTTGTCCCAACTCGCAGCGCCTGACATGGCACGAGGCGCTGTGATAATCTTAAGGCTGGCATGCCCGGTGAAACGCTGCTGTGTGAGACAATCCGCGCTCCGTTTTGACTTCCCGCGTAATTCGTTTAACTTGGCGGCACTGAATTTGCCCCATGAACTTGAATGAACAAATGACGCGACTGGCCCGGCAGGCCAAGGTCGCGTCGCGCGAACTCGCCAAGCTGACCACGGCGGAGAAAAACGCCTGCCTGCTCGCGATGGCCACGGCGCTCGAACAAAACGCCGCCGCCATCAAGGAGGCCAACGCGCTCGACATGGAATTCGGCGCGCAGCACGGCCTCTCCGCCGCCATGCTCGACCGGCTCAAGCTCGACGACAAACGCATCGCCGGTATGGCGAAGGGGCTGCGCGAGGTCGTGGCGCTTGCCGATCCCGTTGGGAAAGTTCTCGACGAGCGCATCCGCCCCAACGGACTCAAGCTGCAAAAAATTTCCACGCCCATCGGCGTCGTGGTCATCATCTACGAATCGCGCCCTAACGTGACGGCGGACGCGGCGAGCCTGTGCTTCAAATCCGGCAACGCCACGATTCTGCGCGGCGGCAAGGAGGCGTTGAACTCAAACCAGGTCATCGCCAAAACCATGATTGACGCGGGAAAGGCCGCCTGCAAAGGCTTTCCCGAACACGCGATTCAAGTCGTGCCCACGCCCGACCGCGAGGCGATTCCCATTCTGCTGTCGCTAACGCAATATATTGACCTCTGCATGCCCCGCGGCGGCGAGAGCCTCATCCACGCCGTGGCGGATTGCTCGAAAGTGCCCGTCATCAAACATTACAAAGGCGTCTGCCACGTCTTCGTGGATGCCGACGGCGATTTGAAGATGGCTGAAGAAATTGTCATGAACGCCAAAGTGCAGCGTCCCGGCGTCTGCAACGCGATGGAAACCCTGCTCGTGGACAAAGCCATCGCCGACAAGTTTCTCCCGCAGATGGCGCAGCGGCTCGTAGAAAAGCACGTTGAGTTGCGCTGCGATGCTGAAAGTTTTGCCGAACTTTCAAAACTAAACCTTAAAAATTCAAAATTCAAAACCGCTTCCGAGCAGGACTGGTTCACTGAATACATGGACTACATCCTGAACATCCGCGTCGTGGATGGCGTGACCGCCGCGATTGACCACATCAATCATTACGGCTCGGCGCATTCGGACAGCATCGTCACTACGAACGAGGCGCACGCGAAACAATTCCTTGCCGAGGTGGATTCGGCGGCGGTGTACTGGAACGCCTCCACGCGCTTCACCGACGGCGGCGAATTCGGCATGGGCGCGGAGATCGGCATCAGCACCGATAAGATCGGCGCGCGCGGCCCGATGGGCCTGGACGAACTGACCAGCTACAAATGGCTGGGCATTGGGAATGGGCAAATCAGAACGTGATGCGTAATGAAAATTAGCAGGCTGATCTGGATCGCAATTTTTTTGCCAGCTGTTTTCACAAGCAATGCGTTTGCGCTTGCTGACAAGAACGGCCCTCAACTGGGTGATACTCCGCCGGCATTGACCTTGGCCAAAACGATTCAAGGTTTGCCTGCTGCCGATTTAAGCTGGGATAAACTGAAAGGCAAAGTGGTTGTCCTGGAATTCTGGGCAACTTGGTGTGGTCCTTGCGTCGCTTCCATTCCGCACCAGAATGAATTGGTGGAGCGTTTCAAAGATAAGCCAGTCGTTTTTATTTCGGTCACCAGCGAAAACGAAGAAGTGGTGCGGCATTTCTTGAAACTGCATCCCATCAAAGCAGCGGTCGGTCTGGATGATTATGAGGTTTTGAACAAGGCGTTCCATGTGAAAGGAATTCCACACGCGGTGATTGTTGATTCGGCCGGCCATATCGCGGCAATCGCCCACCCGGCAGACATCAAGCCTGAAAACCTGGAGGAGGTGTTGGCTGGCAAAAAATGTTCCCTGCCACCGCCGGAAGTTTATACGGTTGGCCGCGCGAACGAAGATGTCGTCACCAACCAGGCACCGCCGTTGTTTGAGGTTTCCATTCGAGAACACAAGATGCCGCCGAATATTCGAGGTCCGGTTTGCATGTGGTCGGCGGACACCAACGCCTGTGAATTCAATGGCAAAATCGCGACGGTCGAATCCGCTTTGGGGGCTGTTTTTGGCAAAAGCTCCAGCCGCACGTTCATTAACGGCAAATTGCCGGAAGGATTTTATGATTTCAAACTTCGGGCACCCGCCGGCCAGTGCAACGATTTGCGGGCTCAATTCATTGCCGCACTGCGCACCACTTTTGGTCTCGATGTAAAATGCGTTACCCGGAAAATGGCTGTTTATCTCCTGACGCAAACCAGCACCAATGCCCCCGGTTTCTATCCGGTTACGGAACCTGGCGGCGGCGGACAAACCAGGGGCGGCTTTCACCTTTCCGCCAGCAAAATGGACGGAATCGTCAATTGTCTCGAATTGGCCTTGAGAAAACCGGTCTTCGACGAAACCGCCCTGTCCGGTCTTTTTTATGTGGACATGAAATGGAAACTTTCCGAGGCCGAGCAGTAGCTTGCCACAACGGACAAACGGGTTTGGCGCGCGATTGATGCCAATCCCCATGGTGACTGGATTGGCTCTCTGCCCGAAGAACTGCGAATTGGAAAAGCGCTCGAAAATGACCAGCGTTTGCAGGCCGAGTTGACAAAACCTGAATCCGAACAATTTCGTCCCGATCCGGATGCAGTCATTGCCGCCGCCCGCGAACGGCTAGGATTGCAATTAACGCCAGTTCGGCGTTCCGTTGAAGTCTTGGAAGTCAACGTTGTGACAAAATGATGGAAACCGCATCTGAAACTTTTCGGCAAACCACCACTGGCAGATTCGCGCTCGTGAACTTTTAGCTAGGCTGGAACGGAGGATTTTTCCGCGCCATTTTCGATGCGCGAAAAATTGGCGGAAGAAACCGAATGACTGGTGCGCGTGGCGGCTCAAACCAGACAACAGACACGCCCCCAAAATTGATGACAAGAAATGCGCTCGCCCCTTGGGACGCTGAAGGGATAATGGGGCCATGCAAATAGGCTCCAGTTTTCCGGGTGCGTTTCATCTCAGCCCAGGCCGCCGCCTGATTATTTTTTTCGCTCTGGTTTGCGCGAGTCATTTCACGACGCTGCGGGGGGATCAGGTTGTCTATGATGATGCGCGGCAGAACGGCTGGCAGGACTGGGGCTGGGCGTCCATCAATTACAACAACACTTCGCCGGTTCACACCGGCACTTATTCGATCAGCGTGACGGCGGGCGCGTGGCAGGGACTTCAAATCTATCATCCCGACCAGGATTCCACGCCTTACACCAACATCACCCTCTGGATCAACGGCGGCGCAAGCGGCGGGCAAAAACTGCAGGTCTATGGCCTGCTCGACGCCGGCGGCATCGCCAATCAGTCTGCCGCCGGCACTTACCCCATCGGTCCGCTGCCAGCCAACAGTTGGCAGCAATTCAACATCCCGCTCGCCACGATCGGCGTCGCCGGGAAAAATAATTTCACCGGCTTGGTCCTCCAGGATACAACAGGGACGGCGCAACCGGTTTTTTATGTGGACGACATCGTTCTGCAATCCGGCCAGACGACCGCCTCGACCAATGCCAATGTGACCGTGCAGATTGACGCGGCGGCCAACCGCCATGCCATCAATCCGCTGATCTACGGCGTGGCGTTCGCGGCGAATGCAAACGACCTGCTGGCGTTGAACGTGCCGCTGCACCGGTCGGGCGGCAATTCGACGACGCGTTACAACTGGCAGGCGAATGTGACCAGCCTCGCGTCGGACTGGTATTTCGAATGCCTGCCCAGCAACCCCAACACGCCCGGCGGCGACGCGGATAATTTCATCCAACAATCCAAAGGCGGCAACGCGCAGGCAATGCTGACCATCCCGATCATCGGCTGGGTGGGCAAGCTGGGGCCGGGACGCACCCGGCTTGCCAGTTTTTCCATCGCGAAATACGGCGCGCAAACCGGCAACGACGTGTGGTGGCCGGACGCGGGCAACGGCGTGGCAAGCAGCGGGCTGAATATCACCAACGATCCCACGGATGCAAACATGGTGGCCGACACGAATTTTCAATCCGGCTGGGTGCGGCATCTGACCAATCAGTGGGGCGCGGCGAGCGCGGGCGGCCTGCGCTTTTATCTCATGGATAACGAGTGGAGCCTCTGGCAGGAGACGCATCGCGACGTGCATCCGGTCGGCGCGACGCGGGATGAAGTGCTGGGAAAATTCTGCGATTACTCGGCGATGGTGAAAGGCATCGACCCCAACGCGCTCGTCGCCGGCCCGGAGGAATGGGGCTGGCCGGGCTATTTCAACAGCGGCTACGATCTGCAATGGTCCGGCGCGCATGGCGACTACAACCCGGCGCATTATCCCGACCGCGTGGCGCATGGCGGTCAGGATTTCGGCCCCTGGTTTTTGGCGGAGGTGCGGCAGCGCAGCCAGGCGGCGGGCCGGCGATTGCTGGATGTTTTCACGCTCCACATTTATCCGCAGCAATCCAACGTGTCTCTGTCGGGCGACGTTTCCGCGGCGGTGATGCTCGCCCGCAACCGTTCCACCCGCGCGTTGTGGGACACGAACTATGTGGACGAATCGTGGATCAGCAGCGTGATCGCCCTGATTCCACGGATGAAAAGCTGGGTGGCGACGAATTATCCCGGCACGCTCACCGGCATCACCGAATACAACTGGGGCGCGGATGCGGCCATGAACGGCGCGACGGCGCAGGCCGACGTGCTGGGCATTTTTGGACGCGAAGGGCTGGATCTCGCGACGCGCTGGACGTGTCCCGGCACCAACACGCCCGTTTACAACTCCATTAAAATGTTCCGCAACTACGACGGCAACCAATCCGTTTTTGGCGACACCAGCGTTTCGGCGGCGGTGCCGAACCCGGACCTGCTCGCCACGTTCGCCGCCGTGCGCAGCGCCGATGGCGCATTGACAGTGATGGTCATCAACAAAGATTCCAATGCGACGCCCGTCACGCTGAACCTCACCAACTTCGCCGCCAACGGCACCGCCCAGATCTGGCAACTGGCGACCAACCAGATCAGCCAGTTGAGCAATTCAACGTTCACCAAGGGAGTCCTCACGCGCACGCTCCCGGCACAGAGCGTCACGCTTTTTGTTTTACCACCGTTGCCGCCGTTTCATCTGCGCGCCGGCACCGGTTCCGCCGGGCAACTGACCCTCTGGCTGGACGGACAGGCCGGACAAAGTTACAGCCTGCAAGCCTCCACCGATCTGCTGCAATGGTTCGCCATCACCACCAACACGCTGTTGAGCAACTCATTTCCTTATTCGATTGCAACCACGGGCGGTGAGGCTAAATTTTATCGCGGCCGTTGGTCGCCCTAAAATTTAATTCATGGAAAATTTCCCACCGACACCCGATCCCATTTCGGCTGCTGCCAGCGCCCGCTTCATCCGCAGTGCGCTCCCGCCGGCTGGCCTTTTCGCCGGAATGGAATGGAAGATTTCGCCAGCACCGTTTCCGCTGGGCGAAAACCTGGCGCAGGAAATCAAATCGCTGGGCCGCGTGCTGCTGCAATTTTATCGCGCGACGAATCTACTCTACCGTAAGAGCGTCGAGGGCAAACAGCCGGAATGGATCGCGCGCTGGCTCGACCTTGGCAAGCCCGCCGACCTCATCGCGCTGCAACGCTCAGCCGCCTTCAAGAACGACGTGCCGCGCGTCATCCGCCCGGACATTTTGCTCACGGAAACCGGCTTCAGCATCACCGAACTCGATTCCGTGCCCGGCGGCATCGGGCTGACGGCGTGGCTCAACCAGACCTATTGCAGAGTGCAAAGTGCGGAGTGCGGAATGACTGCCGCAGATAATCCATCCTCCATCCTCCATCCTCCATCCTCGCCTCAGATTCTCGGCGGCGCGGATGGCATGATTCGCGGGTTTGAATCCATCTTCGGCGACGCGCAGCAGGTCCACCTCGTCGTGTCGGAAGAGGCGGCGACGTATCGCCCGGAGATGCAGTGGCTCGCCGAGCAGATCGGCGGTTCAAAATTCAAAATTCAAAATTCAAAATTTGAAGCCTTCGCCGACGGCGACGCGGTTTACCGTTTCTTCGAGTTGTTCGATCTGTCGAACGTGCCGAACGCGACGAAAATATTTGAACTCGCGGCCGAAAAGAAAATCCGCCTGACGCCGCCGCCCAAGCCGATGTTCGAGGAGAAGATGCTGTTCGCGCTGCTGTGGAACCGGAATCTCCACAACTTCTGGCGGCAGGAACTGGGCGAAGGTTTTCTCAAACAGTTAAAGAAAATCATTCCCTACACCTGGCTGATGGATCCCGCGCCGCTGCCACCGCACGCGGCGATTCCCGAACTGAATCTCACCGATTGGTCGCAGCTCAAGGCGATGTCGCAGAAGGAACGTGATTTGATTCTGAAAGTGTCGGGCTTCTCGGAAAACGCCTGGGGTGCGCGCGGGGTTTATCTCGGCAGCGATCTGTCATCGGCCGACTGGAGCGCGGCGGTGGATGCGGCGCTGGCGAACTTTGAGCCGTCGCCGAGCGTGCTGCAGCGTTTCCACAAGCCGTCGCTCGTGGACGCGAGCTGGTTTGATTTCGCCAAAAACGAAGTGGTGCCGACGAAAGGCCGGACGCGGCTCTGTCCGTATTATTTCGTGAGCGGCGAGGGCGACAACCTGCGTTCGGAGCTCGGCGGCGTGCTCGCCACGATTGTGCCCGCCGACAAAAAAATCGTCCACGGCATGACGGACGCGATCCTCGCACCGTGCTCGGTTTGAAATCCATGTGAAATCCGATGGGCAAAGCGGATTCCCGGCCAGGTTTGATTCCTTAAACTGCGGACGATTCAGACAAAGATTTGCTCCAGCCGCTGCCGCCGGTAAGCAAAAATCCGCTCCACGTCGCGCCGGACGAACAGCCAGTTCATCAGCGCGCCGCCGCGCGGATGGTAACGCACCCGGTCAGTGCAAAGCGTGCCGCCGTCCCGCTCCTCAAAGCTGTGGGTGTGGTGCCACAGCTTGTAAGGACCGCGCAGTTGCTCGTCCACGAATTGATATGGCGGCTGCCACCCGGTGATCTCGGTGCACCAGCGGACCGGCACGCCGTGGATGCGGATGCGGTAATCGATCAGCGTGCCGGGGCGCATGGCGATCGGCCGCGGCGTGAGCACTTCAAATTTCAACCACGGCGGCGTGATGGTTTCGAGATTGTGCGCGTCGGCGAAAAAGGCAAACACCTCGCTGCGCGGACGGGGCAGCCAGAGTTCGGCTTCAAGAAAAAATTCTTTCACGGGAAATAAAAGCCATTCAGGCGGCGCGGACTGGTTTCCGCAACGCGTCGAGCTGTCCGCAAAATTCGTCCAGATCCATGGTTTGAAGCGCGCCGATGCGCGTCAGGGTTTCGCGATAAGCCGCTGCCGCGCGGCCGCCGGTAATGACTTGAATGTGTGGCGGCAGAAACCGGCGCAAGTTCGCCAACTCCTGAGCCAGGCCCGGATCGTCCTCGGGATAAACAATGCTCAAGGCCACCGCCGTCACGCGGTTTTGCGCGGCGGCCCCGGCGATCTCCGCCGCCGGCAGGCTCGTGCCGAGGTAAATCGTCCGCCAGCCGAGATGCGCC
>TBL_comb47_HYPODRAFT_10003762_pt1 | contig 17787 bp, 14 predicted proteins | sample TroBogypolimnion_40_FD_10682 | JGI IMG/M metagenome (IMG submission 10682)
TCGAGGACCGCCGCGGTGGCGAGCGACGCCCAGAACAAGACGGAGAGTGCCGCCACGACAAACAATCCGCTGGCACCGGTAGGTTCAGTAAATAGTCTATATTTGTTCAACATGATGGATTACCTCCTTTCTTCCAAGCATTGTCCAAACCGACGAAGTCGTGTGCATCTGGGTTGCTCTCAGCTTGGGCCATCCCACTGTGGAACTTGGGGCCCCTCGCATCAATGCCGCGCTCCGCTGTGACAGTTGCCGTACTCTGATTGACAATTTGGCCATTTTCCTAACAGGCACACATAAATAAAGTCGAAGCGTTACAGCGTTTTAGATATTGACCATCAAAAGCAATTCACGTGCCATGGCAGCAGGGGAAAAGAGTAGACTTGAATTAACGCTAGTTACCGGCAGGCGCACCGGTTCAACGACCTGACGATGTCGCCAATTATTATTGAGCCCTGGTGGCTTTTTGCGGGGGAAGGCAATCAATTCGAAGTGTTACATGATTGCCAAAATTTTTGCTGAATGTATCTTTTTTCACATGCTTTCATTTCTGGTAAAGACAGTGAAAAGTATCATCTAGTGAATGGATTACTGTAGAGATTGTAATAACTATCACATCATGTACATATTTTACCTACAACAACAAAGCATTCTACGGTTATGTGAATTGAGTTATGCCATTTTCCGGGGCGGCTATGCCAGATGTGGGCACCTGCCAGGGGTGCCCCTACAAAATTGTGGCCTTGCTCGTTCCCACGCTCCAGCGTGGGAATGCATCCAGGGACGCTCCCGCGTCCCGTTATCCACGCGCGGCACAGCAGCTAATAACGCTTCAGCGTTACCTCCTGCGCCGCACGCCGGGGCGTCCTGAGAGCCCGCTGCCACCCGGAAGCATGGGAACGATGGAGCGTATGGTGGGCACTTGGCAAAACGACAAACCCCGCCAAACAGAGTCAATAAAATAGGTCTATACACAACACAAAAAATATGACATGAATATGAGCTGTAACATCCCGAAAGAATTGGTGGTACTACATGAAGACCAGCATCAAGAAGAAACTCACCGCCGGGTTCGGCGTCTGCGTGCTGATCATCGCAGGTCTTGTCGCTTGCAACGTGTCGGCTCTGCTCAGGTTGGAAAGCCTGTACCGCGACACCTTCAGCCGTTCCATCGAGATGGAGCTGGCCACCGACGCCCAGCACATAGGTGAAGACCTCTACTTGGTGATCGCCAACGCCGTCATCAACCGCAACCTGGTGAATACCGAGCGTGACTGGGCCCGCGCAAAGCTCGTGAATCGAAAAAAGCTGAGCCTGGTCGCCGCCGCCTCCGATACGGCGAAGGAGAAGGTGAAGGTCGTGGAAGCGCAGGCCGCCTTCGATGATATCATCCGCATCTTCGAGACCGAGATGCTCCCGCTCATCAGGAAGGGCGCGGCCGTGCCCGGTCCGCTCGCCGACATCGACGCGCGCATTGACACGAGGATCGACTCCATCGACCGCTGCTTGCAAGCGGTGGCGCGCTCCATGTCGGCCGACAACGTACGCGCCTCGCAGGAATTTCACGACGTCTTGACGGACTCCGTAGGATTGGGGCTCGGCCTGTCTCTTTTCGGAGTTTTCGCCGCACTCTTCATTTCTACCCTGACCACCCGCAGAATTGTCCGCCCCCTGGCCGAAATTACCGGGGCGGCCCGGGAGATGGCCCAGGGCAACTACCTGGTTGAGCTGCGCTACCAGTCAAGCGACGAGGCCGGAGTGCTGGCGCATGCCTTCAGGACCATGGCGGCGGAAGTGGCCAGGCGCACCATCGAGCTGCAGCAAGCCAATGATCGGCTCAATGTCGAGGTCAGTGAACGGAGGCTATCGGAGGCGGAGGTCACCCGGCTGAATGCCGAGTTGGAGGGGCGGGTCGCCGAGCGGACTGCGCAACTGGTTCGCACCAATGAGCGCCTGGAGTCGGTTATCCTGGCCCAGCAGCAGGCCGAGCGGCAGCTCCAGGGCTCTCGCGCCGAGTTGCGCGGACTCACCCAGCATCTGCAGGAGGTGCGGGAGGAAGAGCGAACCAGTATCGCCCGGGAGATTCATGACGACCTAGGACAGATGCTGACGGCGCTCAAGATCGATCTGGCCTGGATCGGGAAGAAGCTGCCGGAGGAGCAGCGCCAGCTGCTCGCCAGGACGCTGGAGGTTTCCAGGAACATCGACCAGACCATCAGCACCGTGCAGCGGATTTCCTCCCAGCTGCGGCCCGGCATTCTGGACGACCTCGGACTGACAGCAGCCCTGGAGTGGCAGGCCCAGGAATTTGAGAAAAAGACCGGCATCGCCTTCGAGGTGCACTGCGGGTTTGATTGCTCGAGCCTGTCGCGCCGCTGCACCACGGAGCTGTTTCGTATTTTTCAGGAGACCCTGACTAACATCTACCGTCACTCGGCGGCTACGCGCGCTAAGGTGATAGTGGAGGGTAGCGCCGGGGAGCTGACGGTGACCGTCACCGACAATGGCCGGGGAGTCAGCGAACACGATGTCTCGAACCACACCTCGCTCGGATTCATCGGCATGCGGGAGCGCGTCCGCAGCCTGGGCGGCGAGCTGGTGATCAGCCGTCTTGCCGAGGGTGGTACCAGCATCAGGGTGATCATTCCTACGGACGCAGGAGAAAGGAGCTAAAGTGATGACAAAGATACTCGTCGTTGACGACCATTTCATCGTGCGCAAGGGGCTGGTGTCGATACTCACGGAGAGTCCCGATACTGTCGAGGTTGATGAGGCGGGGAGCGGAGAAGAGGCGCTTGCCAAGGTGGCGGAGGCCCAGTACGACCTGGTCCTGCTGGACATCGCGCTGCCCGGCAAGAACGGGCTGCAGGTGCTCAAGGAGATGAAAGCCCTCAAGCCAGAGCTTCACGTGCTGATGCTCAGCATGCATCCCGAAGAGCAGTACGCGGTGCAGTCCATGCGCGCCGGCGCCTCCGGGTACCTGACCAAGGGGAGTGTGGCCGACGAGCTCATGCTCGCCATACAGAAGGTGCTGTCGGGCGGGAAATACATCGGGGCGCTCTTCGCGGAGAAGCTGGCCTACGGCCTGATCAACGCCACGGAGAAGCCGCTCCACGAAACGCTTTCCAACCGGGAGTACCAGGTGCTGCTGCTGATTGCGTCGGGCAAGGCGCCAAGGACAATCGCCCTGGAGATGTCCCTGAACGTGAAAACGGTCAACACCTTCCGGGCCCGCCTGCTGCACAAGATGAAGCTGGCAGGTAACGTCGAGCTGACCCGCTATGCCATTGAGCACAAACTGTTAGAGTGAGGACGATGATTGCTGAGAATCTAGTCGGGTTCCCCCAGTCAGGTCGATTCTAGTTTAGTCCTAGCAATGTTCCGTACCGAAGGCAATGTAGTTGCGGCGCCTCCCCCTTTTACTCTTATCTGCGTCCAAGGACTTCCCGAGTGAGTTTCATACAGCACCTCCGCTTCTTGCATATGCTAGCCACCAGTTTTTTTCTGGCATTGGCACTGTTGTGCCTTGCCACCGAAGTCAAGGCGGATTCCCTCTCCCAGCAGCAGCCGGAAGTGGCCGCGATACTGGCTCGGCTCGATGCAGCCTATGCGAAGGTTGAGAGCTACCAGACCGAGATGGAGGTGCGGGAGTACCGCAAAGGGAAATACCTTGAGTCAAAGCGCTTCCTTTATACCTTCAGAAAGCCGAATCAGCTGCGTATCGACATGCAATCCCCCCAGCCGGGCACGGTCCTGGTGTATCCCGACCGGGGCGGCAAAGTCACCCTGCGCCCCGGCGGCTGGACCGGTTTCGTGACGCTGCACCTCGCGCCCGACAACTCCATGCTCGCCTCGGGCTCGGGACAGCGCATCGACCAGTCTGATTTCGGCTTGCTCCTGCGCAACCTGCATCACAGTCTCAGCGACCGCAGGCGCGGGGGAATCGGCCTCACCGAGGCGCCGGGCCGGGTCTCCATCGAGGTCCTCGCCGACGACAATTTCCTTCCCGGCGTTCAGACGCTGTACCGCTACGTCATCGATTCCGCGCGCTGGCTCCCGCTGGAACTGCACGAATCGACACCCAAAGGCTCACCGAAAAGATCCTCGCTGTTTAGAAACCTCAAGACCACCATCACTCTTAACGAGAGCTATTTCCGCGTTGACTGAACCAAAAACTGAATGTGGCACATCTATTGCTGTACAACGCATGGGTTAGAGCGGTAAAAGGCCCAGAGATACGCGTCCGCGCGGAACCAGGAGTCTATGCGCCGCGACTAAACCCTGCAAAAAAAGCGACCGGTGTCGCCTTATTAGTTTCGTTTCCTGGCACCTACTCTAGTCAATGAATGAATACCAGGCAAGAGACAGTGCTGTCAGGATATGACATTCGTCAACAACCTCCCTCCCCTTCTTGGGAGTGGGATATTTACTTTGCCTGATTAGTGTTGGTCTTCCGTTCCCCCCATCCCCACCCCGGCCCTTCCCTTGAAGGGGAGGGAGAGTTTCTGTTGAGCGGAAGATCGGCACTAATCAGGTTTCTTTATGGATCTGGAGGTACACCATGAGAAACCATCTCTTTTTGAAGCTGGCCACCGCATGTGCGGTGCTGGCACTGACAGGGAGCTCCGCCTTTGCCTGTGACCTCTGTGCCGTCTACCGCTCGCTTGAGGCCAAAACCAGCAACCCCGGATTCAATGTCGGGCTGTTCGAGCAGTTCACCCACTTCGGCACCATGCAGCAGGACGGTCGCAAGGTCGACAACCCCGCGAACCAGTCGCTCGACAGCAGCATCACACAGTTTATTGTCGGGTATCAATTCGACGAACGGCTGGGGCTGCAGGTAAACGTACCGTACATCCACCGCTCCTTCAGGCGCCCAACCGACTCCGGGAGCATCGACCGGGGCACCGAGTCGGGGCTCGGCGACCTTTCCCTGCTGGCCCACTACCGCGCCTTCGAGCACTCAACCGAAGAGACGATCTTGGTCTGGGACCTGGTCGGCGGGGTGAAGTTCCCCACTGGGAGCAGCGACCGGATCAAGGAGGAACTTTCGGAAACGGAACCCGCTCCCGGCGTGCCGGCGTCCGGGATCCACGGCCATGACCTGGCCCTGGGCAGCGGCTCTTTCGACGGCATCATAGGAACGAGCCTGTTCGCCAGCTGGCAGCGGCTCTTCGTCTCGGGCGCCGTGCAGTACAACATACGCAGCCGCGGAGATGTCGACTACCGCTACGCCAATGACCTCAGCTGGCATTTCAAACCGGGTGGCTACCTCTGGCTCTCCCATCAGGAAACCCTGGGGCTGGTGCTTGCTGCGTCCGGCGAGGTCAAGGGGAAGGACGATCTTGCCGGCGTCACAGCCGAGGATACCGGCATGACCTCGGTATTCCTGGGCCCGGAGCTCTCCTTCACCTGGAAAGAGCAGATCAGTGCGGAACTGGGCGCGGAGTTCCCCGTCGTCAGCGACAACAGCGCACTGCAGCTGGTCCCCGACTATCGGGTCAAAGCGGCGCTCACCTGGCGTTTTTGATCGGATTGGTCAGTACGTTGTAGTCCGGGCTGGCAGTTGGATGGTGCGGCAGGGAAGCGGCGGATTTCCCAGCGCTCCAGTGCGGCGTCGAAGACCGGGGTTTCTCCGTGCCCGCAGGAGGGGGGAGCGATGACCGTTGCATCAGGCGGGACCAGGTAGCAGCCGGGTTTCATCGGCATGGCATCAGCGAAATCCTCACCCTGGTAGATGCCGGTTTCGGAACTGAAGAGATAGATTTTCATGGTGACACTCCAGGCAGATTTAGATTTCTGTTGTACCTGGATAGCACCATAGCGCCTTCCGCCTAAAGATGGTGTCAAGATGGTCGGAGAAGACGTTAAGAAGTCGTAAAGACCGCACCTAACCGCACCTCCAGGACCGCCCTGCCACCTCATCCCGCCGGAAGCGTCACCACCACGCGCAGGCCGCCACCCTCGCGGTTTTCCGCACGGATGCTCCCGCCGTGCGCCTGCACGATCCCCCTGCAGATCGAGAGCCCGAGGCCGGTGCCCCCTGCCCCCTCCGGGACCGGGACCCGGTAGAATTTGTCGAAGATCCTCCCCAGGTTCATCGGGGAAACACCGGGTCCGCGGTCGGCGACTTCCAGCTCCAGGTGGTCGTCGGCAAGCGCCGCCGCGATCTCGATGCCGCTTTCGGACGGCGCGTACTTAAGCGCGTTGTCGACCAGGTTCACCAGCACCTGGGTCATCAGGACCATGTCCATCTTGACCTCCGGCAGATCTGGCGGAAGCCGCACCTCCACGTTTCGGTCGCCGATCTGCGATTCCAGCGCGACCAGCGCGCAGCCGACCAGATCCTGCACGTCACAGGGGCTCAGTTTCAGCTTCAGGGCGCCAGCCTCCAGGCGGGTCATGTCGAGCAGGTTGCCGACGAAACGGTTTAACCGTCCGGCCTCCACCCAGGCGGCATCAAGCAGCTCGCCGCGGGACTGGTCCGACAGATGGTTCGCCGCGTCCCGCAGCGCCCCCAGGGCACCCGTTATGGAAACGAGCGGCGTGCGCAGGTCGTGGGAGACCGAGTTCAAAAGCGCGCGCTCCAGGCTCTCCCGGGCCTGAAGGATCTGGGCCTGCTCGGCCTGCTTCCCCAGGTGCACCCGGTCAATCGCCAGGGCGGTCTGGGTGGCGAAGGCCTGGAGCAGCATGCGGCTTTGCGGCGAGGCGTAGTCCGACTCGTCGGCAAGCTCCACCCCGAGAATGCCGAGCACCTCCCCGGTCGTCTGCAGCGGCAGATAAAGGAGCCGGGCCGAGCTCAGGGTCTCGGTTCCCCGGCCGGCCAGGGAGCGGTTTCTGAAGGCCCAATCGGCGACGGCAAGTTCCTTGACACCCAGGGCCAAATCACTGCTGGCCCCCTTCACCTCAAGGTGCTCGCCTTCGGGCAGCAGCACGGCCAGGCGCGCCCGGAGGCTTTCCTCTATGTTCCTGATCACCGCGTCCAGGATGCCGCGCTGGTCGGAGGCCACCGTCAGGTCGCGACTCAGGTAATAGAGGCTCGCCGTCTGGACCTCGCGCACCCGGATCGCCTCGGCGCGCTCGCGGGCCTGGGACACCAGCGTGCTGATCACCACGCCGACCGTGAAGAGGGCGCCAAAGGTCACCAGGTACTCCGAGTCGGTGACCGCAAGGGTGAAGCGCGGCGGCACGAAGAAGAAGTCGAAAGCGAGCACACTCAGCAAGGCGGTCAGCACCGCGGGCCTGCGCCCGAGGCGGGTCGCCGCCAGGACGACCGCCAGCAGATAGATCATGACCAGGTTGGTCGGCCCCAGGTAGCGATGGGCCGGCTGGCAGACCAGGGTGGTCGCCAGCACCAGCACGAGGCTCTTCAGGTACGCAGCCCAGGAGGTGGCCGCTTTTTTCAGCGGCGGTACAGGAGCGCCGGGCTTGGCATCGGGCCGCTCCGCGCTGGCAATGCTCACCACGTAGACGTCGATGCTGCCGGAGAGGCGAATGATCTGGTCCACCAGCGGCTGGCGCAGGAACTCGCGCCAGCGCGGCTTGGCGGGCTTGCCGACCACGATCTTCGTGACGTGGTTCTTCAGGGCGTAGTCGATCAGCGCCTCGGCAACCGAGGTCCCCGTGACGCTCGCCACCTGAGCGCCCAGGCTCTCCGCCAGGCGCAGGTCGCGCCAGACCTGCTCCCGGTTCTCCCTTTCATGCCTGCTGCCGCCCGGAGTCTCGATGTACACGGTGTGCCAGGGGGCCTTCAGTTCGTCGGCGAGCCTTCGGGTGGTGCGGATCAGCCGCTCGGAGAAGGGGCTGCCGCTGACGCAGACCAGCAGCTTCTCGGCGACCGGCCAGGGTCCCGCGATGGATCGCGACTCCATGTAGGCGCGCATCTGGTCGTCGACCCGGGAGGCGGCGCGCCGCAGCGACAGTTCGCGCAGCGCCATCAGGTTCCCGGGCTTGAAGAACTTCTCGGCGGCGAGCGCGGCCTGATCCGGAATGTAGATTTTTCCTTCCTGCAGCCGCTGCAGCAGCTCCTCTGGCGGGATGTCGACCAGGCGGATCTCGACGGCGAGGTCGAGCAGGCTGTCCGGGACCGTCTCGCGCACCACCACACCGGTTATCTGCGCCACTACGTCGTTCAGGCTCTCGAAGTGCTGGATATTGACGGTCGTGTAGACGTCTATACCGGCGGCGATCAGCTCCTCGACGTCCTGCCAGCGCTTCTCGTGGCGCGAGCCCGGGGCGTTGGTATGGGCTAGCTCGTCGACCAGCGCGATCTCGGGCCTGCGGGCGAGCACCGCGTCGAGATCCATCTCCTGCAGCTGCACACCCTGGTACTCGACCCGGGCGCGCGGCACCTGCTCCAGCCCCTCCAGGAGCAGGTCGGTCTCGGTCCTGCCGTGGGATTCGACATAGGCGGCCACCACGTCCCGTCCGTCGCGCAGGCGCTGCCCGGCGGCCTCCAGCATGGCGTAGGTCTTACCGACGCCCGCGGCATAGCCGAGGAATATTTTCAGCTTGGCCCGCCCGCTCTCGGCCTCCTCGGCCTGGGCGACTTTCAGCAGCGTCTCGGGCGAAGGTCGCGTCTCGTCTTCTCTCATAAAGGCCCCTATCCTTTATCCTGCAGCAAATCCCCAGAACGATATACTCTTACCATAAGGTTAATCCGACACCATTAGCAAGGGCTTTAAATGCTAGCACATGCGTTTCGGGACACCACTATCTTAAAGCATACTGTTTGCCTCGGTGTCATCAAGTTTTTGACGTTCTTAATGGCTTCTTAATGGCATAGACCTGCATCTTGACACTATCTTAAGGTGTAGGGCGATATGCTGATACTCAGGAAGGCAATTGCTATCGGCCCCGGGGGTATCACCATGACGACGGCAGGATTGACCATGAAAAAGTTTGTGTTCCTTTTCCTCGCAGTTCCACTGTTCCTGGCTGCGCCGCTTTACGCGGTCTCCTACCCTCCCTCGGTGGAGGAGCCTACCTACCTGAAAGACCGAGAGTACCTGAAGGCAGGAACGAAGGTTCACCTGTTCCACAGCGGCACCGAGGATGTAAGGAACACCATTAAGGTAAACGACGTGCTTACCGTGTACCGTGAATATCCGCCTGACATTTCCGGGCTGACTCCGGTCAGCGGCAAGGTGAGAGTCCTCGGCTCGCTGGGCGATTACTATTTCGAGGGAGAAATGATCGAAGGTTATGCCGAACCGGGCTATCTGGCGCTAAAGGGAACGGTCGCCTGTCTCATCACGACGCGCGTCAAGTCCAAACGATAGGCGGGGAGCAGATTATGTGGGACGGCCCTTCGGCTCTGCTTAGGGACCACCCTTCGGCTTCGCTCAGGGACCACTCTTCGGCTCTGCTCAGGGAGCACCCTTCGGCTCTGCTTAGGGACCGCGCACTGTCTCACTATGGGAAGTTTCAAAAGTCCCGTTCGCTGAGCGGAGTCGAAGCGCACACAAAGATAATTTGAGGCATCAACTACCGGAGACGAGATCATGAACAGCTACGAATGGCTGGAAACAACCCTCTTTTTTGTCGTGCTCCTCGCCGCAGTGCAGCCCTTCGGCTGCTTCATGGCCCGGGTGTACCAGGGGGAGCGGACTTTCCTGACGCCGGTACTCGCGCCGGTCGAAAACCTGCTGTACCGGGTCTGCGGGGTGAACAAGGACGAGGAGATGGAGTGGCAACGCTACGCCTGGGCCGTGGCGCTCTTCAATATCGTTTGCGCCGTGGCACTATTCGCCATGCTGCTTCTGCAGGGGATGCTCCCACTCAACCCGCAGAAGCTCCCCGCCTTTTCCTGGCACCTGGCGCTGAACACCGCCATCAGCTTCGTCACCAACACCAACTGGCAGAACTACTCGGGGGAATCGGCTGCGAGCTACTTCACCCAGATGTTCGGCTTCGCCGTGCACAACTTCGTCTCGGCGGCAACCGGGATGACCATCGCCATCGCCCTGATCCGCGGCCTGGTGCGCCGCAGAGCTTGCTCCATCGGTAATTTCTGGGTGGATCTCACCCGCGGCACCCTCTATATCCTGCTGCCGCTGTCCCTCGTTTTCGCGCTCCTGCTGGTTTCCCAAGGGGTGATCCAGAACTTCAGCGCCTACCAGACCGTGCCGCTGCTCCAGGAAACCAGCTATGACAAGCCGAAGCTGGACGATAAGGGAAACGCGCTCAAGGACGCCAAGGGGAACGCGGTGACCGAGCAGGTGAAGGTCAAGGAGGTCAGCGTGCCGATGGGGCCGCTCGCTTCCCAAGAGGCGATCAAGGAACTGGGCACTAACGGCGGCGGTTTTTTCAACGCCAACTCCGCGCACCCCTATGAAAACCCCACCCCGCTTTCCAACCTGATCGAGGTGTTTCTGATCCTCCTGATAAGCGGCGGGCTCACCGGCACCTTCGGCCGGATGGCTGGCAACCAGCGTCAGGGCTGGGCACTCCTGGCGGTCATGCTCGCCATCCTGACCCTGGCGATAGGGACCCTGTACTGGGCGGAGAGTAGCGGCAACCCGCTGGTGGCGAAGTTAGGCGTGCACGGCATCAACATGGAAGGGAAGGAGACCCGCTTCGGCCTGGCTGGAACGACACTCTTCACCACCGCCACCACCGGCACCTCCTGCGGCGCGGTGAACGCCATGCACGACTCCCTGACGCCTCTGGGGGGCATGGTCCCGCTTTCCCTGATCCTGCTCTCCGAGGTGGTCTTCGGGGGGGTCGGCACCGGGCTCTACACCATGCTCGCCTTCGTAGTGATCGCGGTGTTCATCGCGGGGCTCATGATCGGGCGCACTCCGGAGTTCCTGGGCAAGAAGATCGAGGTGCGCGAGATGTGGATGTCCATCATCACGGTGCTCGCTTCGGGCATCCTGGTCCTGATCTTCAGCTCCCTCGCCATGCTGGTACCCTCGGCGCTCACTTCCCTGGGCAACCCGGGGGCGCACGGCCTCACCGAAGTGATCTACGCCTTCGCCTCAATGTCCAACAACAACGGCTCGGCCTTTGCGGGATTAAACGGCAACACGGTCTTCTACAACCTGACCGGCGCGGCTGCCATGTGCCTGGGCCGCTTCGCCCCGATTATCGCCTCGCTCGCCATGGCGGGGTCGCTCGCGGGCAAGAAGTACGTGCCGCCCAGCCTCGGCACCCTCCCCACCGACAAGGTGCCCTTTGCCCTTTGGCTCGGGCTCGTTATCCTGATCGTCGGAGCGCTCACCTTTTTCCCGGCACTCTCACTGGGGCCGATCGTCGAACAGATCACCATGCTGAGGGGGTAACTGACCATGTCGAAACATTCCACCGAACCGATCTCCATGTTTGACAAGCGGATCCTGCGACCCGCCCTGATAGATTCCTTCAAGAAACTGGACCCCAGAGAGCTTTGGCGCAACCCCGTCATGCTCTGCGTCGAGGTCGCCAGTGTCATCACCCTGGTCACCTTTGTCATGTCGCTCACCGGCGCCAACCTGGAGCCCGCCTGGTTCACCGGCCTGGTCTCATTCTGGCTCTGGCTCACCGTCATATTCGCCACCTTCGCCGAGGCCCTCGCGGAGGGGCGCGGCAAGGCGCGCGCCGCGAGCTTGCGCAAGAGCCGCACGGAGGTGTCCGCCAAGCGCCTAAAAAAGCCGGAATTCGGCTCCCCCTTCGAGACGGTTCCCGCCGAAACGCTCAGGAAGGGTGATTATATTCTGGTCCAGGCGCCTGAAACCATCGCCGGCGACGGCGACGTGATGGCCGGGGCGGCCCTGGTAAACGAGTCGGCGGTGACCGGCGAGTCGGCCCCGGTGGTGCGCGAATCGGGGGGCGACCGCTCGGCCGTCACCGGCGGTACGGAGGTGATAGCCAACGCCATCATCGTGAGGATCACCGCCAATCCGGGTGAGACCTTCCTGGACCGGATGATCGGACTCATCGAGGGTGCCAAGCGGCGCAAGACCCCCAACGAGGTCGCGCTCGAGGTGCTGCTGATCGCGCTGACCCTGGTGTTCCTGCTGGTCTGCGTCAACATAAGCCCGCTCTCCATCTACTCCGTCAAGGCGGCGGGTCACGGGGAGCCGGTTTCGCTCACCATCCTGGTCGCCCTCTTTGTCTGCCTGGCGCCCACCACCATTGCCGCCCTTCTGCCCGCTATCGGCATCGCCGGGATGGACCGGCTGTTCCAAAAGAACGTCATCGCCCTGTCCGGGCGCGCCATCGAGGCGGCGGGCGACGTGAACGTGCTGCTTTTGGACAAGACCGGCACCATCACTTTGGGCAATCGCGAGGCGGTGGAGTTCGTGCCGGTCGGCGGCCACTCGGAGCGGGAGCTCGCCGAGGCGGCGCTGATCGCCTCGCTTAGCGACGAGACACCCGAGGGGAGAAGCGTCGTGGTACTGGCCCGGAAGCAGTACGGCATGAACCAGGAAAGCCTCCCCGCCGACGCCGAGAACATCGCCTTCTCGGCCGACACCAGGCTCTCCGGGGTGAACACGGGTGGCAAAAAGTACCGCAAGGGCGCCGCCGACTCGACGGTCGCCTTCGTGAAGACCCTCGGCGCCAGCACCATCCCCACCGGCCTCTCGGACGCGGTGGACCGGATCGCCCGCGGCGGAGCCACGCCGCTGGTGGTCTCCTGCGACGCCGAGATCTACGGAGTCATCAACCTGAAGGACATCATCAAGACCGGGATACAGGAGCGCTTCCTGCAGCTCAGGAGCATGGGAATCAAGACCGTCATGATCACCGGCGACAACCCGCTGACCGCCGCGGCGATCGCGGCCGAGGCGCAGGTGGACGACTTCCTGGCCCAGGCCAAGCCCGAAGACAAGCTGAAGCTGATCAAGGACTACCAGGAGGGGGGCTTCATGGTGGCGATGACCGGCGACGGCACCAACGACGCACCGGCGCTAGCCCAGGCCGACGTGGCGGTCGCCATGAACACCGGCACCCAGCCGGCCCGCGAGGCGGCCAACATCATCGACCTGGACTCCAACCCGACCAAGCTCCTCGACATCGTCGAGGTGGGTAAACAGATCCTGATGACCCGGGGCAACCTGACCACCTTCAGCATCTCCAACGACATCGCCAAGTACTTCGCCATCATCCCGGCGATGCTGCTCTCCATCTATCCGCAGCTGGGCGTGCTGAACGTGATGCACCTGGCGACCCCCATGAGCGCCATCCTTTCGGCGGTGGTCTTCAACGCCGTCATCATCCCGATGCTGGTGCCGCTCGCGCTCCGGGGGACCAAGTTCAAGCCGATGCCGGCCGAGAAACTCCTGATCCACAACCTGCTTTTGTACGGCGTGGGAGGGATGATTGCGCCGTTTGCCGGGATCAAGGCGATCGATCTGGTGGTGGGATTGTTCGCATAGGGAGTAATAAGGATTTTAGGGAGGATAACCATGAAAGAGCTTCGACCAGCCGTAATGATGTTCGTCCTACTTACCATCATCTGCGGCGGGGTCTACCCGGCCATCGTCACCGGCCTCGCCCAGACCTGCTTTCCGAGACAGGCGGCAGGGAGCTTCCTCACCGACAAGGGCAACCGCGTGACCGGCTCCAGCCTGATCGGCCAGCCCTTTTCGGATGCCAAGTATTTCTGGGGCCGCCCCTCGGCGACCTCCGACTTTGGCTACAACCCGATGGGTTCCAGCGGCTCCAATGCTGGCCCCACCAATCCCGACTATCTGAAGACGGTGGCCGACCGGGTCAAGACCCTGCGCGACAGCGGCGTTAGCGGGAGTGTGCCTGCCGACCTGGTGCAGGCCTCGGCCAGCGGGCTCGATCCGGACATAACGCCCGAGTCAGCGCGGCTGCAGTTGCCCAGGGTCGCCACGGCGCGCGGCATGAGCGCAGCTGAACTTAAGGCACTGGTTGCCGCCCATACGGAGGAGCGCCAGTTCGGCTTTCTCGGAGAGCCGCGGGTGAATGTACTGAAGCTGAACCTGGCGCTGGATGAAACCTCAGGGAAAGCTGATGTTCACCTGGCTCGTTAAGGTATTGCCACCTGCTTGGTTTTTCTGGGTATACACGTCATAGCCGATCAGGATCGATACTTTCGGAGTAAAGTTCCAGGCGAACCCGAAGTTGACACTACCGTCGACGTTATTACCGCCCTGGTAATCCACCCCGAGCCAGAGCTTATCGGAAATCTCCGTCATGACCCGATCCCAGGAGAGCAGCACCCCGTCGTTGGCGGGCTTGGCCCGGGCCGGATCGGGGTCGTCCACCAAGGCTCTCTTGGCGCCGCGGTAGTAGCCGCCGGAAAACCGCCCCAGGGAAGGGAGGCCACCCAGGGCCGGCACGGTCTTGGCGACCAGAATGTAGACGATATTTTGGCCGGAAGAGACACTGGGAGCGTCACTGGTGGCGATATCCTTTACCGGTCTGGCGTTGTACAGTCCGACCGCGAGCGCCGGCGAAAACGGGAAAAGCGACTCCTCGGGAGTGGCGAGCTTGATGTTCCCGCTCCAAGGATGCTGGTCGTTAGGATCGTTGGCGGTGACGACATAGTCAAAGCCGATTTCCATCTGAAGCGCCTTGAAGGGTAGTACACCGGCTGTGATTCCGACGTCCACGGTGTTCGGGTCTCTGGCCCCGGGATTAGCGGCATCCTTGCTACCGGAGGCCCTGACGAAGTTGTCGATTTCCAACCGTGCCGACTTATAAGGCTGGGTATCGGTCGAAGGTATCCAGATTTGAGCAGATGGTGCCGCCTGCGCAATTCCCGCGCTTGCGGCGAGCAATACAACGGCCAGAGACAATCCCAACACTGTTTTTTGCACAAGCCCCTCCTTGGAAACAGTTAACTATTCAAACCCGCACAACCTACCTTACCATGAGACAAAGTCTCGTCAAGATGTCCACAGGGTACTATCTCGGAGTTTGGCACCGGCAAGAGGTGTCCCAACAAGGTAACGGCATAACACTCCATGAGTGTGGTGCAGTAAGCCCAGAGCTCGTAAGGGCGAATCATCATTCGCCCGGGCCCGTTGGGCGAACATCCCCTTGTGCAGCTCACTGACCACCCTCCGAACCTCACTACCCATCTCTGAAACGGCATCTCACCTATATGTCAAAAGCCACATTGACAGGGTTTGTCTGCAAGGTTCTGTGGTATGCTCTGGACAGTACCAGACAGAGAAAGGGGCTTACCTGCTTGTCAGAGTCTTCACACAACAATTCCGGTGCGGGTCGCCCGGTGGCGCGCTGGCTGACCAGCCTGCTCCCCATCCTCAGCTGGCTTCCCGAATACCGCTCGCCGCGGCTGCTGCACGACCTCTTCGCGGGGATCACACTGGCAGCCTACGCCATCCCCGTGGCGATGGCCTATTCCGTCCTGGCGGGACTCACACCGCAGGTTGGCCTGTATTGCTACATCGGCTCCGGGGTCGTCTATGCGCTTTTCGCCTCCTCGCGCCACCTGGCGATCGGCCCGACAGCGGCCATCTCGGTGATGGTCGCCAGCGTCGTCGGGACCATGGCTGGCGGAGACGCCGCGCTCTATGCCGCGACCGCCGCGGCAACGGCCGGTCTGGTCGCCCTCTTCTGCTTCCTCGCCTGGGCGCTCAGGCTGAGCTCGTTTGTCAACTTCATCTCCGAAACCATCCTTATCGGATTCAAGGCGGGCGCGGCGCTCAGCATCGCGGTGACGCAGCTTCCCAAGCTCTTCGGCGTCCCGGGCGGCGGCGATCATTTCTTCCAGCGCGGGGCCCTGCTGCTCGGGCAGTTGGGGGATACCCAGCCGATCGTGCTGCTGATCGGGGTCTGCTCGCTGCTGATCCTTTTCGTCGGGGACCGCTTTTACCCCAGGCGTCCCTTCGCGCTCCTGGTGGTGGTCCTCTCCACGGCGGCGGTGTCGTTCTTCGGCCTGGCAGCGCAGGGCGTCCAGGTCGTCGGCCCCATTCCGGCGGGGCTGCCCGGCTTCGTTTTCCCCAAGGTCGGCATGCAGCACATGGAGGGGATCCTGGAGCTCGCCTTCGCCTGCTTCCTGCTCTCTTACGTGGAGAGCATCGCCGCGGCCCGGACCTTCGCGGCGAAGCACGGCTACAGCATCGACCCGCGCCAGGAGTTGCTGGGACTGGGCGCGGCCAACTTGGTGGCAGCCTTTGGGCAGGGCTATCCGGTGGCAGGCGGCCTTTCGCAGTCCGCCGTCAATGAAGGGGCTGGCGCGCGCACCCCGCTGTCGCTCTTCTTCGCCTCGCTGAGCCTCACCCTGGTGCTCATCTTCCTGACCGGGCTGCTCCGGAACCTGCCCCAGGCGGTACTGGCCGCTGTTGTCATCGTCGCGGTCTCCCGGTTCGTGAAGATCTCTGACTTCAAGGCGCTCTGGCGCATCAGCCGCATCGAGTTCAACGTCGCCCTGGTTGCCTTTATCGGCGTATTGCTGCTCGGCATCCTGAAAGGGGTGACCATCTCGGCGGTGGCGTCGATCCTCTTCCTGCTCCGTTTCCTGGCCCGGCCGCACGTGGCGACGCTGGGGCGTATTCCCGGCACCTCGCGCTTCTCCGACCTGCTGCGCCATCCCGACAACGAGCTGTTCCCGGGGCTTTTCCTGTTCCGCGTCGAGGCGCCGCTACTCTACTTCAACGTGGAGGCCATCGACAAGATCGTGCGTGACAACGTGCGCGCCTCCATCGTGCCCGTGCGTCTCGTGGTCTGCGACCTTTCCACCTCCCCCTATATCGACGTGGCGGGCGCCCGCATGCTGGCCCAGCTCGACGAGCAGTTGCGCCTGGAGGGGATTTCGTTCCGGGTAGCCGAGGCCCACGCCGCCGTCCGGGACATTCTGCGCACCACCGGAGTCGACCGGTCTATCGGCGGAGTGAACCGGTACATCTCCGTCGCGGATCTGGTCCGGGACTTCCAGCTCCGCAGCGTGCAACAAAGCGCGCCCCCCCGCCCCGCATCAGACGTCCTACCGAGCGAGACCGCTTAGGTATTCGTGGCAGTTTCAGGCGCGCTTCGACTCCGCTCAACGAGCGGTGTTCCCTGAGCGGAGTCGAAGGGCCCAGACTCCCCGTCGCCTAGGGTGGGCAGCTCCTTTCCGCCATCCTAGGGGCATCCCGCGTGGGCACAGGGTGCCCACCCTACCTTCAGAAAAGCGGCGAATGAACCTTCGTGACAACGAGACCAAGTCCCCCTCACCATTCGTTCTGGAGAGCTGATGGTGATTCCCCTCTGGACACAGGAGGCGGGCGAAGACAAGATTCGCCCCTGACAGCGCGATGATGGGTAGGGGCGAACCTTGCGTTCGCCGGTGGTTCGCCGCTCCCGCTTTGCTAAGCCAGCACTTTCTGCTAGACTAAACTGGTACCACAGCCAGTCTCCATGGAGAAACCGATGAAAAAAATACTGTTTATACTACCGGCTCTTGTTGTTTTCCTGGCCCTTGCCAATGGTCACTACGCCTGGGCCGACAGCGAGCCCGGCTATTACAGCGCTTCGGATCAGCCCGACCAGAACCTGCTCTCACCTGAGGAAATGGACGACCTGCTGGCGCCGATCGCGCTCTATCCCGATCCGTTGATTGCCCAGATTCTGCCGGCGGCTACCTTCGTCGACCAGATCGACGAGGCGGCCCGCTACGTGAGACAGTACGGCAGAGCGGCCCGCATCGACGACCAGCCCTGGGACGTGAGCGTCAAGGCGGTGGCCCATTACCCGGACGTGCTCTACATGATGGACCAGAAATACGACTGGACGGTCCAACTGGGCCAGGCGTACCTCGACCAGCCGCAGGACGTCATGGACTCGATCCAGGCGCTTCGCGCCGACGCCGAGGCCCAGGGGAACCTGGTC
>TBL_comb47_HYPODRAFT_10003763_pt1 | contig 17787 bp, 21 predicted proteins | sample TroBogypolimnion_40_FD_10682 | JGI IMG/M metagenome (IMG submission 10682)
AGGTTGGTAGATTATACACAACACCAATACCTTTACCTTATTCTAGCAATGGGAGCGGAATACTCTATCTTGGCAAAGATGGAATGCTCACAACCATCAAGCCATCATTATTAAATGGAGATAGTTATCTCACAATAGTTGGGCGGCTGAAGAATGCAACTCAATTTATATTTGCACCACAGGTTCCTGTGGACCTCTCTGCAAGTGATGTGAATGGGGGCGGAGGTTTACCAGACGGTTCTAACTTTCCAAACACCTTCCTATTTAACCAAGTTGATATTGCATTGTGGAAGAAAATCGCTCTCAGCGATCTTCCAACAACCCCTGGAATCCTCTCATTTAACACTTCCATTCTCTCATTAGAAGTAGGACAACAATTAACAACTCCACATTTTACAGCTACGTATAATGAAAACCCCTCATCAATCAGTTTGTGGGATTCACAATTTAATTCCAATAATACTTTTCTTACTGTTAATTCTTTTTCGTCTCCTAATTCATTTTCTTTAGCTACTCCAGATTCTATTACCTTTGTATTAACCGCAAACTTTACACCATCTAAATCCTCAAGTATTGTTATAAGGTGGCTGGATCGTTTTTACTATGGAACAGCATCTAATTTAAGTGATATTAATTCATTACAATTTAATGCGCTTGCAAATTCATTTGATGGTAGCTATACTATTAATGCTGGCTTAAATGAATATATTTATTTTGCCATACCGCATAGAATGGGTGTTCCAAGATTTTCAGTAAATGGTTTAATAGGTGGTATAGATTTTCTAGAAAGTTTAGATTATACTAATACTTATGGTGTAGTTATCCAATATGATATCTACAAATCTGAAAACCATTCCCTTGGGGATTTATCATTATTACTCATATGAAAAGATATTATCAGATTGTCGCTAAAGATAAAAATGACGATCAACTTGTGGTTTATTCACGAGTTATTTTTGATTCTTATAAAAAAGCTGAAATAGAAGTTGACGTTTTAAAACGTGATATTGCTTTTATGAATCCTGTTTTTCATATTAATGAGTTAAATTATTTTGAGGATTAATATGAGCTTAATTAAATTAGCTTATAATGCTCCTGAAATTAAACCATCTCACAAAGGTTTACTTCATAAGGATTTAGGCATTCCTGAAGGACAGCACATCCCAGAGGATGTGCTGGAAGCTGCAAGACATTCAAATGATCCGGCTATTCGGAAACGTGCTAATTTTGCTTGGGTTGCTAAACATAGGTTTCATCACTAATGCGATGTTTACACAATAGATGGTCACATCATCATTTCTTTAAGCCAGTTAAGTTCATCCATTTCTATATAGGAGTTTTCATGTTTAATCTCTCTAATACAATGCAGGTTCCTGTTGCATTCAATTTCTTGGATAGTAATGGTAATCCTACTCCCTGCGGTAATGTTACAGTTTCCGTTAGTGATCCTAACGTTCTTGCTTTAACATTTATTCCGCCTTCATCACCAGTCGTTTCGGTTGCGGCTAATCTTGCTTCCGTGAATCCTGGTCCTTGTACTTTAACAATTACAGCTACCAATCCTGATGGCTCAACTGTAACTAAGTCTGAGGATTTTATTGTTCTTAGTGCTAACGTTGCCGATATTCAGATTGTTATCGGAACTCCGGTAGTTAAGTAATGTCTTTAATTAAACTTGCTTATACACTTAAAGAACTTGAAAAAGTTCGCATAGAACTCACTAAACCTGAGTTAGATGAAGTGTTTAAGCAAAAAGCGGTTTGGCATCATGGGCTTAACGGAGAAGAAACTTCTGCTGTCTGGAAAGCCCTTGATGTCAAATCTGCTTTAAAAAAAGCGGGTAGACACAAAGCTCCAGTTCCCGAATTTATTTATGTAACAAATACTCACAGAGCTATGTCAACATCAAAGACTTTGAAAGGTATCATTCATAAATACCACTCATTTATTAAGGGGACGGCATGATTACGTATCTTTTAGTATTTTTAGCTGGTGCTGCTGCTTCATTCTATCCAGTTTATAAACTGGGTATGAAATATGGTGTTAAAATTTCATCTGCAATTGCTAAAGCAGAAGAAGAAGCTTATAAGGCTAAGGCATATTTAGAAACATTAAATAGAAAATGAGTTTAATTAGATTAACGAGTAAGCATATTCAATTTCTCCAGAAACATTACGACTGGAGCAAAGTTAGACCCATTGTGGAACAAATGGTTGCAGAGAATACTCCAGGTCCAGTAATTTTAAATCATGTTAAAAATCAATTTGCTAAAAAAACCCAGACAATTAAAACTCCAATCAAAACTCTACAACCTATTATTATTAAACATAGAAGTAAATCTGAAGCAACACCATTATTTGAATTGGATAATTATGGATTCATTAAAAATAAGCCCTGATCAATTAAAGAATGGTGATGTTTTATTATATGAACATAAACGTCATATCAGTTTTTTTGCTTTAGCTATTCGAATTATTACGGGTAGTAAATTTGTTCATTCATCAATTATTATTAACAAGTCTAATAATCATTTTGTCTTAGAGCAATTATCTATTCGTTCACATTGTTTTCTTCCTTTTTATTATGCATTTCCAGGGGAGATTATTCATGCAGTTCGTCCGTTCTTTCCTGTACCTGAAATAGATAACAGTTATTTTAATCGTGAAGGATATGGGTATCGTAATATTTTTGATTCTCTCATTAATCATACAGTTGGCTTGATTATTAGAAATTGGAAATATATTCCTTTTATATCAGTTCATTCTACTAAAGATAATTGTTCTGTATTAATAGCAAAGATTCTTAAATTACAAAAGAATACTGAATGGTGCAAATTTTTAGAAGTAGTAGAACCTGATGATTATTATAATCATTCAGAATCATTTGAATATTTAGGTGTGGTGGATTGGAAAGATGCCAATACAAGTAATAGCTGAATTAGTTCCTAAGACACCTAATTATGCATTAATCGATGATACTAATTTACGGGGTGGCTACCAATCGGTAGCCACTCAAGCAGATATGGAAGCTATTGCAACCGACAAGAGAAAAGTCGGTATGCAAGTATTTGTACAATCAGACTTCCTTACATATACATTACAACCTGATCTATTAACATGGACAGTACCTCAAGCTCCATCTGCAACTGGTTATGTACATAATCAAATTATTAGTTCGAACAATTGGATTATTTCACATGGACTTGATAAATATCCAAGTGTTACAGTTGTCGATACTTTAGGCAGAATCATTCAGGGCGATGTTCAGTATGTTGATTTGAATCATGTTGTGGTATCATTTACTGGACAGTTTAGTGGCCAAGCATTTTTGAATTAAGAGGCACTTATGTTAATTGCTACTAATTATGATTTTGATCAAAACCAATTAGTCAGACCTGTTTTACATAACCTTACATCTGATCCCGGTTCAGGTGTAGAAGGTCAGTTATATGTAAATACCACTTCTCACCTTATTAGAGCTTATTTAAATGGTTCATGGACAACTCTTTCTACTGCTGGCGGAACTTTAACTGGTTCTGCAACAGCCGGACAGATTGCTGTTTGGTCAGGCACCAATTCTGTTGGTGGCATTGCCGCAGTTAATAGCGCAGTCTTGGTTACTAATGGTTCTGGCGTTGCTTCATTAGCTACAGATCTTCCAACTGCTGTTACAATTGGTGGCGCATATATTTATCGTGCAGGTGGAACTAAAGTAGCCGTATCAGATGGTGGTACTGGCGTTGGATCATTTACTCAGTATGGTATTCATTATTCAGCCACAACTGGTAGTATCGATCAAATTACAGATGTCTCAGCGACAGGTAAGGCTTTAGTTTCTACATCTGGTGGCGCTCCTGTATTTGGTAAAGTTACTTTAACTCAGCCAGCTTCACAGGCTACTTTAACTATTGCTTCTGGCACTACTTTACAGACTGCTAACAATGTTACTTTTGGTGGTTCTTATGCCATCACAATTAACTCTGGCGGTGCTTTAACTAATGTAACATTGCCAACATCAGGCACTCTGATTGGTTCGGCAGATACCGGCACTGTTACTAATACAATGCTGGTTAATAAAACTATCAATATTGGTTCTTCTACCTATACTCTTGGTGCTGCTGCTGTAACAACATTAGGCGGAATGTCTAATATTGGTTTCATAGCTGGAACCACCACAGTTGCCCCATTTAACTTTAGCACCAGTGGAAGCGTTTTATTAACGACAGCCGTAATTGGTGCCCTGGAATGGGATCAGACTTCTCTTTATATTACTAATGCTGGTCCTACTAGAAGAACTTTACTTTACGCAGACTTCTCAAATATTGGTTCCTCTATTCTCTCTGGAACTAATGGCGGCACTGGTGTTAACAATGGTTCCAAGACTATTACTCTTGGTGGCAACTTTGCCACTTCTGGCGCATTTAATACAACATTTGTTCAGCAAGCCTCTCTGTCATTTACATTACCATCAACAACTGGTACGTTAATTGGTACGGGTGATACTGGAACAGTTACTAATACGATGTTGGCAGGTTCGATTGCTAACAATAAATTAGCTAACTCATCAGTTCTTTTAGGTGGACAAACTCTTACATTAGGTGCTGCGGCTACTACTGCTTTAACTGGCATGACGAATATTACATTCGCCGCTGGCACCGCGACAGTTGCGCCAATCAATTTAACATCTGGTGTGGTTTTATCTACTCCGGTTGCTGGTGCTTTTGAATTTGTGACTGATACATTATCATTCACAATTACAACTGGTACAGCTAGAAAGACTATTGCGTTTACTGATACCGCGATGACCAATTTGGCTGGTGCTGCTTGGGCAACACCTTATCAATCAGCGTTAAACACAACGTCAATGTTGGCAAATCCTGCTGCTGCCAATAGAGTGATGTTATCTGGTAATGCTGCTGCTCCCACATGGTCAGGTGGTACATTAACAATTGCTGGTTCTGGTTCGTTAGCAATTCCAGCTTTTGCAGTTTCATTTGCTAATGCATTTTCTACATTGGGTGCATATTCAATTGCTTTAACTGCAACTAATACAACTGCAATTACTCTGCCGACTACTGGTACATTAGCTACTCTGGCTGGTGTTGAAGCATTCTCAAGTAAGACTATTACTGGTTCTACTTATAATGGTTTAACCTTAACAGCTAACTCTACCGGTTTCTCAATTGCTGGTGGTACAACTTCTAAGACGCTTCAGATTAATAATACTCTTACCTTAGCTGGTACAGATACATCAGTTATTACATTTGGTGGAACTTTCACTACTACAGCTGCTTTCTCTACAAGTGGTACTGGCACATTAACATTAGCAAACGGTTCGACTAACTCGACCTTAACTCTTCCTGGTACATCTACAGCTAACTTGGTTTATAATACAACCAATCCTGCTGCTAATAACCAGTTAACTTATGGTGCAACTTCTGGTTCTGCCGCATTATCCTATATTACTGCTCCATCTTCATTATCAGTATTAACTCAATCATCTGCTGGTGCTGCTCCTGCTTGGACAACTGCTACCGGAACTGGTTCACCAGTATTCGGAACCAACCCAGCTATTGCGATTAGTACTCAGGGAAATTTAACTGTTTCTTATACACCTACTAACTCTTCAGATGTTGTGAATAAGGGTTATGTAGATGCTGCAATCCAGGGCACACCAATGAAGGGAACTGCTAAGATAGCGGTTACTTCAACCCTTCCTTCTAATACATATGCTAACGGAACTGCTGGTCTTGGCGCTACTTTAACCGGAACAGCTAACGGTCCTCTTCCAGCTATTAATGGTTATACCCCAATACTTAATGATTTGATCTTAGTAATGGGTGAAGCTGCTAGCGCTAACAATGGTCTTTATCAGTTAACTCAGTTAGGTGTTGGTGGTTCTTCGCCATACATTCTGACTCGTGTTACTAATATGGATACTACTACTGAGTATTCAGGTGGTTTAGTTGCTATTGAAAACACAGATACTACTTATGGTGGTTCTCTGTGGATGAATACTAACGTTACAGCTATTACAGTTGGCACCACAGCTATTACATTCATTCAGATTAATAAATCTACTGACTGGACGATTGGTGCTGGTTTAACTTTAACCGGAACTTTAACTCAGACACTTGCTCTTAATACTGCTACATTTAACCAATATGGTTTATTCTACGCTGGTACAACTACTCAATTTGCTCAAGTCTCTGCTCCTGGTGCGAACAACTTAGCTTTAGTTGGTGCAACTTCTGGTGCGCCTTCATGGTCTACCTTAGTTATCACTCCTACTGGTGGATCAAATGCGACAATTACATTAGCTGCTGGTTCTACTTTAACTACAACTGGAGCTTATAACACAACATTTGCGGCTGGTGCCTCTGTAACACTTACTTTACCAACCGTTACTAGCTCACTTGCTTATGGTGTTGGAACTGCTCAGTATCAGGTTGCTTACTTTAATGGTGCAAATGCTTCGTTAGCTGCTGTAGCTCTTAATGCTACCGCTAACAATATGTATTTGAAACAGGTATCAAGTGGTGCTCCGACATTTGCCGCTCTTGCATCATCTGATATTACTGGTGCTTTAGGATATACTCCTTGCAAGAAATTTGTTCAGACCTTTACTGGTTCTGGTCCATCATTTGGTCCATATACTCATGGCTTAGGTTCTGCAAATATTACTTGGGCCGTTTATGATCAGAGCGGTAATGCAATGATGGCAGATATTGTAGTAACATCAACTCAGGTTACTGTTACAATGGGCTATGGTGTTCCTGGTGGTAATACTTTTACATTAGTATGCACTGGTTAATTTGTCAGTCAATAATAGAGAGCTATTATGATTTTAGGGTTTGCAAACGGAGTTCTATCAAATCCACAAATCGCCATAAGTGGTAATGCTTATCCAGCAATACTTACTCATGCCAATACAACTGTAAAAACATATACATTACCTGATACAACCGGACAAGTTCTACTTAATAATAATGTTCTTGGTTATGCACTTCCGGCCCTCACTACCGGTTTCCTTAACTGGACCGGTAGTGCTTGGGCTTTTAGTGCTGCCGGTGGATCTGTTTCAACTACAGACGTTTCAACAGGTGGCCCATTTTATCCAGTAATGGCTACAACTGCCGGTGGTTCTACTCTAGATACTTCATCAACAAAATTATCTTTTACTCCTTCTACTGGAACATTAGCAACAAATATTTTAACTCTTTCAGTTGCTAGTTCAATTGCAGCACTTTCATTTATACGTTCAGATTTATCTAACACAGTTACTTTAACTCAAACTGCCGCAAATATCCTCACATCAACCGCACAAATTGTTTTACCTAATGATCCAACAACAAATTTACAATCTGCAACAAAACAATATGTAGATAATAATTTAGCTACTATTCAACCAGCTTCGATTGCTGCTGCGATTGGACCCTGGACTGCTTATACTCCAATCTGGACTGGAGCATCTACAAATCCGGTAATTGGTAATGGAACTATTACTGGTTATTGGAGAAGAATTGGGGATTCAATTGAAATAATGATTGAGTTACTTCCTGGCTCCTCAACTACATTTGGTAGTGGAGCGTGGGGATTTTCCTTACCTCCTGGTTTAACTATTGATTTAACTAAAACGACAAGTTCAAATATTCTTGGAGCAATGCAAGTTAATCCAGGAGCATTAACCTATGTTTTAGAGGTAAGAGTTGGCTCAGTTGCAAATACTCTAGGTGCTTATACATCTTCTGGTTGGTTATCTTCAATGGTTCCTGCCACCTGGGGAACTGCAAGTTCATTAGATTTAAGGGCAACTATCCCAATATCTCAATATTCATCCAACATAAATCTCCTAACAAACTTCACAGAATATGCATACAACACAAGTACAACAACTGCCACGGATACTTCAAGTTATGGTAACGGTCAAACTGGAGCATTCATTCAAGCATTTGCTCCAACCGGTTTTACAGCCGTTCAAAAACAGGTTAAATTTTTAACTCCTATTCTTTCTACAGATATTTTAATTCTAGAAATGAATAATGGTAGTGGATGGTATCCAAATTGGATGGTAGCAACAACTATTACGTCTACAAGCTATGGTGTACTTTGTCAAACAGATGGTGTAAATGCTTATACTGCATCAGTATATTTCTATAGTGGATATGATGCGGGTACAAGTCATACTTGGTCAGTACTCTCAGCTTGGAAGTGGCGTGTTAGAAAGATTTCAAATGGTAACTTCGCCCAAGGTTCTCCATCATTTTCAAATACATATGGTGATGGTTCATCTACAACAATCGTAGTTACCCATAATTTAGGTGTAACCGATTGCAATGTTGCTATTTGGGAATTGACTGGAAATAAACGTAAGATCGATTCTAGTGTTGAAATCCAGAATACCAATTCAACCCAAGTTACTTTAAAGTTCTTAACTGCTCCTGCTTTAAATTCAATTAGAGTTGATGTTTTTAGTAGTGGTGGAACAGTTGCTACACAAATATTAGCTAGAACTACAGCCTCAGTGACTACGGCTTCTTTAGCTGTAAATGCAACTGAATCAGATCCTATTACAATGGCTAAGATAGCTACTGTTTTGGGAATTCAAACAAATTATCCAGCTTGGATCAGACTCTATTCTTCTGATGCAGCTAGAACGGCTGATGCTAGTAGACTTTCCACTGTTTATCCTGCGTCTGGTGCAGGAATTGTATTAGATGCTATTACGTCTGCTGGTGCATTATCAATTTGGTTAGATCCAAAATCTACATTAGCTAATCACGATAGTCCAGTTACGGCTACAGGCTATCTTTCAATTAAGAATTTAGACTCAGTGGCTCGTTCTATTACTCTAACTGTTACTTATCTGCCGCTTGAGGTATAAGAAATGGCTGTTGCATCAAATAATCTTTCTATTTGGCAGGATCCAACCTCCGTATTCGCTAACAACGACGGACCAGCCACATCCACCGCATATGTTGCAATAACAAATTTAGACGTTGCGCCACAAAACATATTACTAACTGTGACTCATTTGACCATGGAGAGTTAATGTCCGCTATCACATCCTATGTCGATATGTACTTCCAGAATGCCACAACGACTCGGGCGGTTGCTGCTGATTTTTTCGGCGCGTTGTCAGCCTTTGGGCTAGTCCAGACTTCCGATACTGGGCAGACGGCCAATAACGCCTTCAATGCCCCTACCGCAAGTAATCAGTCTGTGGGGTATCAGATATGGAGATTTGCAGACAGTTTGCAATCAACCTACCCAGTATTTTTCAAATTCGAATTAGTGAGTTCTGCCGGTGCTGCAAACTACCCTGGATTTGCCATCACGATTGGGACCGGGAGCGATGGGTCCGGGAACATAACCGGGGTCTTGCTAGCCAGAACGCTGATCCAGTCTCAATATTTTGCATCTCCATCAGTGAATTATTATTCAGGATCATCCAGCCGGTTCTTCTTTGCGTTTGCAGCTGGAAATGCTGCTAATGTCTACACGATGATTATGGCCGTTGAACGGAGCAAGGATGCATCCACTGGAGAAGATACAGGAGATGGTCTGATAGTCCATTTGCCTAGTTCCGCCTCTGGTGGTTGGGTCTATCTTGGTGGGTATATCGCCTTTTCTGGAGCAAACCGAACATTTCAAGCATACACAACTGCAACAATTTTCCGCGGTATGACATCTATGGCTTCTGGAACGACTATAGGATTGGTTCCGGTAACTCCGTTTACAAACACAGTGCCATGCAACCCTGGTTTTAATTTAATGATGTATTGCAACGCTGATATCCCACAACTCAACATAATTACAGTAACTGTTTATGGCGGGACACATAACTATATGNCTCTTGGTGCAGCAACTGGGACAATGATTGGAAATTCTTACATGACAGTAGACCGCTATGCAATGTTGTTTGAGTGAGGTGGAGAATGACTACATACATTTCCATTTCACCTGGATTTAATAGCAAAGATACTGGAATTTTCTATAGATGCATCACAAATACTCCGTCCACTCCATCTGGCCCTGTTGTTCCGACCACTGGCCAGCGCTGGCCACAGGGACAGCCGACAAGGACCACGCCATGACCACCCAACCGATCCGAATATCCAACTCTAGTTAGAAATATTGTAGTTGTGATACCCGTATCCGTTACGACCCCGACATCTCCAGCCACTGGCCAACGGTGGCCCCAAACTACTCCAAGTAAAGGATAAGTTATGGCAATTCAACAGCCAATTAAAACGCAAACTTTTAAATTACAAGATGAAGTTGCTTCTCGTGTTATTCTTTTGACGCGAGATGTAATTGATAATCAAAATGGTTCAGTTACCATAAATTTTGGTGGTGCCATTCATCCAAAATCTATTACTTATGAATTAGATACAGAAGATAATAAAATTGGTATTTACGAAAGTGCTGATTTAGATGGAATTGTTATTTCATCAGAACAGTTAATGCAATTATTTGGTATTAAAGTTACTTTAGCAGATGGTACGGTTTCTTATATTGGCGAAGTAATTTCTAACTTTACAGATCAAATTATTTCTGCAAGAGTTCCAGATCCAGGCACTATTACTACGCAGAATATTGATATTAATGCTGTTTTAACTGCACAGACTGTTCCTGAACCAACTCCTATTTCTGATCCAGATCCTACGGCTTAACAAATGTCATTAGCTAGTTATCAATCATATGATCCGATTGTCTTGACAGTGGCAAGCTCTATAGCTGCCCTGTCTTTTAATCGTTCAGATTTATCTAATACAATTACTTTAACACCAACTAGCGCAAATGTATTAACAATTTCAGGTGGATTAGGTATAGCTTCATTAACACCTGTAGTAACAACGGATGTTTTATATCAAAATTCTCATATTTTATATTGGAATGGTTCACCTATCAGTTCGCCATCTTATTTAGCAACTATCGGTGATGGTGCAACAACTGCATTTACAATTACTCATAATTTAGGAACAACAGATGTTCAAGTTGTATGTTGGGAATTAACTGGTTTATATAGACAAATTACTAATTTAGATATTCGTCGTATTTCAACTACTCAAATTTCAATTAATTTCTTAACTGCTCCAGCTAGTAGTGCTATTCGTGTTATGATTTATACAATGGGTGCGACTATTATTGCACCTATGACTAATCCAATGACAACTGCTGGTGATATGATTTATGGTGGAGTGGCAGGTGCCGCAACTAGATTTGCCGGTAATACCACAGCAACAAAACAATTCTTATCAATGACAAGTTCTACTCCAAGTTTTAATGTAATTGCTAGTGCAGATATTGCAACTGCTTTAACTACTCCAGGGCCAATTGGTGGGACAACTCCTAATACTGGAACATTTAACACATTAAATTTAATTAATGCAGCTAGTCCAACATTAATAATGAAGGGATATAGTGCTGCAAATGGTTTTAGTATTTCAATTGATGCTTCTAAAAATGTTACAATAAATAATAATGAATCTGGAACATTAACACTTGCTGCAAATGGTGGTGCAATTTGCATTGCCATGACAACAACCGGTGTTAATATTCAGAATTATCCACTAAATATTCTTGCTAATTATGGTATTACTATTACTTCAGGTACGCCAATAGCAGGAACGACAACAACGCTTTATCAAGTAAGTAATATTTTGTATTTTAATGGATATCCAGTAGGATTAACTCCAGCAATTTCAACTCCATCATGGGCATCGTCCATGACGTTAACTACAAATATTTATAATATAATCAGAATTACACTTAGTGGATCACCTACGACTCTTAATTTTAGTGCAGGTAATGATGGTCAGAAATTATTATTAGAACTTAAACAGGATAGCACTGGAACTAGATTAGTTACTTGGGGAACAGGTGTATCATTTGGAACTGATATTACTTCGGCTACTCTTGTATTAACGACAACTATTAATAAGACAGATGAGATAACTCTTGTTTACAGTTCTTCTGCTTCATCGTGGCGAATTATTGGTTTTGCCAGAGGTTATTAATGGCTATTCCAACATATCGACAAACTTATGAATCTGGTACGGCAGTTGTAACTTCAGTTATTGTTAGTGCTGGTGATTTAATTATTGTTAATTTTACAGATGATGCCGTTAACGAAGTTACTATAACTTGTGCAGATGATGCTTCTGGTGGTTCAAATGTATATACCCCTCAAGGTGGAATATTAAATAATACAACTGCGGCAACTCCATTTAATAGTATTTCTTTTTGGGCAATAGCTAAAGCATCAGCAACATTAACTATTACAGTTACTTCAGATCTTTCCTATAGTCCAAGTGTTTATGTTTGCGTATATTACAATACTTCTTCTACACCTTATGAACAAGTATTAAGTAAAATTGAAACATCAATGTCAACTTCTCATACCTCTCCATCTGTTACTACTACAAATCCAAATGATATTGTTGTTAACATTTATCAACAGTATGATGCTGCAAGTATTGGTTTTTCTGAAAATGGAACAGGATTTACTCCTGTTACAAATGTAGATGGTAATGGTTTTACCTATAAGGTTGTAACATCTCCGACAACATTAAATGAAGCAGTTACAACTGCTACTGCTGTTCAATATACTATTACAACACTTGTATTTAAAGCACCTGTATCTTATCAACCATATTGGATGATGGCATCGTAGGAATCAAAAATGGCTGCGGCAACTAGTTATTCAAGTGAAGATCCCATTACCATTTCAGCGGCTAGTGGAACTTTACTTACTTTAAATAGCACAACTTATTCTACGAATATACTTTTCAGTATTAATGCTGCTAATATATTATCTATATCAGGTGGCGGTCTTAGTATCCCAGCATCGACAGGCATTGTCATTCCATCAGGTGCCCCTGGAACAATAACAGATAAATTATATAGTTTAACTAATGGTGTTAATAATGCATTATATTTTAATGGTTCTGCTGTAGGATTTAGTCGATTACCTGTAGCAGACGCATCATTTGTAATTAATACAACTGCTTCTTGTATTGTTCCATATACTTCAATTACTGCACCTAGAACTCTAACACTTCCTTCAGCTAATATTGCTGGACAAATTATTTGGATTGTGGATTCTTCTGGTTCGGTTACAACTACAAATACAATTACAGTTACAAGGGCAGGAATCGATACAATTGAAGGTATTGGAACAACTTGGATATTAGCTTCTCCATATATTTCAGTTTGCTTAGAAAGTAATGGTGCTGGAAAATGGGCCGTTCTTACTTATGAAGAATTACCTATTATATTAGCTGACGCAAATATTACGGTAACAAATAGAGAAGATGTAATTATTATAATTACAAGTATTACAGCTGCTAGAACAATTGCTTTACCGGCAGCAATTACATTAGGACAAAGAGTAACTATTCTTGATATTTCTGGTGCTGTTTCAACTACTAATACAATTACTATTAATAGAGCCGGTTTAGATACAATTAATAATGCTTTAACTTCTTATGTATTAAATGTTGCCTATGGATATATAGAATGTGTAGCTAATGGTACAACTAAATGGACAATCGTACAAGAAGTTTTAATTGCTAGTGGTGGATCGTTGGCTACTAGTGGTGCATTTCCAATTACATTAACTGGAACTGCTGCTACTAATTCTACTTTACCTGCCGGAACTCATACATTAGCAGGACTTGATGTAGCTCAGTCGTGGTCAGCAGTACAAACATTTTCAATACTTCCTGTCATGACTCAGGGTATCACTTTAACATCTTATGCTGGTGGAACAACTGCTGGACAATTATGGTATGACTCTACTCAGCTTGGTTTAGCAGCTTATGTAAATGGTATTAAAAGTTATCTTTCAGGTGTACTGTTTGTTAGCAAAACTTCGAATTCTGTAACTTTAGCTTCAACTAGTACTTATTATTCAGGAATTACAAATCAAACATTAATTGGAACAAATACATTACCTGCTAATTTTCTTATTGTTGGTAAAGCTATAAAATTAAAAATAATGGGTTTATTAACAATTGTTTCTAGTGCTTCAGTTGTTAATTTTAGAGTTATATTAGGTGGTGGTACAAATAGTCTTACAGCTACAGGATCATTAGCTACTGGAACATATAATGTAATAGTTGAAGTCAATGCAGTTTGCTTAACTACTGGAACGAGTGCAACGTGGGGTGGTATGTGTGTTGTTACCTATCAAGGAACAGCTACAACTTCTGCAAATATGGTAAGTCAAAGTACGTTGAGTACTATCAATTCAACTATAACAAATGCTGTTGATTTTTCAGTTAATGCGGCAACTGGAACAACTTCAACATGGTTAACTAAATTTGCTGTTTTAGAATTTAATGGATAATTATTGCTTTCTCACACTTTTTTGTGCTACAATTTCTCATGAGGCGATCCTCTACCACAATCCATCTAGGAGTTAGTCATGGTTGATCTTTCACAAAAGCTTTACGACTTTACTGGTGATACATTTAAGCTTGCGCCTAATGGTGACGATCTTACTTTGTCAGATGTTATTATTCTTGCAGTTAAGACTCCAAATCAGGCCGATACTGCAATGACGCTTCTTCAGAAGCTTGATCTTGCTCGTATTGGTAAAGCTGTTTATAATGATACTGGCAATTTTAGTGCAGAGCAGATTGAAATGATTAAGGAAAGAATCTCTCTCACACTTAATGCTCCCGCTTTAGCTCTTGCTGTTAATGATGCTTTTGAAGGTGTTCCTCCTGTTATTAAGAAAGAAGTTCCTGTTGTTACTAATGTTTCAGAACTTACTACAGCCACAACAGTTTAATTTCTTCAATAGTTAAAGAAAAAGGCCCATTTATTTGGGCCTTTACTTTATTTATCAACGTGCTAAAATTATACAAAAGGAGTCTCTATGGCCGCATCTTTGACTAAGGCTAACATTGTAGATATTTTCACTAGTTATAACAAGATTGCTAATAGTAGCTTATTTGCTCACCATGCCGAAGCAAATACAGTTGTGAGCAATTTGTTATCTAACTTATCTACATTGTTAACAGCTTATAATACTGATAATTCTTTAGGCGTGGCATTAACCCAGCCAAAAGTAACTATCGTTCCATATAGTTCTGGCACTCGTCCATATAAAGTTATGTCTGGACAGGCTATTTCATATACGATTGCTACAACTGGTGGCGAGAACACAAATGTTGCTGTAGCATTTTCGGCCAACAACCTTCCTGGTTGGTTAAGTTTAAATAGCTCGACAGGTGCGCTGACTGGAACTGCCCCTGCACTTGCTACCTCTACTTTAAATTCAACCAGAGGCAGCAGAGTAGCCAATGTGTCTGACGTTCCCGGTGGTGCAGCTATGATTAGTGCGATCAACGGTTTTGGTCAGGCTGTAAATGGTCCGTATCCATTTATTTTTGAAGTAGTTAGCCAGTATTCATCTTCTGTCACTAGTGCTGGTACTGCTACAGGTGTTCACTCTGGCGCATTTGCTGCTTACACAATTACTGGTAATACTCCAACTGATGGTAATTCGGTAGCATGTCCTCCATTATCATTTGTTGCATACGATCTCGCACAGCTTAATGCGGGTGCTACCCCTGGAACAGTTGCTTTGAATCCTGTAACTGGTGTAATTTCTGGTAATCTTGGTAGTGGTACTGGATCACCTGCTGCTGGCACTTACACTATTTACGTAGCTGTCATTAATGCTTATGGCGAAGGTGTTGATAAGGCGGTAACAGTTACCTTATCTTAAATCAAATAGCTAAAAAGAAGGGGCCTCGCGGCCCCTTTTTTTATGCACCCTTCTGCATTTCCAGTCTGTCCTTGGTGATGGACAGTTGAAGCTTCTTTTCCTGAGTGCGTTCATCATGACGATTGATGAACCCATCCCGCTTCCTTCGCGTACGATCCTTGGCCTGACGCGTTTTATGATCCGCGTTAGGCTCTTTGGCTTCGTTGGCGATATGCCTTTCACGCTTGCTTCCCATTTAGGCCGCCTCCACCTTAGCACCGCGCAGTTTGATTTCGAAAGTAGCTGCGGCGGCAAGCAGGCTACCATCTTTCACTACCTTGCGAAGCTGATCAAGTGACATTCGCTTGACCGAACGAAGGTGTTTCTGACTCTGAGCCTTTTCCTTGGCTTCACCCACGACTTCTCCTTATTGATTGATGTTGTTTAGCGACCCATGGAACGACGGCTGCCGGGTTTGCGGGGAGCGTTGACCCTCGCGGCCCGATTGGCGATCTTCTTCTGACTCATTTCGTTGGGAGCCGTTTTGGATGGGTTGTGGGAAGTTCCAGGGGCAGCTTTCCATTCGATCTTCTGAATGTAGACGCAGAGCCCATTGGAAACCTGCTTCTGAGCGTTTTCGTTGGTGACGCGCTTTACTTCACCAGTCAGGATATTCTTGATGCACTTCATAGTTTCCTCCATGCGGTTGAAAAAATAGCCGCGAAATGCGGCTATTGATTGGTTGGAGAGGTAGGATTCGAACCCACGAATGATGGCATCAAAAGCCATTGTCTTACCACTTGACGACTCTCCAATTATCTCTTTTTCCATGCAGCAACTCTCGCAAATGGGCGCAGTAGAAATTATTGTTCTCACATTGTACCAAATGCAAAAACAAGTGGTGGACCCACCCGGATTCGAACCGGGGACAATCTCCTTAAAAGGGAGGTGCTCTAACCAACTGAGCTATGGGTCCGGGGTGCCAACATCACGCAAATAGTTGGCAGTTGCAGATTAGCGACTACACTCAAGGGCTGAATGCATTCTGCATCTTTTGATTCACCCAAACGTATAAACCGGTTTGGATAGGTTTTACACAACAGAATTATTGAATCATTTTTTCATAATTTCCTTTCATTAAGAAATGGTCGGGATGACTGGATTTGAACCAGCGTTATGCTTGCTCCCAAAGCAAGTGGATAACCAGACTTTCCTACACCCCGAATGGTGGCCGATAACGGATTCGAACCGCTGACATGCACCGTGTAAAGATGCCGCTCTACCAACTGAGCTAATCGGTCGATTTTGCTAGATCTACATGCCTCATCTAGCTGTCTTGGATTTTGCAGCGTAATCCAGGGGCAACGGAACAAGCCGTAAACCATATCCTGTGTAGCACCAAGATTCCCTTAGTTTTTAACAAGGCGAACAATCAGTCACGATTGCACCTTAAGCGTATATTCCTGACTAGGGACATGGGATTCACGCTTCCTCGACCAGTTTTTATAAATGGGCTAACCCATTAGCGATACTGAAAACACTCTTAACTCTACGTTCACCATACGTAGAAAAATGATTGGTGCGCCCACAGGGATTCGAACCCCGGACTTAGCGGTTATGAGCCGCCAACTCTGACCGCTGAGTTATAGGCGCATTTTAAGTGGTAGCCCCAACGGGATTCGAACCCGTGATCTTTGCCGTGAAAGGGCAACGTCCTAACCGCTAGACGATGGGGTTTATAAATGAATTGATGTGGCGTTCTCTTCGTCAAGAAAACGCTTTCCTATCTGACAATAGGCGTGGAGTATTATTTAGCGAATAACCTGTTCAGGATTAAACGCTTTTTGTTGATCCACCTTTTTAATCACATCAAATTTAGATCCAATGCAAATACCGTTGCATTAGACAATTGGTGCCTCACCGCTAGACGATGGGGTTTATAAATGAATTGATGTGGCGTTCTCTTCGTCAAGAAAACGCTTTCCTATCTGACAATAGGCGTGGAGTATTATTTAGCGAATAACCTGTTCAGGATTAAACGCTTTTTGTTGATCCACCTTTTTA